>FUFK010041543.1_pt1 | contig 14728 bp, 23 predicted proteins | sample 1021851 | NCBI WGS metagenome assembly FUFK01 (sample SAMEA51879418, study PRJEB19060) | metagenome | reverse complement strand
AGGGCAAGCACCCCTACCCTGTTCTCCTCTCCTCTCCCCTCCCCTTCTGGCCAGGCGCACCCCCCCGAGCTCGCATACGTTACCTATTATATATACATAGCAATCCGCTCACACGATTACCAAAAAATAGGGGTACACCCTTAAATTAACTAAACAACAAAGTAAACTTGCCAACACCCAAATAAATATCAGAATAGTTAGGGGAGTCCCAGCCCCTAAAAAATTTTTTTAAAAAAAATAAAATTACTATTGACTTTTCTGTCAACCCCCCCTTAAATGCTAAACTCATGCTGTAAGTTATTACTTCCCTTTAAATATTATTTAGCTAGATATGTTTTGGCTATATGAATTCTATCTGGATAAATATTTGCCTTTTTTGATAAAAGGGGGTTTAAATAAGTATTTAAGCTAAATATTATTTAAACTAAATAGTATTTAAATTAAATAGTATTTAAACTAAATATTATTTAAGGGATGCGCCTAATGTTTCATGTGGAACATATTTATGCTTGATGGTTTGACTCTGGAAAAGGTTAAAGACCTTCCTGTTAATGAGCAGGAAGAGATTCTAAAGCTTCTTGGACAACTAGAGGAAGCTCAGAAAAAGGAAGCCGCGCAGGCAGGATTTATTGATTTTGCCAAGTATATGTGGCCTGCCTTTATAGAGGGCAGACATCACAAGATCATGGCAGAAGCCTTTGAGAAGATAGCAAGGGGCGAACTGAAGCGGTTAATAGTGAATATGCCGCCTCGGCATACCAAGTCCGAATTTGCTTCCTTTTTACTTCCGGCATGGTTTCTTGGGCAATATCCTGAAAAGAAGATCATACAGACGGCACACACCGCTGAGTTATCGGTTGGTTTTGGCAGAAAGGTTCGGAACCTGGTCGATAGTGATGATTTCAAAAAGGTTTTCCCGGGTTTGTCGTTAAGGGCGGATTCAAAGGCCGCAGGACGCTGGAGTACCAGTTCAGGAGGAGAATACTTCGCTATCGGGGTTGGCGGGGCAGTGACTGGTAAAGGTGCTGACCTGTTGATTATTGATGATCCTCACAGCGAACAGGAAGGACAAAGCATAGACCCGGCTGTATTTGACCGAACCTATGACTGGTATACATCCGGCCCGAGACAGAGATTACAGCCCGGTGGGGCNATTGTTATTGTAATGACCCGATGGCACATGCGTGACCTTACGGGCAAGATTATTAAAGCTTCCACTCAGAGGCATGGGACTGATGAGTGGGAAGTGATCGAATTTCCGGCAATCATGCCTTCTGGGAAACCTTTATGGCCTGAGTTCTGGAGCCTCGCAGAGCTATCTGCGCTTCAATCTGAACTGCCTGCATCCAAATGGAATGCACAGTATCAGCAAAATCCGACCTCCGAGGGAGGCGCACTGGTAAAGAAAGAATGGTGGAAGATATGGGAATATGACAGCCCTCCGCCATGTGATTTTGTCATACAGTCCTGGGATACAGCGTTTCTCAAGACACAACGGGCAGATTACTCTGCTTGCACAACATGGGGGGTATTTTACCACCCCGATGACGAGGGGGTCACTAAACCCCAGATCATCTTGATTGATGCGTATAAAGAGCGGCTGGAGTTCCCTGAACTCAAGAAAACCGCTTTTGAAATGTATAATGAGATGCAACCTGATGCATTTATTGTGGAAGGGAAAGCGGCAGGAATGCCTTTAATATTCGAGTTGAGAGCGATGGGTATCCCGGTACAGGAATACACACCGTCCCGTGGGAATGACAAGATAGCCAGAGTGAATGCCATAGCGGATCTGTTCGCATCGGGCATGGTCTGGTGTCCTGAAACACGGTTTGCCGAGGAAGTCATGAATGAGTTTGCTGCGTTCCCAGCAGGCGAACATGATGACCTGGTAGACTCTTCCACGCAAGCACTGCTTCGTTTCAGACAGGGAGGATTCCTGAGTCTGCACTCCGATGAAGAGGATGAGCCTGATTATATCAAGCCAAGGCGGGAGCCTTATTACTGATGGAAAAATTTAAGTTAAATGTTTCAGGCTGGATTGAAATCGATCAAACAGTTGTTGTAGAAGCAGAAGATTCTGAAAAAGCAATAGATGAAGCATTAGAGCTTTTCGATGTTAATGGGCAAGTTAATGTCTTTGATCTTACATTTGATGTTATAAAGCCTAATGGATTACTCAATAGTTAATACCTGGCCTATAGAAAATGCCTTGCGACCTATCTTTAGGAAGAAGTGTCTTTTAGGAAAGAAGACCTTTTATCCGAAGAAATGGTTTAGACCCACCAAAGAGCTTGAGGATTCCTATACAGAAATCCTTGAAGAGCTGAATAAGATGATGAAGAGGGTAGATGATTTTCCTGTTTTTCAGCATATCAGCCCAGATCAGCTCTATGTATCAGATGATGACAAATGGAAAATGTTCTTCCTCAAGGGAGGAAATATACGGTTTGAGAGGAACTGTGAGCAATTTCCCGTAACTATGAATATTCTGGATAAGTATCCTGAGATTGTATCGGCATACTTCTCCGTACTAGGGCCAAAAAAGATGCTCAATCCGCATCGAGGGCCGTGGTCAGGCGTTCTCAGGATGCACATGGGAATGCATATACCAACAGAGGGCGATGGATGCCTTTTGGTATGCAACAGGGAAGAGTATAGATGGAGTGAAGGGAAGGTAGTGGTATTTGATGATACCTATGAACACTTCGCTGCCAACTATACAGACAGAAACCGGGTCATACTATTTCTGGACATTATGCGTCCATTGCCTTGGTTCTGGGACAAAGTAAACAGATTTGTAGTGTGGTGCGCTAGGTTTATCCCTTATTTCAGGACACCGATAAAGCGTCACAAGGAATGGGAAAAGGTATTTTACGATGGCGGTAGTGGAAGCAAGTGAGGTTGCAGCAGAACTTACCGCGCATGAACGCGAATGTGCTTTACGGTATGAGCATATTCAGGAAAGGCTTGAGGCTGGTGAAAAACGATTCGCTAGGCTGGAAGCCATGATATGGGGGATATACGTTATATTAATCGGCTCCTCCATAATACCGCAACTTATTAACTAAGGAGGCTTCATGCCTTTTTTGCAAAGTAACATCCCGTACTTTAAGTGCTGGGTGCGTAGGGAATATACGCACGGTCATCAGAAGTATCATGGAGAGTTTCTTCATGCGATGGCAATAGCCGTTACTACCATACCCTGTCGGTGTCTGAGCTTTCAGGTAATTTTTACCGGGGCAGAGACTTACGACAACGATGAACCCAATGTTCATGGTGGTGCAATGTGGGCAAGAATGCCNATNACNGCNNTGGTAGGNGANACTCCTTTTGAAGAATGGCCTGAACCTATGCCTGTATGGGCGGCACAACCCTGGGATTGTTCATCTAGGACACATGCAGTATATGTTCTGGACAGATGCACACCGTGTCCTTGGTTGGCAAAGATTGATGGCGAGTTCTATCCCGCCAAGTATTATTTTACCGTGGATTATACCGACTCCGAGATTGGTGATGATCCTGCACAACACAAACAATCCCATGTTCTGGAACTGCTTGATGCAGGCGAATGGACAGGGAACATAATAGCATTACCGAATAATCGTGTCAGGGTGTCCCATCCAGCCTGGTTTGAAATGGGAGAAGGCGCACCTGATTTTAGACCATCCCAGCACATCCATTACAGCAAGTCTGATCTGGATTACACGCTGGATGTGAACAGGGTATTTGATAACTTATATTCAGGGGTTAAAGATGAAAAAGAAATCTAAAGGCTATGCCAAAGGCGGCATGATGAAAGCTAAAGGCATGAAAGCTGGCGGCAAAATGCCTATGGTTAAGAAGGACGGCAAGATGGTTCCTGCGTTTGCTGCTGATGGTAAAGGAAAGATGATGGGTGGCGGCAAAGTAATGATGGCTCCTAAAGGAATGAGTGCTGGCGGAGCAGTTACTGCGGTTAACAAGGATATGAAGAAGAAAGGTGGAGCCAAAGGCGGCAAAACTGTTGCGAGAGGATCAGGTGCAGCAAGACCCCAAAAGTTCGGAAAAAACGGGTAGGGCAGAAAGAATCAAGTCTTTGATGATCCGTGGCGCAGCCGTGCTAAAAAAGGCAGCAAAGATAAAAGAACAGATGTCAGCTTACACGCAAGCTCCAAAGAAAATGAGAAAGCGCAGAGTTTCTCTTGAAGCGGCTTTTGAAAAAGAAAAGAAGTCTTCGGGCAAAAGGAAAAAATAATGGCTAATAGGCGTACAAAAAAAATTAGATCACTTGCATATGAAAACCAAAAAAATCCCGAAAGCTTAAAACAGTTTGCAGGTGGCGATGACTCTCCTGAGAGTGTAAAAGCAAGAGAAAAGAAAGCAAAAAGAAAAATGAAAGAAACGCTCAAAAGAAGAGCAAAAGAGGCTGCTTCTTCAAAGAAAGGAGGGACTGCTAGAAATGTTGCTAAATTAGGATCTAGGTTGGCAGCGCCAGTAGGTGTCGCATTAGGAGCAGTAGAAACTGCAAAAGCCGTAAAAAAAGCGATTGGCGATCCTTTTATAAGTGATGGCACTCTTATGAGTAAAAAAATAACAAAAAGAAAAGATCCAGAAACAGGCAGATCAGTAGAAGAATTATCAATTCGGCCTGTTAGTAGCAGAATAAAAGAGCCTCTCTCTGAATTAGAAGAAGCAAGCAGACGAGGCAGGATGGCTTCCTTGGGTCGTGGTACGGCAATGAAAAAAGGCGGGAAAGTTCCTAACTGGCAAGACCACGTTAAATCAAAGTATGGGGGAAAATAATCATGGCATTACCAGCATTAGGAGCAGCGGCACGACTTATTTCTTCAAAAGGAGTAAGAGAAGCTGCAAAAAAATACGGCTCAAAAGCCATTGAAGAGGCAAAAAAACAGCTTAAAGAAAGAGACAAAGCTGTAAGCAAGGGGGCAAAAGAAGCCATACAGAAAGACCCTGTTGCTTTAAAAGCAAGGTCAGAGGCTAAGAAAGAAATCAGCGATAGGTCATTTGATAAAATGCGGTCTGTAAGAGCAAGGAACAAAATAGAAGGAAGGGCAAGAGCCAGAAACAAGGAGGCAGATATTTTTGCTGAACCTAAAGTAGAAGTTCCTTTAAAGCTTAAAAAAGGCGGGAAAGTTCCTAACTGGCAAGACCACGTTAAAGCAAAGTATGGCAAATAAATTATGGCAATAGATTCCGCACTAAGCCCTTTTGATGAAGACCTTGAAGGGGAAGGTGGACTAGAAATCAGTATTGAAAACCCTGATTCTGTAGCGATTGCTACGGAAGATGGTGGCGTATTGATTGATTTTGATCCCAACAATCCTTTGACTGGGGGAATGAATCATAGCTCTAACTTGGCTGAGTTTGTTGATCCAGCAGAGCTAGACAAGCTGGGGTCAAGCTTGGTGGGTTCTTATCTTTCTGACAAGGATAGCCGAAAAGACTGGGAAGATTCTTATATACGTGGATTGGAGCTTCTTGGATTAAAGTTTGAAGATCGAACTACTCCGTGGGATGGTGCATGTGGCGTATTTCATCCTATGCTTTCTGAGGCAGTTGTTCGCTTTCAGGCACAGACCATACAGGAAATATACCCTGCGGCAGGCCCAGTAAAGACAGATATTATAGGCAAGATAACCCCAGAGAGAATAAAACAGGCTGAACGAGTACAGGATTACCTGAACTATATCATCACCCAGAAAATGGTTGAATATAGAACAGAAACAGAAAAGCTTTTATTTTCTCTTCCTATTGCTGGCTCTGCATTTAGAAAGGTGTATTACGATCCTAACATGGGCAGACCTTGTGCCATGTTTGTTCCTGCTGAAGATTTTGTGGTCAGCTATGGGGCTTCTGATTTAACGACATGCGAAAGAGCAACGCATGTTATGAAAAAGACTGCTAATGAAATAAGAAAACTTCAGGTATCAGGTTTTTACAAGGATATAGAGCTTGGTAATGCTTCACCTGAAATTAGCGATATCCAACAGAAGTATAATGATCTTACTGGCGATTCTTACTCTGAAACTCAGGGTTATGACATGGATACTCGCCATACATTGCTTGAGATGGTGGTGGATATTGACCTCGAAGGCTTTGAGGACATGCAGAAAGGTGAGCCTACAGGGATTGCATTGCCCTATGTTGTCACTATTGACCAAAGCACACGCAAGATTCTGTCAATCAGGCGCAACTGGTCAGAGGATGACCCCAAGAAACTGCCTTTACAGCACTTTGTACACTACCAATACTTACCTGGATTCGGTTTTTACGGTTTTGGTTTAGTGCATATGATCGGTGGATTGTCCCAATCAGCCACCTCATTGCTAAGACAGCTTGTAGATGCAGGCACATTGTCTAATTTGCCTGGCGGATTGAAGGCTAGAGGGCTTAGAATCAAGGGTGATGAGACCCCAATCATGCCCGGAGAGTTCCGTGATGTTGATGTTCCTGGTGGTGCGATTAAGGATAACATCACATTTATGCCTTATAAGGAGCCTTCTAACGTCCTGTATCAACTTTTGGGCGATATTGTTAATGAAGGACGTAGATTTGCATCAGCAGCAGACGTAAAAGCCGCAGATATCAATGGTGAAGCCCCAGTAGGAACCACTTTAGCGGTGTTAGAGCGTGAAATGAAGGTAATGAGCGCAGTTCAAGCAAGAGTTCATCACTCAATGGGGCAGGAAATCAGGATTTTATCGGATATTGTCCGTGATTTTGGGCCTGAAACGTACCCATATGAGCTTGAAGGGGAAGAAGTTACCTCTGAAGACTTCGATGACCGTGTAGATGTCATCCCGGTAAGCGATCCTAACGCTGGAACAATGGCTCAACGCATTATGCAGTACCAAGCGGCACTACAATTAGCGGCTCAAGCCCCTCAAATGTACGATATGCCTCTTTTACACCGTCAAATGATCGAAATTCTTGGTATTCGGGACGCAGATGAGATAATTCCGACAGATAAGGACGCAAAACCCATTGATCCAGTGTCTGAAAACATGGATATTCTCAATGGCAAGCCTGTTAAGGCATTTATTTACCAAGATCACGAAGCGCACATACAAACACACCTGTCTGCGGCACAAAATCCGAAGATTATGGAGCTAATGAGCCGTGCGCCACAAGCCAAGATGATTGAAGCGGCTATGGCAGCACATATTCAGGAGCATGTAGCGTTTGCGTACCGTGCAGGCATTGAGAAAGAGCTTGGTGTAGAGCTTCCGCCTCCAAACGAGCCATTGCCAGAAGATATAGAGCTTAGAATCTCCAGATTGGCAGCTCCTGCTTCAGCCCAGTTGACTGGAAAAGCCCAACAAGAAGCGCAAATGCAACAGCAAATGGAGCAAATGCAAGATCCTGTTATACAGATGCAACAGAAGGAGCTTCAGCTTAAAGAAGCAGAGCTTCAGGGCAAAGCGCAGCTTGAGATGGCTAAAGTCCAGATGGCGATGGGCAAGGCAGTGGATCAGAAGGAGCTTGAACTCCAGCGTCTTGATCAAAATGAGCGCATCGAGACGGCAAGAATTGCAGCCAAGATAGCTGCTGATAATTTAAAAGCTGAGACAGAAGAACAAAGGATAATGACAGAAAAAGAAGCTGATGCCTTTAAACAGGGTGTGGATCTGGTTAAGGATATTACCTTGCAAGAACAAAGACTTAACGACTAATGGCAGAGCATGTTTCTAATAATCTTTTAGCAACTCTTAGAGATGTTCTTCGCTCAGAAATGAACGAAATAACAGACAATATAGCCACAGGTTCTTGCAAAGACCACGCTGAGTACACTCATGCTTGCGGTGTAATTAAAGGGCTTGCTATAGCTGAGAGAGAAATATTAGACCTCAACAAAAGACTTGAGGAGCAGTAATTCGTCATAAGGACGCAAGCGACTCTGGACGCTTATTCCAGTGCAGGAAATGACAATGAGTGCAGCAGAAAAAGTAGACCCCATTGAGGAAGAAAACGAGGAAACAGAAAAAGCCAAGCAGTTGCCAGAGCCTAAAGGATATAAAATCCTTATAGCAATGCCGGGAGCCGAGGAAAAAACCGAAGGTGGCATTATCAAGGCAGCAGTAACCAGACAGCTTGAAGAAGTTGGAGCAATGTATGGTTTGGTTTTGAAGTTAGGGCCAGACGCTTATGCAGACAAAAATCGGTTTCCTAACGGGCCGTACTGCGAAGAAGGCGATTTGATCCTGATGCGTTCTTATTCAGGAACTCGATTCCGTATTCACGGCAAAGAATTTCGTTTAATTAACGATGACAGCGTTGAAGCAGTTATCCAAGATCCAAGGGGGCTAGAAAAGGTATGAGCGAAGCAGAACAAATTCCAGAGGAATCCCAAGAGCCTCAAAGTGAAGGAATGTCTTTTGAAGACAAATTTCTTGGTGTAAAGCACAAAGTTGTTAAATCCGTTCAGGAAAAGCTTGATGAGCGCAACAAACAAGAAGCCCCAGAGATGGAGCTTGAAATTGTTGATGAACGTGCGCCAGAAGACAGAAAGCCTCCTCGCACAAAGGAAGCCAAAGAATCTGACGATGAAGAGCTTGAGGGCTACAGTGAGAAAGTTAAGAAGCGCATCAACAAGCTAAAGTATGATTTTCATGAAGAGCGCAGAGCAAGAGAAGACGCAGAAAGATTGCGTGAAGAAGCTGTTCGGGTGGCTCAAGAGCTTAATAACAAGAATCAACACTTTCAAACAATTATTAATCAGGGTGAAGGAGTCTTGGTTAATCAGATTAAAGAAAGAGCTGGTTTAGCTGTTGATAAAGCTAGGTCTGAGTATAAAGAAGCTTATGAAACTGGTGAAACAGATAAAGTTATAGCGGCTCAAGAAGCTTTAATTAAAGCTCAATCTGAATTAACAGAAGCAGAAAGACAGCAAGCTGCTGTTCAAAGCAGATACCAGCAACAAGAAGATTACATGAAGGCTCAAGCAAATCAGCCGCAGCAGCCGCAGCAAGAAATGCCCAGGCAAAAAGCGCCAGCAGAGCCTACAGAAAAAGCTAAACAATGGCAAAAAGATAATCCTTGGTTCGGAAATGAAGACCATAAAGATATGACAGCATTGGCTTATGGTGTTCACGAAAGGCTTGTTAGGGACGAAGGATTTGATCCGAATTCAGATGAATATTTTGAAGCTATCAATACAACGATGCGATCAAGATTTCCTGAATATTTCGATGAGGGCGATGGTCAACAAGTGCAGACCTCTTCACCCTCTCGAAGAAACTCGACAGTCGTAGCACCAGCCTCACGTAACAATGGTGCAAGACCGCGCAAAGTGAAGTTAACGCACAGTCAGGTCGCACTCGCAAAGCGGCTTGGTCTAACCAACGAGCAATATGCCAAACAACTTACTAAGGAGAGAATCTAATGTCTGATGATAACGAGCTTTTAATATCTGAAGATGACGAGTGGGTGATGGCAGATGAGCAAGAGCGCACTCCAAGGTCTAATGAAGGCCGTGAAGCTACAGAAAGACCGGGTGGGTCTTGGCTACCAGCATCTGTCTTGCCAGTACCAGAGCCAGAAGATGGTTGGGTATTCCGCTGGGTAAGAACCAGTACTCTTGGCAACTCTGATAATACGAATGTATCTCAGAAGTTTCGAGAGGGATGGATTCCTGTCAAAGCTGAAGATCACCCAGAGTTACAGGTAATGTCTGATATTGAATCCCGATTTGATGGAAACCTTGAAATAGGCGGTTTACTGCTTTGCAAGGCTCCCAAAGAAGCGATGGATGAAAGAGCTGAGTACTATAGAAATATGGCTAATCAGCAGATGGAATCTGTAGACAATAGCTTTATGAGAGAAAATGATCCGAGAATGCCGATGTTAAAACCAAATCGGACAACTCGCACAACTTTTGGAAGAGGAAGCGGTTAGTCCTCTAAATCATTCATTTTATTTCTTAGGAGATAACTATGGCAACTTCAGCCGCCCCGACAGGGGCTGAACCTGTAGGCACTCTAAGTGCCAGTGGTTCTTTTACTGGAAAGGTTCGCCATATCAAGATTGCGAGTGGTTATGGCACAGCTATCTTTTATGGTGACTTTGTAAAGTTGGTTAGCTCTGGAACTGTGGAAAAAGACACAGGAACAACTTCTTTAACACCTGTAGGTGTTTTCATGGGTTGTTCTTATACAGATCCTAATACTAATCAAAAAACCTTTAATCAGCAGTTTCCTGCAAGCACAGCAGCTTCTGACATCATGGCGTATGTTCTTGATGATCCAAGCGTGTTGATGCAGATGCAAGGAGATGCAACTTTGGCTCAGACTACACTTGGCAACAACGTAGCGGTAGTTCAAACTGCTGGTTCAACCTCAATCGGTCGCAGCAAGAATGCAGTTGATTCAAGCACTGTGGCTACAACTAACACTCTGCCGTTAAGGATCATTGACTTTGTTGATGGCCCTACTAGCACGGTTGGTGATTCGTTTACTGATGTCATCGTTAAGTTTAACGTAGGACACATATACGAAAACACCACAGGCATATAAGGAGACTGACTAATGGCTATTTCAAGAGCGCAGATGCTCAAAGAGCTGTTACCGGGTCTTAATGCCCTGTTCGGTCTTGAGTATGAAAAGTACGAAGATGAGCATACGATGATTTATGAAACTGAATCATCTGATCGTTCATTTGAAGAGGAAGTAAAACTTTCGGGTTTTGCTGCTGCACCTGTAAAAGCTGAAGGAGCTGCTATAAGCTACGATTCAGCACAGGAATCTTTCACTGCACGTTACAACCATGAGACTATTGCTCTTGGTTTCAGCATCACAGAAGAAGCTATGGAGGACAACCTCTATGATTCCCTGTCTGCTCGATACACCAAGGCTCTTGCCCGTGGTATGGCGTACACAAAGCAAGTGAAAGCAGCGTTTCCTTTAAACAACGGTTTCACCAATTCTTACCAGACTGGTGACGGGGTTAACCTGTTCACTGCGGATGGCGATGGTGTAACTGGTGGTGATGGACACCCGCTTGTAAGCGGAGGCAAGAACAGCAACCGTCCTGCGACTGCGGCTGATCTCAACGAAACTTCATTAGAAGATGCAGTAATTAACATTGCAGCATTTACTGATGAGCGTGGCTTGTTGATTGCAGCTCGACCCAGGCGATTGATTGTTCCACCTGCGTTGCAGTTTGTGGCAACTAGGCTTCTGGAAACAGACGGCAGAGTTGGTACAGCGGATAACGACATCAACGCTTTGCGTAACAATGGATCTATACCTGAAGGCTACTCAGTCAATCATTACCTGACTGACACTAATGCCTTTTTCATAATCACTGACGTTCCTAACGGAATGAAGCACTTTGAGCGTACTGCGCTTGAAACTTCTATGGACGGTGATTTCGATACAGGTAACGTCCGTTACAAAGCTAGAGAGCGTTATAGCTTTGGTGTATCCGACCCTCTTGGGATCTACGGATCTCCGGGTACATCTTAACCTGTGGGGGCGTATGCCCCCATTTCCTTTTCCTGACTGCGTAAGCAGACACTAGCCAAGACAGGAGAATATAATGGCTAATACAACTTTTAATGGCCCCGTCCGTTCAGAAAATGGATTCACGGTCATATCCAAAAACAGTACAACAGGTGCTGTAACAACTGAATTTACCCTTGACGGAAACGGCTTGCAGGTCACTCCAGTTGCCTTGGCAGATACAACAGCTATTTCGCTAACAGCAACGGCTCATGGAGGAAGAACTTCTGTAGTTCCTGCTCTGTCAGCGAACTGCACTTTGACTTTGCCTAGTCCCTCTGCTGGTGTTTTCTTTAAGCTAGTTTACGGTGGTGCGGCAGAAGAGACAGAAAATCTGATTATTGATACAGGATCAGACACAAACTTCTATCTTGGCGGCATCGTTCATCTTGACTCAAACGCAGATAATGTCTCTGTGTATGCGGATGGAAACTCAAACTCAATCCTGACGTTGACGGATTTTGGTTTATTTGAGATTAATGTACTGGCAAAAGATTCAACCAATTGGTATATCTGGGGCTATCAAGAAGGTGCGGATGCTCCTGCCTTCACTGACCAGTCATAATGGCATGGGGGCGAAAGCCCCCCTTTATTTTGGAGATATACAATGGCTGATGCAGTAACCTCTCAGACAATCCAAGATGGCGCACGAAACCTGATTATGAAGTTCACTAATGTTAGTGACGGATCAGGGGAGTCTGCTGTCAAGAAAGTAGACGTATCTGCTTTGTCTGCCGATCCAATGACAGGTGCTACATGCACTCGTGTTGCGATTAGCAAAATACAATTTTCTACAGTTGGCATGAGCGTTAAAATAGAATTTGATGCCTCATCTAACGTGTTGGCGGCACATCTGCCAGCAGATTACACTGACGAATTAGACTTTACGTCTTTTACTGGCATACCTAATAATGCTGGTTCTGGTATCACTGGAGACATTGACTTCACAACAGTGGGGCATAGCAGCGGTGATGCTTATACAGTGGTTTTAACAATGGTGAAATCCTATGGCTAAACTTGAAGTCTTTCAAAACGGAAACTGGAATAATGGAGATCCTGTATACCAGATTGGTATGAAAAACTCTGATGGTACATATGAAACCGTTGTTTTTGACTTAATGACCAAATCGGAAGCAGAGCGAGTTTTAAAAGAAATGAGCAAGGATTTGGAAGTTGTTAGATCAAGAACGAAAGACGGAACTTTTGCCAAGGATGATCCTAACACAAAAGAAAATGAGGCATGGGAAGTAAAAAAGAAAACCCCTGCCAAAAAGAAAGCCCCAGTCAAAAAAGCACCTGCTAAAAAAGCTGTGGCTAAAAAAGCCCCTGTTAAGAAAAAAGCCCCTGCAAAAAAGAAGGCTGCTAAAAAGAAATAATGCGTAACTATAGAAAAGAATACGATAGTTATCATGGCAAGCCGAAACAAAAAAAACGCAGAGCAGGAAGAAACGCTGCTCGTAGAAAAATGTCAGAAACGGGCAAAGTTAAAAAAGGTGATGGAAAAGATGTTCATCATAAAGATGGAAATCCGATGAACAACAAAAAAAGCAACCTGAAAGTAACAAGTAAATTTAAAAATCGCAGTGTAAGGAGAAAATAATGGGTCTTTCAACAGGATACATGTCGGGTATGTATGACCCATATGGTCAGGCTTCCATGTCTAATCCTTATGCAAGAATGAGAGAAGCAGCTTATTCTGGCTTGGGAAATAGATCACCATTTAACACTGGTTTTTCTGGAATGGGAAACTATAGACCAGCCGCTCCATATATGCCTGGAAGATATGGCAACACCATGACAGGTATGGGCAGTTATGGGATGCCTAGCTTTAAAGGAGGGTATTCTCCTTTTGGGTACGGTGGCGGAATTGGTCAGTCAATATATGGAACAATGGGTAACATGCAAAGTCCTTTTCCTCACGGAGCTTATTTTTTAACACCCGGAGGAGCTTTAGGCGGAATGCCCCAGTACCAACAACAGCAGTATTACGGAACCACTGATGTTCATCCAATAACAGGCGCAGTAAATTTGCCTCCTAACACAGGGAACAATGTTTAATGGCAACTAGCGGGACGTTTGCATTTACGCTTGATCTTGCTGATGCAATGGAAGAAGCTTATGAGCGTTGTGGTCTAGAGCTTCGTAGCGGGTATGATTATCGCACTGCTAGGCGCAGTCTTAATATGCTTATGCTAGAGTGGCAGAACAGAGGCTTGAATCTTTGGACTGTTAAGAACGCATCGCAAACTTTGACGGCTGGCACAAGCACTTACGCTTTAACTTCTGAAAAGCTTGAAATAATAGAGGCAGTGTTAAGAACAGATGAGGGAGACACTTCTCTTCAGTCCGACTTGACGATGAACAGGGTTTCTGTAGCAACATATGCTCAACAAACAAACAAGCTAACTGATGGAAGGCCAATACAGTATTTTGTTGAAAGAACGCCAACAAATCTAAATATTATTGTATGGCCTGTTCCAGATAGCGCAAAGACGTATGTATTTAATTACTACTACATGGAACGTATAGAAGATGCTGGATCAACAGCTTCTTTAAATATGGATATCCCGGCTAGATATCTGCCCTGTTTGACCGCTGGGCTGGCTTATTATGTCTCTATGAAAAGACCAGAATCACAAAGTCTTTCTCCAATGTTAAAGCAAGTTTATGATGAGCAGTGGGAAATGGCTTCTGATGCGGCACGGGAAAAAGCTTCATTTCAGGTTGCGCCTGGTGGCTACGCTAATTTATGAGTAATTATGCTAATGGAAAACATGCTTTTGGTTTTTGTGACAGAACAGGTTTTCGTTACAGAAAAAAAGATTTAGTTCCCCAGATTGAAAATCAGCGTCCAAATGGATTGTTAGTTGGAAGAGATGTGGTGGATCAGGATCAGCCACAGCTACAGTTGGGCAGGTTGAATATGCAAGACCCTCAAGCCATTAGGAATCCAAGGCCAGATGTTGGTCTGGTAGAAAGCAGAGCATTAGCAGCATTTAATCCTGTTGGTGGCGGGTTGACAGAATATGGAACAGAAACCCTTGGTCTTGATATAAAGGGAGAGGTGGGCAAAGTGACGGTGAGTACCAGCTAATGGCGTGGACATTTACAACTTTAAAGAATGCTTTGCAGGACTATCTGGAGACAACGGAAACTACTTTCGTTAATAATCTTCCAACTATTATTCTGCAAGCAGAGGACAGAATACTTAAATCAGTTCAGTTGCC
>FUFK010039514.1_pt1 | contig 14733 bp, 14 predicted proteins | sample 1021851 | NCBI WGS metagenome assembly FUFK01 (sample SAMEA51879418, study PRJEB19060) | metagenome | reverse complement strand
ATAACATATTCAACAATCTCATAGCTGGGTTGATTTTCAAATCACCAACTTTAAACTTTTGAACTTCAGGCAATTTATCAGAGTAAGTTGAATACTCCCACTCAGTTGAAAATGCATAGACATCAAAAGGTATCTTCACTCTATTGCAGAAATGAACAATATTGAATAACTGCTTCAGTGTGTTTGTCAAATTGTAAGCCATCGAACCAGACCAATCTAAGAAAAGTACAAACCCATGATTTGTTGCACCAGGCAATGTGGTCACTTTTCTAAATAGATCATCATTGAACTTGTAAGTATGTAACCGACCCATATCCAAAGTTCCAGTTTTTGAAACTGATGCCCTTGCATATTGGTCTGCGGCTTTCTTCATCTCAAATTCTTTTACCATGTAAGAGATAATTTTCTTGTTATCTTTGAAGTGAGTATTCAACTCTTCTAGATTTGAGTCNATGTATCTCTGTTCAGAGTTACCACTTGGTTTTGAGTATGCCTTGTTGAAAACTTTTGAAACAGTTTGATAGTCAACAATCACTTTATCTAAATCAATCTTAGGAATANTTGCATACTGAATTTCAGAAACTTCTTTATCTCTCATTTTCTGAGTTGAGTTATAACTTGCATCATCAGTAAGACCTCTAATCTCTGGAGCGTTACCACCAGAACCACCTTCTCTTTCGATAGAGTTTGTAACATCTGAAGTGGTAGTTTTCTCATCAGTGGTATCCTCAGTTTCCTCATCACCAGAACCTTCTGAACTCTCATCAGACTCACCATCAGTGGACTCAGAACTATCTGAACCCTCTGACTCAGACTCACCAGACTCTGAACCACCAGACTCNTCTGTTTCTGTTTCAGAAGTGAANGGNTCTTGTAAAATNTCTTTCATNTCTTGTTCACCAGAGTCCTCACCAAAACCNTCCATNCCNTCACCAGACTCACCNTCACCAGACTCACCACTTGNTGCAGACATATTATNNNTATCNGTCATNGACTCTTGNGACTCTTGTTGTTCTTTCATGAAAGTATGCAANTCNTCTGCAAGNTNTAAAACNTCTCCACAAGTTTCTGTTGCATCAGCCTTCTTGACCCACACCATTTCATCATCAGAGAACTCAACATTTTCGTGATGTTTGAAGTGTAGGTTTATTCTATCAATAAGATTGTAAGAGTTGATATCTTTACCTTTAGTTTCAAAGAAGTTATTCTTGATTAACTCTTGATAACCTCTTTTGAAGATAACCTTAGAACCCTTGTATTTTTCTTGTATCATCTTCTCTATTCGAACATCTTCTAGGATATTCACAATAGAGTGATGTATCTTTCTTTCACTTGTTTCTCGCATCATATCTACTGTAGTCCAAAANGCATGACCAACCTCATGAAGTGTCATAAGGTCTTGAATATCTTTAGACATGAATTTTAGTATTGGAAGAACTAACTCACGTTTCTTAACATCAAATGAAGCAGTATGTGCTTGTCGATGAACAACATGAATATCTTCTTCAGCGAACAGTTTTGCAAGAACTGTGTTGTCTTTTGTAAATGTTTGTGTCATTTTCGAATCACTCTCTATTAACTCTACTTATAGAGTACAGTAAATTGATTCGAATGTCAAGTTTATTTTTACATAAATTCCATTAAAGGTGAAGAAACTTTAATTCTTGCCTCTGCAATCTCAAAGTATTCTTNNTCTTTTTCNATACCGATAAAATCAAAACCCTCATCTTTTGCAGCCATACCTGTAGAACCAGAACCCATAAATGGATCGAGAACCACACCACCTTTTGGTGTGACAAGTCTGCATAGGTATTTCATCAGTTCTTGGGGTTTTACTGTTGGGTGTGTGTTCAATCTCATTGCNACTTTGTTATGTTTACTACCATCACCTTGATTACCTTTGAAATCTAGATTACCTCTTTTTAGTTCTGCTTTTGCNTGATTACCCCACGCCATAGGTTTTGCAGTAAAACTCTCTAGTCCTCTGTTTCTCTCCTCTGCTGATGTCTTAGGACAATAGAAATATCTTGCAGCTGTTCCCTCATCATCATATTCTGGTGTTGCATCATTAGGCATACCAAACATACCTACTGTTTTTCTAGTTCTTTTTGTTGAAACACTTTTACTTGTCTGTGGAAATATATCTTGCACCACATCACTACCATCGTGCATCACATTTGCTGGATATCTACCTCTTGGGTCTGCATCTGCAAATTCTGTTCCCTCTGCTTTCATACCAGAGTTTTCATTTGTCCAGACATTATTTTCATCTCTAGACTTACGAGTTGTGATTTTTCTCTCACCACCAGTATCATCACCTTGTACTCTACAACCATCAATATTGATTGCACCAGTTCCATACTTCAACACGTTGTCTACAATAGACTTTTCTGATAATGGTTTTCTTGCAAGAACAATTGGTTCGTGTGCTGGTTTCAATGCAGTTCCCCAACCCTCGTATTCAGAGTTACCCTTTGTGAGTTCCACCTCTTTTGTACTCTCTTTACCCCAAAGATTTCTACCATCCTCTGTTTCACTACCATCTGCATCACCAAACGCAGATATCCTAGTTCCAACAACTTCTCTTTCGTTACCCAATCTTTTATCTATAGCTTTTCCAATATTCAAACTCTTTGGAAACCCAGAACCATATATCCACATAATCTGGTCACGAATTTCAAACCCAGCATTTTCTATTGCAACTGCCATTCTATGATAGTTTCTTGATGCAGAAAAAGCGATTAAATGTCCGCCTGGTTTGAGTAATCCTAAACACAAACTCCAAGTCATAGGGTCAAATGCAATATCACCCCCATCCCACTCTTTACCCATAAACCCTACAGATTGTCTTTTAAATGCACCATCTTTATCTTTNGCTGGTGCAGAACCATCTTTACCAAATCTTTCTACAATAGATGTTAAGTGATATGGTGGGTCTGTAACAATTGCATCAACCATAATCTTTTGTCTCTGCAATTTTTTCATTTCTTTTCTACAACAACCATTAAGTAGCAACATGACTAAAATTCCTATTCTTTTCAAATTTAATTGTATTCCTAAACTTATCAAATAACATATCTTGTTTATGTGATATTACAAAAACATTTTCACTATTGAATGTGTTTAGTATTTTTAGAAAATCATCTGTACCAGATGCATCTAGTGAACTATCAAATATTTCATCTAGTATGAGTAGATTTGTATTTGTAGAGTTTTTCATCTTTGCAACTGCTCTCCAAGTAAATAGAAGTGCAAGGTCAATACGCATCTTCTCACCTTCAGAAAAGTTTGCATATGAAAACTCATCTCTAAATCTAGACTTGATAGTTTCGTTGAAGTTCTCATCAAGATTAAAGTTACAGAAGAAATCCATACTAGACAAATAAGTGTTAACAAGTTTATTCATGATTGGTAAATACTGTTTTACAATCTTAGTTTTGATACCAGTATCTTGTAAAAGATTTTTAGCAACATCATAATAGAATAATTCTTCTTTCAACTTTTTAGAGTTTGAATCTAAACTATACAACTTTTCTTTTAGTTTGTCAAGTTTTTTTATGTCCTCTTTTCCAATTTCATTTTCTAGGATATTTGCAATCTCAGTTTCTAGTTTCGTATTGAACTTTTCTAGTTCTTGAATAGAACTACGATACTTTGCAATCTGCACCTCATTTGTCTGGATTTCTTTTGCTGTCTTTTTAAACTCTTGTAATGTCTTAGATACTTTATTAAACTCATCAGATAATTTTGTTAGGCCTTCATTCAACTCTACATTTGCACTTTGTCTAACACCAATAGATTTAGTTTTAAACTCTGTATCTATTTTTTGTTCACAAGTCGGACACTCATCATTTGATTCTAGAAACATAATCATTTCTGCATTACGTCTATGTTTATCTTTAAGAGTGAACTGATATCCTTTTAGTTTATCTCTTTTCTTAATTGTAGCATCTTCTCCAGAGATTGATTCTAAAAGCGTCTGGTTCTTTTCTTGGAGCTCTGTTTCTTTGTTTTTATTAAATTGGATATCGTCATTATTTGCGTCAACAATATTTGTTTTTTCAGATAATAGATTCTTTCGATTATTCTTGGTATCTTCAATGTACTTCTCTTGTATCTCTATCTTACTCTTTGTAAGGTCGGTAGCATAATTACTATCTGTCAGATTTGTATTCACTTCTTTTACCTTTGTTTTTAGAACAAGGTTCATCAAAGAGAATATCTTTATATCTAGGATATCTTCTACAACCTCTCTACGAGCTCTTGAGTTGAGTTGCATAAAGGGAACAAAGGTAGAACTACCAAGAATAACAACTTGTGTAAATGAACGATAATTAAATTTAAGTATTTGTTGTTCTAGGTGTTTCTGATAATCCTTTGCATTTGCGTTCTGATTAATCATGACATCATCAACATAGATTTCAAACACATTAGGTTTGATACCACGAATAATCTTTACCTTTTTATTCTGCGTGGTAAATTCTATCTCAACAACTGCCTCTCTCTGATTGATGGAGTTTAGTAGTTGTGACTTACTAATTTGTCTGAAGGGTTTGTTGAACAATACAAAACACAATGCGTCTAATATTGTCGATTTACCAGCACCATTCTCACCGATAATCAGTGTTGATGGATTCTGGTCAAGTTGAATTTCAGTGAAAGCATTCCCAGTAGAGAGAAAGTTCTTCCACCTTACGGTAGTAAATGTAACCAAGTTTATAACTCCAAATCACAGGCTTCTAGATAAAGTGCCTTCATAGTATTTTTAAGACGTTTCTTATCTAAGTCCACATCAAGTTCATCAATATATTTTTCCAAGAGTGTAGTCGTATCTTGGGTATTCTCTACGATATCATCAGATACATTTTCTGCATCTAGGTCAGAGAAGTCTTCTACAATCTTTACCTCATGAGTTTGTTCTTGTAACAACCTATCAGTAAATCTATCAAACTGATATAAGTCTTTCTTGTTTACTACAACGAGTTTAACAAACTTATCCTCATATTGTTTCGTATCTTCTTTACTATAATCTTTGTTGGTATCATCGTAATATATTTTTTGGAATACGTTATATGGATTGATTACTCTTTCTAAGGTCTTATCTACTGTATCAAAGATATGAAAACCTTTAGGACAATTATCGTCACTCCAAGTTATTTGATATGGAGCACCAAGATAATAAACTTGTCCATCATCTGATTTCTTGTGAAAGTGTCCAGAGAAAACAGTATCAAATTTTTTGAATATTTCTTTAGGGTGTCCGTTTTCAGAGAAGTGTCCTTTGTGCATTTCAAAACCATTTATTTCTAAATGACCCATACAAATCTCTGCATTAGTTCCTTGAATACCTTTTATGGTCGAACCATAATTTTCAGAGTTAATCCAAGGACAAAAGAATATTGGTGTGTTACCGAAGTTTACTGTGCAGTTCTCTTCATAGAATTTTATATTATCGTGTCTGTTCCCAATAAGCTCAGCAACAGAATTGATATTATTTGTATTTTTATAAAAAGTGTCATGGTTACCTATTAATATATGTGTGTCGATATTTCTATCTACAATTGGTTGAATAAACTTTGTGCGAAAGTCATTTGCAATTTTATATGAAACAAACTTACGTCTGTCCATCGTATCACCTAAATGAATGATAGTATTTATACCTCGTTTATCTATCTCTGGAAAAAATACATTTTCGTAGAATTTATAGAAGTAATCGTTAAACGCAATACTATCATTTCTTGCACCAAAGTGAGTATCAGTTATCAGTGCTATTTTCATAAAATAATTCTAATCCTTTTGGTTTGGTCTTTTTCTTCTTGGGTTTGTAAACATCTTCATCTGGTAAGAAGTTCTTTTGTAAATAATCTGCATATGGATTATTCTGGACATCTCCGTCCTCTTGTGTTAAGAAGACATCAACATTCATATTCTCAATCATCTTATTCTTTACATGAGCCTGTTTCTTCTCTTTTTGTATTCGCCTAAGAAATGCATAATATATTATCTGTGTGAAATATGCAAATGGATTATCTGATTTCTCTGGATTAAAATTATGGACATACTGTAGACAGTTCTCAATACCATCACTAATCATTTCCTCACGATAGGTATAATTAATGAAGTTAGGACGATATGATAAATGAGTTGCAATCTTTAGAAAACATTCACCTATGTAATTAGTNATAGGTGGTGGGTCTACACCAAACTNTTTCGCTTGTTTGCAACNATTNTTCCAATCAATCATCGCNTTTAAAAATTCTTTNTTATTTACATAATGGGGTTTTTTACTTTTGGACACAACACTTTCCTTGNTAAATTAACTCATCTTACCAGAAAAGTATAAAGAAGTCAAGTCATTNNATTGTACTTGACAAATGAAGAATCTATGTGTATAATCCACTTGTGGTTCTTTAAGAAATATACTAGTGTATGGTTCTTTTAGGTTTATCTTCATTATTTAAATCTTCAATCTCTTCCATAAACTCATCTTCAAGTTGTTTGAGTTGTTCGTCTGTAGGTTCACTCATACCTAGTCCTCGCATCATTTGACCAGTTTTCATTTTAAGAACACAAAACTCATAAAACTTAGCAATACCAATAGATGCATCTGCAATCGCAACTATATTATTTTTAATAAGTTGACACGCTTCGTTTTCACCATAAGATGTCCAACGAGATAGAGCCATAGATTCCTCTACACCCTTCTTTGATATTCTGGGATAACTATTAATCTTCAATGGATTTTCGACTATNACNGTTAGTGCAGAGTCATNATCATCTTTACTAAANGTGGTAATAATCTCATCACCATTTGTAAGTTTTACTATCTTTGGTGTCATGGGTCAACCTTCTATTTTTAAATTTTTAATCGTATAATCAAACTCTTCTTCATTATAGATATTTATTCGTTCCATGAAATGACGAAGTGTAAAGTTCTGTTTCGATTTCCATGTAAAGTCATCTGCAATATCTATAAGGGTAGCACCAGTTTTATCATTGGTAGTTCGCAATCCTCTACCAATTGATTGCAGTACCCTAATTCTACTTTTTGAGGGTGAACTGAACACGACATTGTGTAAATTCCTAATGTTAATACCAGTAGAAAAAGTACCATATGACGCAACGATAATTGCATTTTTCTCATTTTCTGTAATCTCACGAATCTCTTCCCTTGTTTGTGTGTCTGTTCCACCATGAACATAGAATACTTTTCTATTCAAGTCCTTCATCATATCATACAGAACAGCTCCATGTTTTTCTACAAATTGAAATAAAACCAGAGTATTACCTTTTAGATGAGTTGTCAAGTTTAAAATAAATTTATTTCTTCTTTCATCACGAACTATCAAATCCACTTCATCTTGATAATTCTGGTCTTTCATAAACTTACAGTCTGCATCTGGGTATTGCAATACTATACACTTTATTTTTAATTTTGCAAGCGTTTTCTTTTCCATCAATTCTTTTGTTGATGTTACCTTATTGACAGAACCAAACAATCCCTCTAATATAAGTCTATGTGTTTGTGTACCATCAAGTGTACCAGTGAACCCATGACGATACTTGGTCATGTGCATTTTGTTCATTATATTGGTAAGTGACTTTGCTTTGAATAGATGTACCTCATCACCAAGTATACAACCAAACTGTTCAAAGAACTTCCTAGGCATTTTATACAACGACTGCCATGTTGAGATTGTTACTTCACTAGAAATATCCTTTGTATACCCTTGATATATCTTTTGCATTTTACTTTCAAGATAACCATAATCAAGAAAGTCGGTGTACATCTGTTCCACAAGAGATGTTGTAGGAACAAGTATAAGGATTCTGTCAGACTCATACCACCTACTTAACAAATATATTATTAGTGACTTACCACTAGCAGTAGGACTAAGAAGTAAGCTCCGATTATTTCTGATTGCATGAACAACGGCATCAGTCTGATAGTCACGGAGTTCAATAGATTTTCCATTGGATTTAGGTTTGATATTTCTGATAAAGCCTTTGCATACTCCATGTGTGAAAGATGATTGGGTTGCATTTACATCTCCTTTGTATTCTATATCTATGTCGTTACGTTTTGCGAACTCTTGTATGTACGGTATAAGACCAAGATATATCTCACCGTTCATCATGTTGTAAAGACGTATCTTACCATCCCATATTCTTTTTCTATAGGTAGGCATGAACCTTGCGCCTGGAACTTCAAAGGTAAAAAAATCTGAAAGTTCTCTCGCAATATTGGGTTCTGTTTCTACACGAACATATACTTCATTTTTCTTTGATATAATCAAATCGAACCTTCCAGAAACCTTTTCCAGTCAATCGCATTTTTAATTTGAAATCCACGATTGTTTAGTGTCTTCATCACATTTTCTGCAAAGTCACACATTGCATTATGATAATCTACTTTATGTTTTGCTTTGATTAAATCCTCATCACCCTCAAGATACATAGGTATATCTTGTTTCAACACTTTTAATTCAAAAGGAACTTCTGATTTACCAGAGTAGTATTCCCACTTATCTTTTAAAAGTTTTTTGTAATCAGACTCGACTTGTTTCGATAACAAGTTCCATCTTGTGTATATTTGTAAATATTTTCCGTAGAGTTCTGGGGTTTTTAAAGATTCAATATCTAACTGTTCTTTATCTATCTTTAAATCTTTTTGGGCTTCTTTTTGAAGTTGTTCCAAATCCATATTATATTATCCTCAATTCAATCGTGGTGGTGGTTTGTCTAACTAGTTTCTATATTTTTGAAACGTATCCAAATAAAAAAACAATTTGAACAAGATATAACCACCACCTTTATTATATAGTAAACATTTCATATAACTTATATGAGAAAGTTGCAGTTGCAGTCAAATATGTAATATCTGTTGCTTGTTGGTCAAACTGCAACGCACCCAGTGATACTGGATACAAATCAGAAAAACGCACTTCCATGATAGGATTATTCTTACTCGTCATAACTGTAAGAGTTGCATCACCATACATCGCTTGAACACCAGTTGGTCTTCCAGGCCTTGTTGCATCACCAGTTACAGAATCAGCAGTTGGGAATACTTCAGACTCTTCTTTTCTAAATGATGCAAATTGTGTCCTTGCTCTTGGAAAACCGATACCCACTAACCACTGATGCAGTTCTTTGTAGTTTTCTAACTTCTCATCTACGATAAAGGTAATCTCTAAATTATCAAATGTAAGTTGGTCACCTTGTACTGGTATTTCTTTGAATGGTGTAGGGAATATTGACTCACCAAGTGTAACGCCTGGAACACTTGCTTGAGTGGTAAAGAACTCCACTTTAGGTAGTTTAGTTATACTGAACTTAAACTTGGTTGGGTCAGCGTAATCTAACTCAGTTGGTTGTCTTTGTATTGCATTGATAGTTGTCGCCATTATTGTACCGCCTGTGTCTTTTTACCTTTGAGGGATTTTCGTAATAATAAAAAGTATATCTTCTTTGCCCTTTTCATTTCACCCCTTGCAACTGCCTCAAAATATTTGTTAATAATTTTTGTAGTTTTCATCACTACTATTTAGGTATAAAAAAAGGGGAGTACGAAACTCCCCTTTAAGATTAACGGTTAAGTCTTTCTTATGATTACATAAGGTTTGCGACTTGTACTCGTCTGTAGTATGTATTGTCGTTTGACCCAGCGATAACATCTGTAGCATCAGAAGTTGCGAATGGGTTTTGTGCAACACCGTAACGAGTTTTAAAACCGATTTTTGGTTGGAAAGTATTCTCACCAACTGCACGAACCATCTGTAGTGGAACGTATGGGCAGTAGAAGATACCAGCATCGTATGGTGATGTTCCTTTATATCCTACAACGTAGTACTGTTTAGCAGCGTTGTTGGCTGCATATGGGTCGATGTACACTCTGTATCGTCCNTTAAGAACTCCAGCAAAAGTGTTTCCAGTATCATCAACTTGTAGGTTGTTGTTAAGAGCAGGAGCGTAATCCAACACACCAGCCATTTGAAGTGCAGAAGCAACATCTGAAGAAGTGATAAGCATATTACCCTTTCCTCGTCTTGTTTCTTGTGCAATTACGTTGGCATCTCTTTCGATTTGGAACATTAGACCTTTGAACTTTTCTACAGACCATCTTCCGTTTGAGTCTGTGTCTAAGTCAAAGATACCAGCAGTTGTTGTATTGATACTTGCACCTTTCTTTGCAGATTTATAGACAGTTCTTACGACCTCTCTGTTTATTTCTGCAAGAATTTCAGATGACAAGATGTTTGACAATTCGGTTTCAGCGTCAAGACCATGAATTGCTTTCAAGTCTTGTGCGAGTTCCATTGTGTATTCTGCTTTTAACGCTCTTGACGTTGCAGTCACAGTGGACTTTTCAATGCTGAATGCCATTTGTGCAAATGAGTTTGCATCTGCATCACCTAATGCTTCTGCTTCAGCGGTTGTCATACCACCACCAGTTTGTGAACCGTATGAGTCACCACCAGTTAAGTATGTTCCAGCAGATGAGTCGTTTAGAACTGCTGGGTTTGTACCAGTCATTGCAGTTGAGTTTAGGTCACCAGCATTATCGTCATTTGAGAAACCAGCATCTGGTTCATTGAACAATGCTTCTGTTCCACCTTGAGTTGTGAACCTTGACTTCATTGCGAAGATTAGTCCAGTTGGGCCAGTCATTGGTTGTACTGAACAAATATCGTATGCAATCAAATTAGGCATGGCACGTCTGACTAGTGAAATCAAAATTGGGTCATATCCACCCATGTTTGAACCACCAAAACCAGAGTTATTAGGTGCAGCTTCTGAAAGGAAACTTGCATCTTCTTTCATCGCTTTTTCTTGGTTTTCCAAGATGATTGAAGTAACGGCTTTCTTGTAGTTGTCCTTAATCTCAGGCAAATCTGGATGATTGAGGACTGGCTGCCACTTCTCTTGTAAGTTTTCTGAATTATACATTTGTAAATCCCCTTTTAACTATATTACATTTATTTATCATAATTTATTTCTTGACATTATTAAAAGGTTCACTCTGTTGACCATCTCTCATGTATGGTGCAGACCTTTTAATTGCACTAGTATACGCAGCCATAGCGTCACTTATGTCAATCTCTTGTGTTCCGTCTTCATTTTCCTCTGTTAGAGTTTGTTCAGATGGAACTGACTTAGGAAAATAGTTTTCCTTAAGCGTGTTAAGTTTTTCCTCAAAGGNTTCCTTATCNGTGAACTCAACATCTTCAACCAAACTNGCAAANTTNTCNNNTTGNGTNTCTGCAAGGTCAGATGAAACNTCTTTNATNNNNGNNTCACGNACNAGTGAATCTTCNGANTGTTTNTTNTCAGTNANNTTANNNATNGTNTCGTTCAACTTTNNNTCAAGTTCTTCAATCTTNTGNGCTTGTGANTCNAGNATATCNTANTTTTCGTCTGGAACATCAATGTAATGTTCNTCAAACAATGNNTTTAGACCAGTAATNAANTCTTCAGCNATNTCACCNTTNAGTCCTCTTTCNATTGCAAGTTCATTTTCTTTCATCCACTCNNCNACAACGTAGTCAAGGTATCCGTCAACCTTTTCTGCGAGTTCAGTTTTGAATGTTTCCATTTCATCTGCAATCTCTTGAGACTTCTCTTCCTCAATTCTTTCCACTTCTGGTCGAATTTTTGACTTGACTGCAGCTTCAAAGATTGTCGCAGCCTTCTTTTTGAAGTCCTCTGAAAGTTCTTCACCCTCTACGAGAGCATCTACATCCTCAGAAACATTGATAGAAGCGAGTCGTTTTTCGATTGCTTCTTTTGCCTTTTGTAGACCTTTGAGTTCAACTTCTTCATCAGTCTCTTTACCTTTTGCCATATAAGTTGCAACGAGTTCCTTTGCATCAGCAGCAGGCATTTTTTTCATCATTGCACTCATGATGTTTATTGCATCAGTTTTTGTTTTAGGCATTGTTTCCTCATCGTGAGAACCCATCTTCAAGACTTTTACATCTTCTGCCATGACCTTCTTTTCAACACCATGTTTGAATTCAACGTCATACCATTCCACATATCCGTCATCAGTTGGGATTGCGTGTGAACCATGAATTGGTTTACCTTTTCCCCAGATTGGATGTTCGATTACTTCAGCACAATCGTGGTCTTTTGAGTGACACAACGCACGAACCTCTTCATCAGTAAAACCTTCATAGTTTTCTGCAGCTTGGAGTTTCATTGGTTTCTCGTCACCTTTAACTTTTGCTTTGATAGAACCGTCTTTCTTGACTGATTTAGCAGCATCGGCTTTCTTTTCGTCACCCTTTACCACTGGAGCACCTAAATCTTGGACTTCATCTTCCTCAGCATCAATCGCTTTCATCGGTTCGGCTGCAACTGCACCCTTACCAGCGGCGGAAGTATCCTTTTTCATTTCGGCCTCACTCAAATCAGCAAGAACTTCTTTTTCAAGTTCTTCAATAGATTTGTCTAATTCTGACATTTGAGTCTCCTTATTAATTAAATAATATTCCTCTTGTTATATATTTAGTCATTATAATTTTTTGAGGAATTTTGCGAAAGCCAACGCTTGGTAATTCGCAGTTCTAGAACGCACTTGACGTTCAATCTCTTCTTTCATCTCCGCTACTTCTTGTTCTTGTAACAAACCATTACTCCACACCCACTCTTTACCTTCCATAATTCCGTCTACGAAAGCGTTGGGTGCAGATGGGTCTGCAACAATATCAGCAGCAGTTGCAAGATAGAAATCATTGTTGACATAGTTTGCACCATTCTTTTTAGTCAAACTACCCATACCCCTTGAGGATACTGCAAGTTTACCACCATCATCCATAATATTTTTTACTATACCACCCATAGGTGTTGACATTACCTTTGCTTCACCTATGAAGTTTTTTCCGTCTGGTTTTAGAGAGGTTACCATATGTGATACTTTGTCTAAGTTCACAGTCGGCCCCTCTGGGTGACCAAGTTCACCGTATGCACGATTTTCGTTAATAAATTCTTTGTTGTATCTATCAACTTCTTTTTCTAATACTTCAAATGGATACACTCTACCGTTTCGATTTTTTATCTCTGCTTGTAGAAACACACCCTTCAACTTGTAGTTTTTCTTACCGTCATCTGCTTGTTCGGTAATATATTCTACATCATCACTAAAATGTTCTGATATAAGTTTCATAGTATTACTCCAAGTTTGCGTATCCAGAAACTTTTCTAAGTTTCAACCATATTGTTCCTACTGACGCACTACTATTTGTTAATAGTATGTCACCAGTTATACCACCTCCAGCATTATTTGGAATGGACGGCATTTGTTGTGAACCCACATTATATGCACCATTTCCATTTAATGATAATGCAACAACATTTGATGATGCATCAAATAGTATATTCGTTTGTGAACCAGTAGTCCACTGACAAGCGACAATCGCAAGTCTTGGGTCGGACTCTGCACCTTCTAATGCAGATGCATCCACGATACTAGCTGCACTATTTGTTCCAGTTGTTGTTACCTTGACAACTGTTTCATAGTCCGTATCTTTTAAGGTAACTGCACTTACTGCCATTGATATTCTCCTAACATTTCTCTTTCAAAGTACTTCATAAGTTCTGGTTCTCGTACCTTAAACTTTTTAGCTGCATCTTTGATAGTCTTTTCAAAACTATTTAGGAAATCTGAAGGTTTCGCATCCATTATACTGAATATATAGTCTACCGCTTTACGCATGGCAGGAGACAACTTTTTATACTCTTTTGTATTTTTATGTTCGTCCTTTTCAGGCAGAACTATCTGATTGAATGTCTTCATCTTCCTCAACTTCTGGTATATGTTGTGTTACCATAGTGTTTGCAACTTCTTCTCTTTTCTTTTCTAATGCGTTACCAACTCTTTGTGAAATCGCATTTTTAAAGTGTGTTTCTGCACCAATGTTATCACCAGATGCAATACTGTCAATTATATCTTTTGTCATGATTTATCCTCAACTATTTTTAAATTACCTTGTGGTTCATGTGACATCATCATATCGTCATCTTCNCCACCACCCTCGTCTTCTATTTCTTTATTCATAGANTCAATCTCTTCATCTGATTGACGAAGAACATTCTTTTGAACCCATCTCTTTGAAAAGAAATTACCAACATAAGGTTCTAGGGTGCCTAACATATCTATGCGTTCTCTCAAAATCTCTGCATCACGCAATTCTGCAAAATGACCATCTTGTAAAAAGTCATATGCGATATGTTCTTTCATTGCATCCCACTCTTCTTCTGCAATCACACCAGTTAAAATAAGTTGTGTGCGAAGTAAGTCATGGAATAATACTGTAAACTTCTTTCTTAGTCTTTGTACGAACTTTGTAAATTTAAGTTCATCTCTGGTAATCTCAGTAGACCTACCGATTGAGAAGTTTTGTTCAGCTTCCATTCTGGACATTGGAACATTCAAAGACCTATACAGTTTTCTCTGAAAATATGTTATATCGTCTACTTCACCAAGATTAGAACCGCCAGGCAGTGTAGTAATCTCTGTACCTCTACCACCCTCTCGTCTTGGTAACCAGAAGTCCTCTAACATTGACATATGATTTCTATCGTCTTTAATCTCACCAGTAGTTGCGTCATACACTAGTTTGTTACGATAACGATTCATAACATCTTTTAGATATTGTTCTGCTTTTATCTTTGGTAGATTACCAACATCAATATAAAAAATTCTTCGTTCTGGTGCTCTTGAAATTCGAT
>FUFK010059553.1_pt1 | contig 14736 bp, 9 predicted proteins | sample 1021851 | NCBI WGS metagenome assembly FUFK01 (sample SAMEA51879418, study PRJEB19060) | metagenome | reverse complement strand
AAGTTTCTAAACATTTCAAAAGTACCAGTACTTAACTGAAATTCTCTAGCTTCTTCAGCAGTCATTTTAAGAAATCTCTGTTCAGCCTGAGTATTTATGAGTCTATCTCTTGAAATAACACAAGCTTCGTATGCAAACTCAGCTCTCTCATTAATTTCTTCTGGACTTAAGGTTTTAATAAAATCTTCTAAGTAATTAATACCAAAGGTTACATGCCTAGCCTCATCTCTAATAACGTAGTGAAGTAGCTGCTTTAANAGAGGATCTTTTGATGTAGATTTCAACATAGAGAAAGCTGCAAGAGCAAGACCTTCAATAATAATTTGCATCCCTATAAATTTTAGGTCCCACCTTTCATCAGTAAGGATCTTATCAAGCAGTGACTTNAATGCAGGATTAATAGGGTAGTGAATACCTATCTTTTCTTGAAGATATCTATTAAAAACTTCAACATGTCTTGCTTCATCAAATGTTTGAGAAGCTGCATAGAGCTTAGCATTATAGGTAGGTGCACAACTTGCTAGTTGAGAAGCAACAAGAAGGGCGCCTTGCTCACCATGCAAGAATTGGCTCATTAATTCNGCGACATCATGCCTATCAAAAAGGATTTTNTCTTCATCTGAAAGATTTTCATAAGCTTCNAGTGTTTCATGAGGNAGCTCATCATCGGTCTCAAGAATTCGTTCATCTGCAGGATGTGTATAATCCCAATTCAGATCAATTGATCCATTCCAGTTTAATTCTTTACCAAGTTCATAAAGTTTTTTTATTCTGTTATCTGCAACTGTGTAGTCCCAGTTATATGAACCAGTTAATGGAGTTTTAAAGATTTCGACAACATCCTCAACTTGTGATTGTGAAAGAGGAAGATCATCATCAAAATAGATTAGATCTTCAGGTGGTCCGCTTTGTTTTTTTATTTTCATAAATCAATTATAAAGTTATTCAAAAAGACCAGTCAATTCATCTAACAACGTTTCACCNAGACTNTCTGCATTACTTATNGTGATAGCNTGANTATANTATTTAGTAACATCATGTCCGATACCTATTGCTAATAACTCTATTTGATCTTTTTCATAAATATCCGCAATAACTTCTCTAAGATGATTATCGAGATAATGAGGGTTATTTGCAGATAGAGAACTATCATCAACGGGAGCACCATCAGATATTACTATCATAATTTTTCTGTCTTCAAATCTTTTTTGTAATCTTTTATTTGCCCACTGCAATGCTTCGCCATCTATGTTCTCTTTTAATAAACCATCTTTTANGATGACGCCAAGAGATTTACGNGATTTNCTCCANCTATCCTCTGCTGATTTAAANACNATATGTCTTAAGTCATTTAATCTTCCNGGNTNTGAAAAACCACCTCTTTGCANCCANCTCTTTCTTGAATCTCCACCTTTCCAATGTTTTGTTGTATAACCAAGAACTTCTGTTTTCACAGAACACCTCTCAAGGGTTGTTCCTATGATTTCTGCACAAACAGCAGCAAGATTTATTGACCTTCCCCTCATTGATCCTGAGCAGTCAATCAATATGGAGATAACCGTATCTTTAAAATCACTTTGCTTCTCTTCTTTGAAGCTTAACGGCTTATTTACATCAGTAATTATCCTTGTAAGCTTTGATGTATCTAAAACTCCCTCATCTAGATCAAACTTCCAAGATCTATTCTGTTTTGCCAGCAATAAACGCTGAAGCCTATTCGCTAATTTTCCAATTGTTTGCAAATGAGGTTGAATGAGTTTATCTAACTGTATTCTTAGTCGGTTGATTTCTTTGAGATTTGAAAGTTCTGCTGCAGAAATAATCTCATCATACTGAGTAGTAAAAACAGAGTAATCAGAGTTTTCTTTTCCTATTTGATTATCATCAAAATCAACATTTGCTTCCAACTCTTCATCTATAGATACCTCAGCCTCTTGCAATATCTCTTGCTCATCTGGCATTTCATCAACAAGTGATTGCATGAGATCTATTTCATTACTAGGCTCATCATCACTCTCAATTTCATTCATATCATCAGATAAGCTCTCTTCATTCTCATCACTTTGCTCATCAAATTTTTCGTTTTCTTTATTCTCCTCTGACTTTTCTTGCTCTAGTAATTTAAGAGCATTTAGTAAAGACAATGAGCTTTTAAGAAAAGATTCTTCATCTTCAATTGAAGAAATCATATCTTCAGATATTTTTTGGGAATTTCTTGAATTTATATTTGGGATTTGATCAATTAATCTTTTTTGGTCTTTATCTAATTTAAACCCATTTAGATTTTTAAACCAAAGATTAATTAATGTGGATAGTTGAATCTCATCATCNGCNNAGTTTTTAGTTACATCANTTGAAAAATTTTGAATATTTAATTTAGCTCCATCATATTCTTTAGAGCCTAAGATTTCTGCTCTGGCCATTTTGAGTTCATCAAAGATTTCTCCAGCTTCGCCAGGCAATGTTTTTTTAATTAGATTATGTTGTAACCAAAATGCCTGCCTATCTGTTCTGCCTTTCCATGCAGACAACTTTCTCTTAATTCTTGGTGGATTTTTTAGATTTAATTTGGAGCCTTTNGGAATCAGCCTATTAGAATTCTCTGCGACAATCTCTTTGTTTTTAGTTAATGCCTTAGTCCANGATAAAGCTGCATTTTGTTGTTCATCGCTATTAATAGACATTAACTATTTTCTACTTCCAGCTCTTCGGCAAAACATCTCTGGAAATATTCAGCAACTATAGGTTTTTCAAGATCATCACACTTATTAAGAAAAGAAAGCTTGAACGACTCGTGAATATCTTTAAAGATAATGAAGTTTTCTGCCCAAGTAAGGAGTGTCCTTGGAGACATAAGGTTCGATATATCACCATTTATAAAACCCTGTCTTGTTAAGTTACAAAGTTTAATCATATTAGANAGTATTAATTTCCTNTTNGCAGAATTAAAGCCTTTGAGNTTNCCAAGAACTAACTTAGNTTCGTGTTCAGGAGNNAAATAATTTANAGTGGATAAAATATGCCATCTATCCATTTGGCCTTGATTTATTTGTTGTGTTCCATGATAGAGGCCTGTTGAATCGCCCATTCCAATTGTATTTGTAGTTGCAAAAAGCCTAAAGTTTGAGTGTGGTCTTAAAACTCTATTNTGATCNAANAAAGTAAGCTTCCCTTCAACTTCCAAAATCCTTTGGATGACAAACATAACATCNGGTCTTCCAGCATCATACTCATCGAAAACAAGAGCAACAGGATTTTGAATTGACCATGGAAGAATACCTTCTACAAATTTGGTAATTTGTTTTCCATCCTCAAGCTTAATAGCATCTTTACCGAGTAAATCTAACCTACTGACATGACTATCTAAATTTATTCTGATGCATGGCCAGTTCAATCTTGCCGCAACTTGTTCTATGTGCGTTGATTTACCAGTACCGTGATAGCCTTGGATAATTACTCTTCTGTCATGCTCAAATCCAGCTAATATTGATAGGGTAGTTTTCTCATCAAATATATAAGAGTTATCTATTTCTGGAACCCATTCAGTTTTTTCACTAAAACCTTTGACAGTCAAATCAGAATTTATTTTAAAAGTAGATCTTACATCAATCTTTTGATTTGGCTTTTTTGGGAGATTAATTTTTTCTTCAGTATTCATCTTATAAGCAATTTTTGAGTCCTGTATACTACATCCTGAGAAGTTAAACTTCCACTAATTATAAAATGTTTTTGAGTTTATAAGATGAGTAATAGAGTAAAAAATAAAGTTGGTTTAATAACTGGTGCCGCCCAAGGTTTGGGTAAAGAAATGGCTAGATTATTAATTGAGGAAGGCGCCCAAATAGTAATGACTGATATAAATGAAGAGCTTTTGAAGAAAAGCGCAGAAGAGCTTAATGCTCCTTACTATGTCTTAGATGTTACTAAGCCAGGGGATTGGCAGAGTGTTTTAGGCAGTATTGAAACTGATTTCTCTCAACTCAATATTTTAATTAACAATGCTGGCATAGGCGGTGGGGGAGATGTCGAATCTTGTGATCTAGAAACATGGGATCAGGTTCATAAAGTTGATTTAGACTCAGTATTTTATGGGTGCAAGTTTTCTCTTCCATTGATGAGGAAATCAGGGAATGGCTCTATTATAAATATATCCTCAATTTCTGGGATTGTTGCAGGACATAACTTTTCAGCCTATAACTCAGCAAAAGCTGGAGTAAGGCATTTATCGAAGTCAGTTGCTCTTCACTGCGCAAGAACTACTGACCTTGTAAGATGTAATTCTATTCATCCTGTTTTTACAAGAACAGAAATCCTAAAAGGNCTTTTTGATATGAANCCAGATGCTGACATAGAAGGAAAGCTTATAAAACAGATTCCAATTAGGAGATTNGGTGAGCCTATCGATATTGCTTATGCNGCATTATTTTTAGCATCAGATGAATCTTCAATGATAACAGGTACTGAACTTGTTATTGATGGAGGTTTAAGTGCCCAATAAGAAGGCTATAAAAAGTACTTTAGAGCTATTTAATTTGGATAGAATTGACAGAGATGTCTTNCAATGGAAAGGTCAAAACTTTGGCTGGCAAAGAATNTATGGNGGCCAAGTCATGGCGCAATGCCTTATTGCCGCNAATCATACTGTAGAAGCCCCTCATCANGCTCATTCTTTCCATTCTTATTTTTTAAGACCAGGAATAATGGAGGAATCAATATTATTTGATGTTGATAGAATNAGGAATGGNAAAAGTTTTACNACGAGAAGAGTNAGAGCTATNCAAAATGGNGAGGCAATATTTGCATGNTCAATTTCTTTCCAAAAAGAAGAAAAAGGATTTGAGCATCAAATTGATATAGACCTTAACGAAATTCCAAAACCTGAAGATCTTCCAAGTGACTGGGAGCTGAGAAATAAAGCAATTGAACAACTTCATGGGAAAAAAAAGGATAAGTTCTTTTTGAGAGAGCAAGAGATTGAAATGCGCGCTACTCAAAACAATGATTATGTTCAACCAAAAAAGAGTGAGCCATTTAGAGATATTTGGATGAGGCCAAACGGTGAAATACCCAATGACTTAGTGATTAATCAAGCCCTATTATTGTATGCATCAGACCGTGGTTTGCTTGGAACTGCTCAACTGCCACATGGAATTAATTTTATGTCTAAGTATTTTCAAAGCGCTAGCTTAGATCATGCAATGTGGTTTCATTCAAAGGTAGATTTTTCAGACTGGATGCTTTATCGAATTGATAGCCCCATTGCCAGAAATGCAAGAGGATTCTCAAGAGGATCTATTTTTGATTCTAAAGGCAAACTAGTTGCAAGTTGCGTTCAGGAAGGCTTAATGAGGATGTGGGATAAACCGAAAGACTAGGTTCCAGATTCCCTTATAGCTTCAACCAATACTTTTACCTTATCTGGATTTATATCTGGCGTTATGCCATGCCCTAGATTAAAAATATAGCCCGGAAAGTCTTTAAATTCTGACAGCATTTTTAAAGCACTCTCTTTGATCACTGAATCTTCCTCAAGAAGAATCTTTGGGTCTAAATTTCCTTGAAGGGCATGAGAGCCTTCAAATACTCTTATAGCACTGCTTGGATCAACCGAAGTAAACATGCCATAACAACTTAGANCATCTAATTTAAATTCATTAAGATTACATTTTGGATCTCTAGCAAAAACTATAGTTGGAGTTTTGCTTGTAACAGGATCCTCTGATAATTTTTTAAGAATTTTTTTTATATATTTCAAAGAGTATTCTAGGTATTGTTCTTCAGAAAGAAGATTTGCCCAAGAGTCAAATATCTGAATTGCGTCTACTCCGCTGACGATTTGNCTTTTTAGATATTCAAAACAAGCATCAGCTAGAATCTCAAGAAATTTATGAGCATCATCGGAATGACTTTCTATAAATGATTTTGTTAAATCAAAGTTTTTGGAACTACTTCCCTCAATTGAATATGCTGCAAGAGTCCATGGACTCCCAGCAAATCCAATTAGTGGAGTGCTTGGATTTAATTCTTTTCTTGTTAGTTCAGCAGTCTTGTATACATAGTCAAGGCTGTCCGGATTAAAATTTATCATTTTAGAAATATCTTCTGGTTTTTTAATAGGATTCGAAAAGACTGGACCTTTTCCCTCCACAAAAGAAACTCCTAGACCGAGAGCATCAGGAATCGTTAGGATGTCTGAAAAAATAATTGCAGCATCAAAATCATATCTTTCTATAGGCTGTAAAACTAACTCGCAGCAAATTTCAGGAGTCTTACACATATCAAGAAAATTTTTGAAATTTGATCTTACTTTCCTGTACTCTGGAAGATATCTGCCAGCCTGCCTCATTATCCAGATAGGTGGAGTTTTTTGAGTCTTTCTATTAAGTGCAGCTATAAAATTTCGATTAAATTCAGTCATGGACGTATTTTATAATACTTTTTGCTGCTTCTCTTCCTTCCCACACTGCTGTCACAACAAGATCAGATCCTCTGACCATATCACCGCCAGAGAATATCTTTGGATTGGTTGTTTGGAAGTCAAGCTCATCATGACAATCAACATCAACAAGGCCATTTTGTTTTAAATTAATCGAGAAATCTTCTGCCCAGTTTGGAGGGCTAGCACGAAAACCAAAAGCAACAATCACTGCATCTGCATTAAAGATTTTTTCTGAATTGGTAATCGGTATTGGTACTCGCCTACCGTTATGATCTGGATCGGCAAGCCTGGTAGATATAGTTTTAATAGCCTCTACCTTATCATTTCCTAATATTTCTATTGGCTGGCTATTAAAAACAAAATTTACTCCTTCCTCTTTAGCATTGATTACTTCCTTTCTAGATCCTGGCATATTATCCTCATCTCTTCTGTAGATACATGTAACTGACTTCGCTCCTTGCCTGATTGCAGTCCTGTTACAGTCCATAGCGGTATCTCCACCACCAAGAATAATGACATCCTTTCCTTTTAAATTGATAAAGGAATCTTTTTTTTGATTAATTCCAAGAAGTTTTTTATTGCTTTCAACTAAATAGTCAATTGCCTTATGAACGTTTTGAAGTCTTTCACCCCTAAAACCGCCCTCAAGAGATGTATATGTGCCCATACCTAAAAAGACAGCATCATAATCTTTGTAGATATCTTTAAAACTTATATCAGTCCCTATTTCTTTACCTAAAAAGAATTTCACTCCCATTTCTTCAAGAACTTTTCTCCTTTTTTTNACCACGCTTTTTTCAAGTTTAAATTCTGGTATACCAAAAGTTAGCAAACCACCAATTTCTTCATGCTTATCAAATACATGACTCCTAATGCCAGCTCTTGTTAGAACATCAGCACATGAGAGCCCGGCAGGACCAGCTCCTACAATTGCAACTTTTTTCCCGGACCATGATCTATTTGATAAATCTGGCTTCCACCCCATCTCAAAAGCTTTNTCAGTTATATACTTTTCAATAGACCCAATAGTNACAGCNCCNAATCCATCATTCANTGTNCANGCACCTTCACAAAGCCTNTCTTGGGGNCAAACTCTNCCACATACTTCTGGAAGACTATTTGTNTGGTGACATAGCTCAACNGCTTCAAGAATATTCCCTTCATTAACNAGTTTTAACCAATTNGGTATGTANTTGTGAACAGGGCATTTCCANTCNCAGTAAGGATTACCNCAATCAAGACANCTGTGAGCCTGATTTGCAGCTTGAGTTTGATTGTATTCACCATAAATCTCAACAAAATGGATTTTTCTACTTTCTATATCTTTTTTTTGTGGATCAAATCTACCAACATCTAAGAACTGAAAATCATTATCTATCTCTTTAAAATCAACATATTCCGATCTTGGATTATTTGGCTCAGCCACTGATTTATCTTTTTCTGATAAAAGCTCGCTCCTCCAATTATAAAGTTCATATATTGCCTCTTGTTTATCAGTAATAGGAGCAAAGGACTTAGTTAGATATTTTTTATTATGTCTTATTTTCCCATAGAAGTAGGGTGACTTAGGCTGAGTAAACAGCAAAAGTCCTTTCTCAATTTGATATTGTTTATTCTTCCTTTTCACAAAGTATGACATAGTATGACACTTTTATGATAAAATCTATTCCCTTCCATTATGCTATTTGATAAAAATTTTGAGAAAGACAACTGTGGCTACGGTNTAATCTGCAATAGAAATGGNAAGCCCTCCAGAAAANTAGTAGAAAAATCAATNGATGCTNTATCAAGCATGGCNCACAGAGGAGGNGTTGGTTTTGATGGNAAAACTGGNGANGGCTCAGGANTNNTNTTTGANATAAACAAGGNCTTTTATANAAAGATAATNAAATCTGANNTATCTATAGCNCTACCANAAGAATTTGCTATNGGCTGCTTNTTTTCTAAAAAAGNATTGAAAGACAAACTGCAGAGCGACTTAAAAAAGATTTTTAGATCTGAAAATCTTAGAGTANTTTGCTTTAGAAATGTTCCCATAGATACATCTGTTCTTGGGGAAGAAGCTAAAGATACTCTCCCAGATATTTTTCAGGTATTTCTAGAACAAAAAGATAATAGTCCTGATTTATCTNTGCGATCATCTCTGTTNCANGCATTGAAAACTATCGAGAACAAATATTTAAATTGCGAAGAATTTTATGCATGCAGTCTTTCAAATGAAACCATTGTTTATAAAGGACTTATGATGCCAGAAGACCTTAAAAGCTTTTATTTAGATATTAAAAATAAGAAGTTTATAGCTTCAACTTGTCTGTTNCATCAAAGATTCTCCACCAATACAGCTCCAAAGTGGCATTTAGCCCAACCTTTNAGACTGCTTGCTCANAATGGAGAAATTAATGCTATTAGAGGTAATAGAAACTGGGCAAAAGCACGTAGCTCCNTGTTTAAGTCAAAGCTGCTACCAGATTTGCACATGCATGAGAATCTCATCAATANTGANGGTTCAGATTCATCAGCGCTTGATAATATGATTCAACTTCTTGTTGAAGGAGGTATGAATTTATTTAGGGCTATTAGAGCTGTAATACCTCCCGCTTGGCAGAATATACAAATACTTGACCCAGATATAAGAGCATTCCATGAATATAATTCTATGCACATGGAGGCATGGGATGGNCCGGCAGGCATTGCCCTTGCAAATAANAGATATGCAGTAAGNTTCCTCGATAGGAATGGCATGCGCCCNTCAAGATATCAGATTGAAAAAGATGGGACAGTAACAGTAGCCTCAGAAACTGGGGTAAATCCAGTAAGCGCAACAAAGATTGAAGCTAAAGGAAGNATATCTCCAGGGGGAATATTTGCAGTTGATAAAGAGACTGGAAAAATCTTAACTGAAACTGATATTGACCAAGAGCTTGCTTCTAAATACCCATATAGAGATTGGTTAAAAGAGCATTCAAATTATGTTGAATCTAAACTTGATCAATCCGAAGGTAGTGGACTGAAAAAGATATCTCCTGAGAAATATACTCTTGCAACAAAGATTTTTTCCTTATTTTTGGAAGANAGAACAAGCGTCATTAAGGTTCTTGGAGCTGCAGCACAAGAAGGGACAGGCTCAATGGGAGATGATACAGCTCTTGCAGTGCTAAGTAGACAAAATAGACAAATATATGACTATTTTAGGCAACAATTTTCTCAGGTCACAAATCCACCAATTGATTCATTAAGAGAACAATCAGTGATGTCTCTAGAGACATGTTATGGACCTGAACTTAATATATTTGAACCATCATCTGGGCATGCAAAACGCTTAGTTACTTACTCCCCAATTCTTTCTTATAAAAAACTTGATTGGATTTTAAAAAATAAGATTTTTAAAGTTAAAACTTTTGATCTTGAATATGGTGAAAGTAGTTCAATTTCAGATGCAATTGATAAGCTCATTTTAGATGTTTCTTCAGCCATAGATAAAGGCACAACAATTATTCATCTAAATGAGGCACTGCCATCAAAAAATAAATTATCTTTGAACGCTTTGATGGCAACCGGAGCTCTTCATCAAGCCCTAATAGAGCAAAAAAAGAGAACTAAAGTAAATATTATTGTCAGCACTGGTTCTGCAAGAGATACTCATCAAATTGCCTGTCTTATTGCTTTCGGTGCGACCTCCGTCTATCCATGGCTCGCATANCAAACAATCTTAGACCTTAGTCATAAAACAGAATTAAAAGGAGATCCTTTTGAAAATTGCGCAAAGTATAGGAAGGGAATTAATAAAGGCCTATTAAAAATAATCTCAAAGTTAGGCATTTCATTAATTTCTAGCTATAGAGGATCTCAACTTTTTGAAATCGTNGGACTATCAAATGAAGTTGTAGATAAATGTTTTACAAATACGGATAGCAGAATTGGTGGAAAGAACTTTAGAAATCTTGAAAATGAAAACAGGAATATTTCATTNTTTGCAAAGTCAAATATATCCGATGTAAGCGTTGGTGGGTTATTAAAGTTTATTCATGGCGGTGAATACCATAGTTATAACCCTGATGTAGTGAAAACATTACAAGAAGCAGTNNGAAGTGGAGATGAAGATGAATATAGAAAATATTCTAATTTAGTAAATTCAAGACCAGCTTCCATGCTCAGAGATCTTTTAGAGTTTAAGAGTAAAAAACCAAAGATCAAAAAATCAAAAGTTGAACCACAAAAACATATTCTAAAAAGATTTGATTCAGCAGGGATGAGTTTNGGCTCATTATCACCAAAAGCTCATGAAACTCTTGCTGAAGCTATGAATTCTATTGGCGGTAGATCGAACTCAGGTGAAGGAGGTGAAGCAAAAGAGAGATATGGAACAAATAAACGTTCAAAAATAAAGCAAATTGCCTCAGGAAGATTTGGTGTTACTCCTGAATATTTAGTAAGTGCCGAGGTACTTCAAATAAAAATTGCACAGGGGGCAAAGCCTGGTGAGGGAGGCCAACTTCCTGGCGGAAAAGTTAATGAGCTAATTGCAAGATTACGATATTCAACTCCAGGCATCACTCTAATATCTCCACCACCGCATCATGATATTTATTCAATAGAAGATCTAGCACAATTAATTTTTGATCTTAAACAAGTAAATCCCAAAGCTCTTGTATCAGTAAAGTTAGTTTCTGANCCAGGAGTTGGAACAATTGCTTGTGGGGTTGCNAAAGCTTATGCCGATTTAATAACAATTTCTGGTCATGATGGAGGAACTGGAGCCAGCCCTATTTCCTCAATAAGATATGCAGGGTCTCCATGGGAATTAGGTTTATCTGAAACTCANCAAGCTTTGAGAGAAAGTGGATTAAGAGGAAGAGTAAGAGTGCAAGTTGATGGNGGCTTAAAGACCGGACTNGATGTAGTTAAAGCTGCGATTATGGGTGCTGAATCTTTTGGCTTTGGGACTGGTCCAATGATAGCTATGGGATGCAAGTATCTTAAAATATGCCATCTCAATAATTGTGCAACAGGTGTTGCAACGCAGCGATCTGACATAATTGATAGACATTTTGTTGGAGAGAAAGAAAGAGTNGTAAATTACTTTAAATTTATAAGTAATGAGGTGCGTGAAATTCTTGCTGAACTTGGGGANCAAAAGCTTGAGNATATAATTGGAAAGACTGAACTTTTAGATGTTATTAAAGACATGCCNGAAAGGTATGGTGATTTAGATTTAAGTCCAATCTTAGCTTCTAATAAAAAGTCTTTACAACCTTACTTTTGNAANTCNAATAGGAATANGCCTTGGGATAAAGGCCAACTAAACAGAGAGATCTTAGCAAAAGCGAAAAAAAGTATTCTTTCAAATAAATCAAAGACTTTAAAATTTAATATTACAAATAGCGATAGGTCTGTAGGGGCATCTANTTCTGGATTCATTGCAGAAAATTTTGGNGAAGATGGTCTNGATAACAAAATTAGTNTAAATTTNACTGGCTCAGCAGGACAAAGTTTTGGTTGTTGGAACATTAAAGGNTTGAATNTAAAAGTCGAAGGTGATGTAAATGATTATCTTGGAAAGGGGATGAACGGCGGAANAATAGTTGTTAANCCNCCTAAAAGGCTAGAAAAGAATCTCAACAATATAGTTGNAGGAAATACAGCGCTTTACGGAGCAACTGGAGGAAAANTATTTGTTTCAGGNGGNGTTGGAGANCGTTTTGCAGTTAGAAACTCNGGNGCAACTGCAGTCATTGAGGGAGCNGGAGATCATTGTTGTGAATACATGACAGGAGGNCANGTTGTTNTTTTAGGNGAAGTTGGAGCNAATTTTGGAGCAGGAATGACGGGTGGATTCTCATATGTATTGGATGAGAAGAAATCATTCTTTGACAAATGCAATCGTGAATTGATCAATTTGGACAGAGTTTTAAGCGAAACCATGGATCCACATAGGCAAAATATTAAACTTCTTATTGAAGAACATTACAAGAACACCAAGAGCATGAAAGCGAAGGAAATATTAGAAGATTTTGAAAGATATCTACCAAATTTTTGGCTTGTTTCGCCAGTCGCTCTGAGTGTGAATGATCTTCTTAAAACTACAACAGCAAGCGCTGCCTAAGAAAAAGATTTTTTGAAATTCTCAAAATTAAATTTTTGAGTTTGGAATGAAAGGCCAATTCCTTTTAAAAGGATTAAATTAATATTCCCACCCTTGACCTTCTTATCACTCAAAATAAAGTTCTTTAGGTCTGAATAATTATTTGATGTATTTTTAGGAAGGTTAAGAGCATTAAAAACATTAATTATTCTTCTGTAAGTTTTTTCATTTAAGTGACCTTCTAACATGGACATTTTAGAAGCCATTCTCATGCCCATAGCTACAGCCTCTCCATGTAAAATATTTTTATAATTATTTATTGCTTCTATTGCGTGACCGTAGGTGTGACCAAAGTTCAATATAGCTCTTATCCCTAACTCTCTCTCATCCTCAGTGACAATTTTTGCTTTTGTTTTAACTGACTCATGAATAAGCTCTTCAATTATCTTTTGGTTTCTTTTAAGGATTTGCTTATGCTGCTTATCAAAAATATTGAATATTTTCTTGTTATAAATCAGCCCATACTTAATTATTTCTGCTATTCCAGATTTGAATTCTCTCTCTGGAAGAGATTTTAACAAGGCTGAAGATATCAACACTAACTTTGGATTCTTAAAGGCACCGACAAGATTTTTTCCGGACTCAATGTTAATGGCAGTTTTTCCTCCTACTGATGAATCAACTTGAGCAAGAAGTGAGGTTGGTATTTGAATATAATCTATGCCTCTCATAAAGCTTGCAGCAACAAAACCACTCAAGTCCCCAACAACGCCGCCTCCAATGGAAACTATACAATCCGATCGATCATATTTCTCTTTAGCAAGCTTATTGAGAATCATTTGGAAGTTAGTAAATGATTTTGATTCCTCTCCAGGCTTAATTTTGAGCAAGTCAATTACTTTATTAGAAGGAATCGATTTTCTTACGAGATCAATGTATCCAGCAGGGATATTCTTATCGGTAATAATAAATACTTTATTATTCTTTGATACTGCACTGGGAAGATAATCCTTAAAGATCTTATTCTTGCCAATAAGAACCTTATATTTTTCATCACCAACTAAAACTTTNTTAATCATTATTTATTCTTAATAATATTTATTATTTGATCTGCAACNTCTTGACTGGATTTATCACTCGTTTGAATTGCATAGTCAGATACCTCTTTATATAAGTGNTCTCGCTCACTATTAAGTTTTGTAAGTATTGATTCCGGATCACCATCTTTTAATAANGGCCTATCTTTATCTTTACTTGTTCTCTCAACTTGNATTTTTATNGGAGTTTCTAAGTAAATAACAACTCCTCTAGCACTAAGAAGATTTCTATTNTGATCAGANAAAATAATNCCACCGCCAGTAGCAACAACATGAGAATTTAGTTGCACTATCTTTTCAAGCTCAGCCGTCTCTCTTTTTCTAAATCCTTCCTCTCCTTCAAGATCAAAAATCCAATCAATACTAGCACCTGTTGTTTTTTCTATCTCTTCGTCAGAGTCCAAGAAATCTAAAAAAAGCGAGCGAGCTACTATTTTACCAACAGTAGATTTACCTGATCCCATAGGCCCAACAATATAAATATTCATAAAAGATTTTTCACTAAGCTGCGAATTTTAGCACCTAAACATATAAAATATTAAAATTATGGTTAGTAGGCTTTTAGAGTTATTCCTGAAAGTTGCAATTTTTGTTGCAACCTTTATTGGAATAATAATACTCTCAACATACCTTTATTTATTATCTGAACTTCCAAGGGTAGATAATGTTGANCAATCAAAACTTCAAATACCTCTAAAAATTTATACATCCGATGAAAAATTAATTGGAGAATTCGGAGAAAAAAAAAGAAGACCATTAGGATTTGAAGAAATACCTGAAGATTTGAAGAATGCATTTCTAGCTGCAGAGGATGACAGCTTTTTTGAGCATAGAGGTGTTTCGTATCCAAGTTTGATAAGAGCTTTTTCTCAATATATTAGAGTAGGCCTTGATGCAACTGGTGGTGGGACAATTACAATGCAAGTTGTAAGAAACTATCTTTTAACTCGAGAAAAGAAAGTAAGGAGAAAGATTAAAGAAATTTTTTTAGCATTTCACCTTGAAAGTGCATTCTCAAAGGAAGAGATATTTGAGATATATGTAAATACAATCTTTCTAGGTAATAGATCTTATGGCATTGAGGCAGCTGCTAATACTTATTTTGGTAAATCGGTTGG
>FUFK010051720.1_pt1 | contig 14746 bp, 13 predicted proteins | sample 1021851 | NCBI WGS metagenome assembly FUFK01 (sample SAMEA51879418, study PRJEB19060) | metagenome | reverse complement strand
CGGTCTGTTTCAATATTCCACCAAGGCACGCGAATCTCGGGCAGGGTCCAGGTCCCGCCAGATCGTGCTACCAACGCCTCGCTTTGCACGCGTCGGCCCTGCAGTCCTTCAGCCAATTCACTCTGGTCAATCGATTCCTGATCAGGATAAAACCGCAGTTCGGGGATGTTGATGGCGCCTTGAACGCTACTTAGCGGTGGGAGCTGACTACCCTGCAGCCCTCGGGCGGTCAGGGTGAGGGTGCGCGTTGTGGAGTCGCCCACATTCAGCAACGCCGGGTCGATGGACCAGTTTTCTTCGAGCGTGAGCGCTCGGGCGGGTAGCCATACCTCACCGGGGAAGCTGGTGGGCACGCTCTTGACGTCAATTTCCAGTGGCTCGGATGTCATGCGCAATCTTCTGCCGAGGCGAGCGCCAAGCAGTGAACGCCCCGGCTGCACNTCGCGAGCCGTAAACCCAATGGCCGGAATCCTNAGTGNGCCACTTTTCTGNGGGTATACGGCATACCGCAGTTCCGTGACCAACCAGGTCCGGTTACCGACGCGTCGCTGAAAAGACCGTCGNTCGAGGTTTTCGACAACNGCATCGGGTATGTCGAAGTTCGAAATCTCGCCGCCATCCAGATTGATTGCCTGCTGCAGGGTCACGGTAAGTATGACCTCGGACTGTACGTAGACGCTGCTGTCATCCACGCTCGCCTCGAAGAGCACCAGTTCATCTCCNGGCGCCACAACTGGCTCGGGGTTCACGCGGATGGCCAGCGGTGTGGTGCTGCGCCCACCTGCGGTGAGTGATGGAATGGTNAGCGTACCTTCGCGCAGGGGGGCCAGCTCCATCTCCAGCGTGCGAGTGACTTGGTTTTGCCCGTTGATGAAGCGCGCATTAGTGGCACTGGAGCGCGACAGAATCTCCCAGTCTCGATTCAACGGTGTGAGATCAATCTCGGCGGGTTGTTCGCCCGCATCGCCCAGTAGCGTCAGGCGCAGGGTTTCGCCCATGGCGATAGTGCGCCGATCTGCAGTTGCCGAGAGCTCTGCCCAGGACAGATGGGTCCACAGCATCATGGCGACGCAGCACGCCCAGACAAAAGGGTTACCAACGAATCGATTCATCAGGTTCCTCACCCTCTCTGAGTCTCTGCATGGTTTGGTACCGGAATTTGCGGCGCAACAAGCCGCCTGGATCATCCGGTACCCGGCGCAACCACTGCTCTAATGCCTGTTGCTCTTCCAGCGCCTCGTCAAACTTGGCCATCTGTTCCTGAGTCGCGGCCTCCAGCGCCTCGGAATTCATCTCCTGCGCGTCAGCCATGGTGGGATCCTGCTGACCCTGCTCCTGCTCTTGTTCAGATTCAGACTGGTCACTCTGACCGCTCTCGCTCTCGTCGCTGTTTTCGCCGTCGCTTTGTTCTTGCTCTCCCTCATCTGAGGTGTCCGAGCTGTTGTCGCCCTGGGACTCGCTGTCGTTGTCCTCTTGGGACTGATCGCCTTCCTGATTTTCCTGNTCGCTNTCCTGATCCTGCTGTTGCTCTTGCTGATCGAGTAGCGACTGGATGAAATCGCGATTCGCGATGGCGTCCTCGGCGTCGGGAGCAAGGTTCAGACTTTCATCATAGGCACTGAGCGCACCGCGAAGATCTCCCTGCAGTGCCAGCGAGTTGCCGAGGTTGTAGAGGTTGTCCGCCGTTGTCTCGCCGGCGAAACTCTTCGCCGCTTGATCATAGCTGCCGGCCTCGTACTCCGCGACGCCCCGCCAATTGGTGTCGGCGAACGCACGCGCCGCGTCTGACGCCTCGCCGGCGCTCAGGTAACGGGCGCCTTGCTGGTCAGGGGTGAGCCACAGGTCATCCCAGCCCGCGGCCTCCGGAGGAGGCGCGTGGGTCAGCAGCACGAGCGCAATGCTCGCCACCACACCTTTGCGGAACGCGGGAAGCAACAACAACGCGACCAATGCCGCGAGCCAGAATCCCTGGTCCTGCCAGGCGTCCGTTTGCCGATCGAGATCCAATTCGCCTTCTGTTGCGAGGGCATCGCGCTGGGTCAACGATTCAATATCCTGCTCATCGAGCCGAACTTCCTCATAGGGCGCGTCCAATTCCTGCGCGATGGTGGCAAGTTGATCGAGATCGAGCGTAGGAATCACTATCTCGCCCGCGTTGTCTTTCAAAAAGCCCCCGTTGGGGAGCGGGATAGGCGCGCCGGTGGTGGTGCCGATGCCAAGAATGGCAAGGCTGGCACCGCTNTCTTCGAGCGCTGATTGGACCCGGTTGCTCTCAAACCCTGGCAGCCCATCGGTCATCAACAGAATATGCCCGCCTTGCGCGCCTGCAGTCAGTAGCAACTCAGCAGCGAGTTCCACTGCGCTGGTGGCATCAGCACCTGGCAGGGGCATGATGGCGGGGGAGAGCGCCGGCATGAGATTGGCGATGGTNCGGGTGTCGTCTGTCAGNGGCGTGACGACGTGGGCNTCACCGGCGAACACTACGAGACCGGTNACGCCTTCTNGNCGGGTATCNAGCAGATCCAGTATTTTCTGCCGCGCGCGCTGCACACGGCTTGGCTGGACATCAGCGGCTAACATCGAGGCGCTGAGATCCAGGACGATGACCAGCGCATCTGCCCGTTTGATCACCGGCAGCTCCACGCGCTGCAGACTCGGTCCGGCTGCGCCCAGCGTCACGAGTGCCAGCAGAAGGGTCGGTATCCAGATGCGCGAGCGCTGCGCTTTACCGCGCTGATCCGGCAGTAAATAAGGCAGGAGCTCGGCGTCGATGACCTTGGTCCAGTCACCCTGANGNACGCGGCGGTACCACAGCGCCAATGCCACCAGCGGGCAGGCGAGCAGAGCCCAGAGCAGGTCCGGGCGAAGCAAATGAAATCCGTCAATCATCGTGCTCACCCATAGCGCGGCCTCATGCCCAGACGACTAAGCCAACGGCTACGCAGCAACGCCAACAGGCTCGCNAAGGTNAGGGCGGCCAGCAACGGTATCCAGCTCAGAGCGCGTTTGGGGCGGAAAGTGCTGGCCTCCTGCTCGACCGGCTCCAGTTCATCGAGCAGTGCGTAGACCGCCTCCAGCTCTGCCGGCGAGGTCGCCCGGAAGTAGCGACCGCCTGTTGCCTCCGCTACTGCATTGAGCATGGCTTCATCGACTTCACTGCGGCCGTTGACCGTACGGCCCAAATTGCGGCTGATGCCGATCGTATAAATCTTGACGTCGAGTTGTGCCGCNAGTGCCGCTGCCTCCATGGGATCGACGGTGCTGGCAGTGTCCTGACCGTCGGTTAGCAGAATGAAGATACGCGATGATGCCGGTCTCTCCCGCAGCCGCTTGATCGCCAGACCCAGCGCGTCGCCGATGGCGGTATCTTCGCCCGCGAAGCCCAGCTGCGCCTCGTCGATGAAACGCGTCACGGTGCTCAGGTCGAAAGTNAGGGGCGCCTGTAAATAGGCGCGCGTGCCGAACAAGATCAGGCCGACGCGATCACCCTGGCGCCGCTCGGTAAAATCGGCGGCGATTGCCTTGACCGCGGTGATGCGGGGGACCAGACGACTGCCCACCTGCATGTCTTCAATTTGCATGCTGCCAGAGAGGTCTAGGCCCAGCATTAGATCGCGACCGGTATTGGGCAGCTCAATGGGCTCGCCAATCCATTGGGGCCTCGCGGTGGCGACGATCAGCATCATCCACGTGAGCCACAGCAGCCACCAATAGCCGCGCCCCGACCTCATGCTGCGACCGGCACCGGCCAGACCGCGCCATCTTGCCGCAAANGGTGCNCGCAGCGCCGAAGGTTGCANAGACTCTCCCTTGCTGAAGCGATGGATCAGCCAGGGCAGGGGAGCTAACGCGAAGACCCAGGGCCACAGCCACTCAAGCATGAGTCACCTCGTGCTGACGGATCCATTGTTCAGCCGCGTCAAACAGATGGNTGGTGATCGGCGAGGGCTCGCGCTGATAGAGTGTGTCGAGTTCAGCAAAGGCATCCGACGCGACCTTGGGGCAGCTCGATGCGAGAAACTGCTGCCACGCTGTCCCGTGGAGCCCCGCGACCTGTTCGTGAGGATAGGCCTTCAGNGCCGCAGCCTTGAGAAGCCAATTGAGTTCGTCCTGTCCTGCCTCCCTTGAGCGGAGCTCATCGAGTGTTGCCAGCGCAATCCGTCGGTAGGCCGTCCTCAGACGCCGCTTTCGGAGCCACAGAACCAGCCCTGTCAGTAAAGCCACGCTCAGTGCCACAACGATCCACCACCCGGGCGCCAGCGGCCACCAGCCGATGGCAGCGGGTTCTCGCAGCGGCGCGAGTTGCGACAACATCATCTCCGGATTCATCGTGGGGGAAATACCGTCAGTAACTGTTTTAGCGGATCTTGATGCGTCTGCACTGGCAACAGCGGGATGCGGAGCTCCCGGAGACGTTTGGTCAGCTGCGCGAGACGGTTTTGATGGTCCGCCTCGTACGCCTCCCGGGCGCCGGTCACGCTGGTGTCCAGCTGGGAGTGCGTGACGCCATCGGTCACCGCATAAAAACCCGCTTGAGGGAGGCTGGCCTCCAGCGTATCTCCTACTGCAACGGCCACGATCTGTGTTTTACGCGCCAAGCGCCTCAGGGGCGCCAGATGTTCCTCCTCGAAGATGTCGTGGAAGTCACTGACCAAAAAGATCCGCGTCCCGGCGCGCGCGATTCGCTCCAGTTGCTCCAGCAGATCGCCGAGGCTTCGTGTGACCGGCCCATCTGCGGCAGGGAGCCCCTCGGCCACCAAATCTTTGATCATATTCAACACCGCATGCTGGCTTCGCTTGGGGCGCGTGTCNTGCAGCAGTTCGTCCCCCAGNACCGCGCCGCCGATACGCTCGCCGGCCTGCAGACCGGACCACAGCGCCAGAGCACCCACGTGGGCCGCCATCACCGATTTGAAACAGCGGCTGGCACCAAACTTCATGGGGGAGCGCTGATCCACTGCCACCAAAATGGGCTGTTCCCTGTCTTCGTGAAAGAGCTTGGTGTGGGGAGTGCCCGAGCGTGCCGTAACGCGCCAGTCGATCGCGCGGACGTCGTCTCCGGCCGCATAGGCGCGCACCTCATCAAATTCGACGCCACGGCCTCGTTGGCGCGAGCGGCGCATGCCCGCGAGGTTGGCGAGCGCACGGGTCTGCCCGGTGACATCGATGAACCGGGCCGCGAATCGAGTGGCGATCAGGCCCTCCGCGGTGACAACGGCACCGCGAGGACCGGTCATCGCTTTGCTACTGTTTTTGTCAGGCAACGGGGATGCGCTCGATCAATCGCTCGATAATCTGGTCGCTCGTGACGCCTGCTGCTTCCGCTTCGAAGGACACGATGAGCCGGTGCCGCAGGCAGTCGAGCGCAACGGCTTGCACATCGTCAGGGCTGACGTAATCGCGCCCTGCAATCCACGCGTTGGCGCGGGCACAGCGATCCAGCGCGATGGTCGCTCGCGGNCTGGCCCCGTATTCGAGCCAGCCGGCCAGCTCACTGTCGTAGTGGTCTGGTTCGCGNGTGCCGACGATCAGCTGGATGATGTATTCCTCTACGGCCGGCGCCATATGTATGTCCAGCACCGCTTTACGCGCCGAGAAAATATCAGCTTGCGAGACGGTGCCCTCGGGTCGGCTGTGGGTGCCACCGGCTTCACTGCGCGCCAAACGCAGAATGGCCCGCTCCGCCCCCGCATCCGGGTAGGACACGCGGACATGCATGAGAAATCGATCCAGCTGTGCTTCGGGGAGTGGGTAAGTGCCCTCCTGCTCGATCGGGTTCTGGGTCGCCATCACCAGAAACAGCGCCGGCAGCTCATAGGTTTGACTGCCAATGCTTACCTGACGTTCGGCCATGGCTTCCAGCAGTGCAGATTGCACTTTGGCAGGGGCGCGATTGATTTCGTCGGCCAGCACCAGATTGTTGAAGATAGGGCCTTGTTGAAACTCAAACGCGCCTGTTTGCGGGCGAAAGATGTCGGTACCCGTGATGTCGCCGGGCAACAGATCAGGCGTGAACTGGATGCGGTGAAAACTGCCTTCAATTCCCTCGGCCATCTCTTTAATCGCCCGGGTTTTGGCCAGGCCGGGTGCGCCCTCGACCAATAGATGCCCGTTGGCCAGCAGTGCCAGCATCAGCTTATGAATCAGATCTTGCTGGCCAACAATTTGTTGCCCCAGCCAGTTTTCGAGGTTCGCGAGGAGTTGGTAATTCACGGATCAGGCCTTCGTTACTGCGGTGTCAGAAATAGCGTCGTTTCTGACCATTACAAGGCCTGATCGTTCAAAAAACCCTACTGGTTACAGGGTGCTCAGGCGAGTGGTCAGAAACCTGACAATTTATAGCATGTCAGAGCGTCTGTGAGGCCCTCTCGCCAGTCGTTTCGTCCTTCGCGCCAGCCTTCTAGCCACTTGCTACGAGCTAAGCCGGTTAAAAAGGGGCAGTTTTCCTTGGAGCGGCCGGCAAGGCCGAGTTGGTAGCCTTTATCAAAGGCGCGTTGGATGCGATTTCGCTTGAGTCTTTTCATCGGTTCTCCCTCTTCCTAGAGGTATCTGCCAGGTGATGGGCTGCGGACCTTGCCTGCACCGTTGATACCTACGTCCATGCCGTCGGCACGGGCTTTCACCTCACACAGGTGAGGCATCTGGGGAAAATGAAGTGGCGCGTTGCTCGACACAGACAAATACTGACAGCGCCCTATGGCGAGGCTATCTGCTCGACTCCTGATATGCGCTGTCCGCGTCTGGCAGGAGCCGATGGCTGCGTTGATTGCTGGGAAGTGGCTCTAAGTTGGACAATATCGCGACAAGGGTCCTGTGTCGAAAAACCTTTTTTTATGAGCATTGGTTGCCTTCAGTCGCTCAGGGCATAAGGCAATGTCCACAAGGGCGAGAGAGATGTGATTTTCCCTCATACCAGTGATCCGAGCCCACCATGGGGGCGTAAATTTTTTCGACCGGATGATCGACTCTCCGGTTAAGCCATCTTCCCCCAGGTGGCGAATTCTTGCCCCGGCCTCTGGCCGGGGTTTTTTTTGGAGGCGCGTTATGCGGAATCGCACCGTCATGCTGGGACTGGGTTACGCCGGCTTGCTGCCCTTTTATGGCTTTTTGGCGGGCGCATGGTTGCTATCGGATTGGCCGGGAGCCGTGTCCGTTCAGGGGTTCGTCATCTACTCGCTCGGTATCCTCTGTTTTTTGGGGGGCACGCTTTGGGGCCGGGTCCAAACCGTTGAGGAGCCGCTGATTGCGCGACTGCTCATCAGTAACGGCCTAGTCTTGTTTGCCGTCGCAGCGGTTTTAACGGCCAAGGCGTGGTTGGCAGCGGTGGCCTTGATGGGGGGGTATCTGGCGCTACTTTGGTACGAACGTGGCGCGGAGAACCTACCCATATGGTACGNGGCTATGCGCCGAAACTTGACGCTGGGTGTGGTGCTGGCCCACGGCTTATTCTTCGCACACCAGTCACTTCAATCCCAGATTTAGGGTGAAATTGAAGCAGGCAGGTCCGCATCCTTGAGCCAAGCGGCGTCGACTGGGATGGGTCGTGCGCCCACTCTGTCCAGTAGTCCGGTGATTTTCCGGCCTCCGCCATCAAAAAAAGCCTCGCAGTCTGCCAGCGTGTCGACATGTAGCCGTAGGCAGGGAGAATGCCGGCCCTCCGTGTCGGTCAAAAAAATGGCCGTGTCATCTTCCTGCCACTCGCTTTCGAGCGTGGTGATGACCTGCTCCGGCGCGCCGATCAAATCAACGGGCAGTATCATCAGTGTGGGATAGATAGCCGCAGACATCAGAGCAGTGATGCCCGCACAGGGTCCTTGATTGGTAACTGACTCGCAGAGTACCCGGTCAGCGAAATGCTGGTAGAAATAGGGGTGGCTCCGGCAGCAGATCAGGATTTCTCCAGCNTGTTGCGGGCGCGGCGATGTGATCCCGGCGACCAGNGGACGTCCTTGATACGCGATCAGGCCCTTGTCACGGCCGCCCCATCGAGCACCCTGACCGCCGGCCAAAATACCCAAGCTGTATGCCCGCGCTGCATTCAAACTTCAGTCCCTCTATGGGATCATCGACGCTTAGTCTGACTATAGCTCATGCCGCCTATGTCGCGTGTTCTGGCACTCGATACTGCCACTCATATCTGTACGCTCGCCCTGTATGACGAGGGCGAGCTATACGGGCGCCATGAAATTGTGGCGCGTGCCCACAACCGTCATATTNTGGNNATGTTGTCAGCGATTTTGGACGGCAGGGCGCTGGCCGACGCCGTCGATGTCATTGCCTGCGGGGTGGGGCCGGGGTCGTTCACGGGTTTGCGCGTCGCAGTGAGTGTGGCGCAGGGATTAGCCTGGTCTCAGGCGCTACCGGTACACGNATTCTGCTCCCTGACCGCTCAGGCGNATGCCGCGGGGCATCATGGCTTTTTGCGGGACGGTGACCGTGTGCTCTCGACCATCGACGCCCAGATCGATCAGTTCTATGGGCTCTGGGGTGGGTGGCGAGAGGGTGCTTTCGTCGCCGATGGTGACGCATTTGTGTGCGCGCCGGAGGACTTGCTTGCTGAGTCGTCGCGTCCGGCGATGGTAGTGATCGGATCCGGGGCGCGGTATCAAGAGCGCATGCCTGACGACCTCACGTCTGNGGCCCANTGGCTGCCTGANGTNACACCGGACGCCCGTGTCATGGCCGAGCTNTTGGGTGGGGGCGCGCTATCTCTGCAGCCCGAGCCTGCCCACGCGTTGTCGCCGCAGTATGTTCAGCGCGACATTGGTTGGAAGAAATTATCGGAGCAGGGCNGCCGTGACTGATTGGGTCCAGGTGTTGGTGNTGGCCCTGATTCAAGGCATCACCGAATTTCTGCCGGTATCGAGCTCTGCGCACCTGATTTTGCCGGCGCAGATATGGGGCTGGATCGATCAGGGCCTGTTGTTTGACGTGGCTGTACATGCGGGCACCTTGTGCGCGGTGCTCTGGTACTTCCGCGACACGATGATCAACTTGGCAAAGAGCATCTTGCCGGGTGGCCCGCGGGATCAATCGGAANTGTGGGCTCTGGTGGTGGCGACTGTGCCCGTGGTGTTGNCGGGCGTGCTGTTCAAGGATGTGATCGCAAGCGATGCGCGGGCTGTTAATGTGATTATCGTGACCACGCTTCTGTTCGGCGTCTTGCTGGGCCTTGCTGACCGATTCTCCCGGCGCGGCGCAAAACACACTGGCCCCGTAACGCTCCGCGACGCGCTGCTGATCGGATTGGCACAGGTGTTTGCCCTGATCCCCGGTACATCGCGATCCGGCGTGACCATCACGGCCGCCTTGTTTCTGGGTTACCATCCGGCCGCCGCGACCCGCTTCTCGTTTTTACTGAGTGTGCCGGTGATTGGCGGCGCCGTGGTGCTGATGCTCGCGACCATGGGGTCAGGCGAGTCATCGCTTTCCGGGGGGGCGGCGTTCGTCGCTTTCGCGCTCTCGGCGATATTTGCTTATGCCACGATCAAAGCCTTTATGTATTGGGTAGAGAGAATCGGGCTGATGCCTTTTGTGCTGTATCGATTGGCTTTGGGAGGGGTATTGTGGGTGTGGATCATTCAGGGTTAACAACATGACGCAGATCGAAGCACTGCTCGGATTTCTCGGCGAGGCTGTCACGCCCTTTCATGCTGTGGCGGCAATGTCGCTTCGACTTCAGGATGCCGGGTTTGAGGAGGTTCAACGGTTCGACCCTGCGGCCATGACCGCCGGCCGCGGCTATTACATGACCCGACAGGGCAGTTCGCTGATCGCAGTGCGGGCGGGGCAGGGCCGCTTGGATGCGGGGCTAAGGCTCGTCGGCGCGCATACCGACAGCCCGAACCTCTCAGTAAAGCCCAACCCNGTGAAAGGTCGCGATGGCTGTGTGCAGTTGGGGGTCGACGTCTATGGCGGTGCGCTACTCAACCCCTGGTTTGACCGCGATCTCGCCATAGCGGGTCGCGTGACGCTGCTGAGCGCGTCGGGAGAGCTGTGTTCCACGCTATTTGATTCGGCCCGCCCGGTCGCAGTCGTGCCCAGTCTGGCGATTCATCTTGACCGGGACGCCAATAAACAGCGCAGCATCAACCCTCAGAAAGATGTGGTGCCGTTGGTCATGCTGGGGGATCCCCAGCAGTTCGATTTCAAGGAGTGGCTGGCTGAGACCCTCACCGCTCAGGATGCCCAGTGGCAGGATGCGCGGGTGATGGACTACGAGTTGTCTCTGTATGACGTTCAGGCACCCGCTGTCGNGGGTATGGATGAGTCCTGGATCACCTCCGCCCGACTGGACAACCTGCTGAGTTGTTTCGCGGGCCTCAGCGCGCTGATTGATGCCGAAGATGCCGAGTGGTCGATGCTGGTGGCAACCGATCATGAGGAGGTGGGGAGCGCCTCAACAGTGGGGGCGCAGGGGCCCATGCTTATGGATGCGCTGACCGCGCTGGTGCCCGAGCCTCAAGACAANCAGCAGCTGCGCACGGATTCCTGGATGCTCTCGGTGGACAACGCGCATGCGGTGCATCCCAACTATGCGGACAAGCACGACGACCAGCACAGCCCGCGACTGGGTGGCGGACCTGTGATCAAAATTAATCGCAATCAGCGTTACGCAACGGACAGCGAGGGCGCGGCGCGACTGNGGCTANTGGCTGANCGGGCCGAGGTAGATGTGCAGGCATTTGTGATGCGCGCCGACTTGGCCTGCGGCAGCACNATTGGCCCCATTACCGCGACCGAGACAGGCATTGCCACCACGGATCTGGGCGTGCCGACCCTGGCCATGCACTCGATTCGCGAGCTGGCCTGTGCGGCGGATATTCCGCAGCTGGTGTCGCTACTCACGGCGTTCTACCGGCGTCTGGCCTGAAGGAAGTGAGGACATCATGAGTTCAACTCGGGTACTGACGGGCATCACGACAACCGGTACGCCGCATCTGGGCAACTATGTCGGCGCGATCCGTCCTGCCATCGCTGCCTCCAGAGATCCATCGGTGGATGCGTATCTGTTTCTTGCCGACTACCACGCGCTGATCAAAAATCAGAATCCCGATGAGGTGGCGCAATCCAGCCGCGAGATCGCGGCAACCTGGTTGGCGCTGGGNCTCGACCCGGAGAAGANCTATTTCTATCGCCAGTCGGATATCCCGGAGATNACCGAGTTGAGCTGGGTACTGAGCTGTTCAGCGGCAAAAGGTCTGATGAATCGGGCGCACGCTTACAAAGCTGCCGTGCAAGCTAATGAAGAATCTGGTGAGGATCCGGACTTTGGGATCACCATGGGGTTGTTTTCTTATCCCATACTGATGGCCGCCGATATTTTGATTTTTAATGCGCATCAGGTGCCGGTGGGTCGCGATCAAATTCAGCACGTTGAGATGGCGCGAGATATTGCCCAGCGCTTTAACCATCACTACGGCGAGACATTCACCTTGCCCAAGGCGGTGGTGGATGACCATCTCGCGGTCTTGCAGGGTCTGGATGGACGCAAGATGAGTAAGAGCTACGGCAATACCATCCCGCTTTTTGGCACGCCAAAGCAGCTGCAAAAAGCCATCAACAAAATCAAAACCAACTTGCTGGAGCCCGGCGAACCGAAAGACCCCGATGGCTCGACGGTGTTTCAGGTGTGGTGTGCGTTTGCTGACGAGGCAGAGCGTGAACAGATGCGACAGGCTTTCGCCGATGGCATTGCCTGGGGTGAGGCCAAAAAGCTGCTGTTTGAGCGGGTCAATGACGAGTTGGCGCCTGCGCGGGAGATCTACGATCGCCTGATGGCGAATCCCGAGGAGGTTGAAGCTATCCTCAAGCAGGGCGCCGAGCGCCTCAGGCCGCAAAGTACCGCGCTACTGGAAAAAGTGCGCCACGCCGTCGGCCTGCGCGCCTACCGCTAGAGTTATAGCGTCAGCGAGTAGGGTTAGAGGGCCAGTGAGACACCCAGTACGAAGCTGCGGGGCTCTCCTACGAAATACCGGTAGCTACCAAAGCCGTAGTCGGCGCGCTCTGCGTACCCCTTATCCATCAGGTTAGTTGCGACCAGCGTCAGGGTGACGTTGGGAGTCACCGCCCACGATCCTCTCAGGTTCAGCAATTCGTGGCCGTCGTACTCATGCTGGTTGTTGGGGTCCAGCCAGTACTTGGCTACCCATAGCCACTCAAGCTCAGCCGTGAGCGCGGGGCCAACCTGTGAGAAGTCCGCAAGCAGCTGCACCGAGCCAAAGTGCTTTGGCGCGGTGTCCATCTCGTTACCTTCGATACTGCCTCGCGATCCCAGCAATTGAATATCGCTGTCGTAANGGTGCCGGGCNTAGCTACCGTTTGCCTTCAATGACCAGACGTTGGAGAACTGCCAGTTCAGGCTCGCTTCGACGCCGCGGTGTGTCGTCTCGGCGCCCGAGACGTTGTAGCGATCCCGGTCCTGGAAAATAACGTCCTCTTTATCCATCCAGTAGGCGGCGATGTCGTAGCCGAATCGCTCATGGCTGCCGCGGATACCGATTTCAACACTGTTGAGTGACTCGGAGTCGATGTCCGCCACGGTTTGTCCTGACTGTAAGCGGTAAAGCTCCGTCGTCTGGGGTGCACGAAAGCCCCGTGCCAGGCGTGTGAATACCGTGGTCTTTTCGCCGTGGCGGCTTAGCGCTAAGTTGCCTGTCCAGTCGCTAAAGCTATCTTTGCGGCTTGCTGGGCGGTAAAAGCGGCAGGCACTGGCGGTCGGCGCGCAGGCAGGGCCTGCATCGGTCAGGTTGTCGTAGTCATAGCGGGTCTCTTCCAAACGCAGGCCGCCATCAAGCCGCCAGCGATCTGACAACTCCCAGGTCANATTCGNAAACCCGGCCAGCGTGTCGGCATCGACCTCGTAGTCGTAGTGCACGCCGTCGGGTTGGTTGGGGCTGAAAAACGCCTCCTGTACTTCNAGCAAGGCGCCCTCTGTGTGATCGATATCGACGCCGGCCAGCCACGTCAGCCGGTCGCGCTGTCCGCGGGCGACGGCTTGCAGGCCAAGGCTACGGTGACGATTGCTCTCGGTCGCCTTCCAAGGTAGGTAATGCTGCAGGAAGGTCATACTGTTACTGCGCCAGTAGGGCCGGAGGGTGACCTCTGCATTGGTGCCCCAGTCGCGCGTGAATCCCAGATATCCACGAGCCGTCCAGGCATCGCGATAGGCCTCAGGATTGGGGTTTTCCTCCCGGGCATCGTCATCCTCGTAGGCCTCAAAGCCCCGGATATAGCCAGCGGTTTCCTGATTGAGGTTGCTACCCTCGAGTAAGCCCTCAACCCGCCAGCCCTGCCAGTCGTGATCGATGCGCAGCGTCGCTTTTTGCTGGTCGTATCCCGAGGCATCCTGATAGCCCCCGTATGTCGTGGTCTGGGCCGATAGCGCCAGGCTGCCGAAGGCGGCGCTCCCCGCGAGTCGGTAGTAATCTCGGGATCCTGCTTCGACTTTGATCTGGTCCGGCGTGTCGCTGACGCTGCGGCTCAAGACATTGATGATCCCGTGCTGCGCGTTCGAGCCGAAGACCACGGTGGCAGGTCCTTTCAGTACTTCCAGCTTGCCCGCTTGCAGTAAGTTCGCATCGAACAGCTGATTCACGTTGCAAAATCCGGGGGATCTCAGGCTGATGCCGTCTTGTGCGGTCATGAATGCGCCGCAGCTGCCGGCGCCGGTCAGCACGGGTGAGCGGAGGGAGATCAGGGACTCCTGGCCATTGCCGCGGCTGACCCAAGCCCCCGCGACCCGATTGAAGACCTGATTGCTGTGCTGTGCCGCGATACGCTCGATGGTCGAATCATCGAGTGCTGACCAGGCAACGGGCAGTGTGAAGGCCGTATCGGGAGTGCGCGATGCCGTGACGATGACGGTTTCCAGTGCGGTGCTCTCTTCGGCCGTTTGTGCGTACGCGCCTTGTTGCAGGGCGAAGCACCCCAGCAGTGCGATGTGAAACGCTTTTGTTGCGTTGGCAACTAGGTAACGCTTCTTAGCTTGAAAAAACATTGAATAGGTCCTTACCGCGGGAGTCTTCGCCACAGCCCGTGACAACGGAGCGCATTTTGGGCAAAACTGACAGGGAAGCCAACCGCCCAGAGATTAACCCTTGAGTTCGGAGGTTCTCGCCGTCAATGACTCGTTGCCCGTTCGCACCAGTGAGCCGGTGCACTCGGGCAAGGTCCGTTCCGTTTACTGGCTGTCTGCGGAGGATAGCGCGCGGCTGATTCGCGAGCGTCAGTATCGGGTGGCACCCGACGCACAGCTTGCCCTGATGGTAATCAGCGACCGTATTTCAGCGTTTGACTGCATCTGGCACGGGGAGGGCGGACTCGCTGGGGTGCCGGGCAAAGGCGCCGCTCTCAATGCCATTTCCCAGTTCTGGTTCACCGAGTTCGACCGCGCGGGGCTGGCCCGTAGCCATATTCTTGAGGTGCCGCATCCCCTGGTTTGGGTGGTGCAGCGAGCCGAACCCGTCTTGATCGAAGCCATCGCCCGCCGCTTTATTACCGGCTCGATGTGGCGCGCCTATGAACGGGGCGTGCGCGAATTTTGCGGTATTGAGTTAGCCGAAGGGCTTCATCGGGATCAGCGTTTGAGTGAGACGTTGGTGACACCATCAACCAAAGGCATCATGAGGGGTCTCCCGGGGATTCCGGAAGCCGATGACACCAATGTCTCACGCGCTCAATTGGAAGCGCATTGGCAGGCCTTCGGGTTTCACGCCAAAGACGACGTGGCGCGCTATGAAGTATT
>FUFK010043856.1_pt1 | contig 14749 bp, 10 predicted proteins | sample 1021851 | NCBI WGS metagenome assembly FUFK01 (sample SAMEA51879418, study PRJEB19060) | metagenome | reverse complement strand
GATGTTTCAACACTCATGTCTGCAGATGCTTATCGAGGCATGTTGGGCGAGTGAAGAGATTGCCTGAACCAACACGCCTGACGCTGTACGTCGACGGTTCATGCGATGGAAATCAAAATGTAAATGCTTCAACACGTGCAGGTTGGGGCGTTGTCGTCGTTGAGGGCGACTCCGGCCTAGGACGAGGTAGTGGAGAAATCATCACAGAATTCTCAGGACCTGTTTCGACATCGCCTAGCGAAGACGACTTTATTGGCGCCGAANTAGGTTCAAACAATACTGCCGAACTATCAGGACTCTTTGCTGGTCTTCGCTGGTTGTTAACCGAAGGGGGACAGGATGCTGTCCGCATACGTGTCGATAGCCAATATGCTGGTAACATTGCAACAGGGGCATGGCGAGCGAAAGCCAATCGAGAACTTGCAGCCCGAGTTCAATCCGTTTGGAGTGAGGTTGCAACGCAACGAGAGTTGACATGGGACCATGTTCGTGCACACAGAGGGCATCGGTGGAATGAGCGCGCAGATCATCTTGCCAAAAGAGCAATGCGAAGAGAGAGGCCCTTGCCTCTGACATTTTGGAAGCCTGGACAAGACTAGCTTAGTCGTTTTTCCAACCATGTTCGAAATTGTTGTCGATACTCTGGTCGCAGAAGAGCATGATCAACCTGTGATTTCAACCATTCAAGCGGTAATCCTGAGTCGTACCAAGCAATTTCATTCGTCAGCAAATCTGCTCGAAGTTCACCGTTTTTCATCCAATGGCGAAGCAGCTCGATGGATTGCATTTCACCGTATTCTTCGACTGAATATCTTTCAAGGAGATCGAATGTATCCTCTCCGTAGATGAACCTACCACAAAGTGCGAACGTAGAGGGTGCATTTGCAGGCGATGGTTTCTCAACAATTGAAGTGATGGTTCCTTCATCAAGAGAAACAATCCCGTAATCGCCCACTCGATCGATCCCAACGTCGTACAAAGACACACAGGGCTGTCCATATCTCTCAAACAATTCAACAAGGCTCTTCGATACGCTGGATGGTTTGAAATCGCTTAATTCAGCATGATTCGCTGTAAGGATGTTATCCCCGAGAAGTACGAGAAACGGTCCATTGATGTCATCTCTAGCCATCATCACGGCATGGCCTAGGCCCTTCTGCTCGTGCTGTGTATGGAAGTAAGTTTCAACACCTTGCAATGGGTTAAGGTGTGTGTTTCCTTTACTGTAAGTTGGGAACGTTTGGGTCAAATCCTCATTTAAGGATGCAAAATCTTTGTTCGGGGACGTGATGATGTGAATTCGATCGCAACCTGCTGCCCTCGCTTCAAAAATCAGATGATGCAAAGCGGGCATATCCACCAACGGTAGCAATTCCTTCGGTATGTATGCACTCGTTGGCAGCATTCTAGTGCCCAACCCCGCAGCGACGATGACTGCATCGCGAACCGTGCCCATAATGGCGCTTACAAGCAACAGGCTATCAAGCGTATACCTTCTGGTACAACCGATGGAGCGAAAGCGGAAGGTAATTCTCTTCGTCGGCGGACTGGTGTTTCTCTCCTTTTCATTTTTTGACTTCCTACCTGCAGGGCCATGGTTGGATGCCTCATTTTCCAGAGGAATAAGCGGCTTGATTGGCTTATCTCTTCTCTATTTGAGTTGGTATGAACACGCCTTCGATGTATTTGGTGTCGTTCCGTCGATCGATCTCTGGGAGCGCCCTGAATCCACCTGGAAAGTCGTTTTGGCCGTCGGTGTTTTGGTTCTAGGATTTGCTTGGACCTCTGGAAACACCTCACTTGGAAACATGCTTCCCAAACCAGCGGGAATATTGCTGATGCTCATTGGCCTGCTTATTGCTTATACCGGAATTTATGCCTATTTGATTACGGATGGCCCTTTGAAAGAAGAGGAGTGATTTACTCCTCTTCGGAACTGTAAGTGAGCGCATCGCCTTTCTTCATCGACAAGATTACTGTAATGTAGGCCACAATAATCCCAATGACAATTAACAGTGGCATCGATATCGACTCTTCTTCCGCTGCGGCCATCTCATCTAGAATTACTTCTTCGGACTCATTCGTTTCAGATTCTTCAACAATATCGTCTGGCCAATCAATACCAACCCGTACAATGTCAATTTCGCCGTTAACGTCAGTGGATTCAATGTGGATAAGGTTGATCGGTTCAGAGATGGAAATTGAAAATTCATTGCCTGACTTTTCGGCGGCTGACCAGAATGGGTTTGAATTTAGAGCATCTGTCCACCGAATTGTTGAATTTGATTGAGAGTGTGTAAATTTCAGCATGAAGGTTTGATTGGTTTGTGATTCAAGTGTTATCCAATCACCGTTCTCCAAGGTGGCATTCGTATTGCTAAGATGGATGGCAAAATCTGGCACGTTTATCAGGTTGCCAACCTCTTCTTGATTCGACGATTCAGAATCTGTCCGTTCTGTAGAGGGTGTTAGTTGTACAGCATTTTTGCCGATGAATATCCGATTATCATGGTGAATGCTCGGTGACGATCCCCAAGTCCCTTCCAGTGTCAGCGCATACCAAGCAGTGGTCGATGCATTCGCAATCATGTGGTGTTCGAGATTTTGCGGGTTGAGACGGGTAACCTCCTCCCAAGCAGGAGACATATCTGGATTTGGTGATGTGGACGTCCATAAAACCGCATCTCCGCTGATGAATTGTGGATCGAGATCCCATTGGAAATGGATTGTAGCGTTTTCTTGTTCAGCCTGCAACGATGTTATGGAGATGGGCAGATTTCGTTCAACGATTGGGCCAACCTTCCCGGAAACGTCAAACTGATTGGTTTGTGCATTTCCAACATCGTCAACAAGCCCGATTGCGTAATAGGACGTTAGCATCCAGTCAGCTGGTAAATGATGAATGAACTCAACGCTCGTTGAATCCAATTCTGCGAGAAGTTGAACTCCACTCTGCTCCAGTGAAACAATGGGGTTGGTTGCGTGATAAATTCGAATTTTATCGGCTTCTGGTTGTGTTGTTTCACTCCATTGCAAGATTGTCTGAGTCGCATCCAGATTAAATTGCGCAGACAGCGAACCTCCATATCTTGGTGCTTGGTTGTCTTCTACAAGCGGAGTCGTAAGGGTGTTTCCACTGTGAAGGCGAGTATCCTCCACGGCTGGGGAGGAGTACTGCCCGTCATCGTATGCTGGATAATAGCACGTAAGCGTGTAGTATATTTCCCGTTCAACAGATTGATTCGCCCAATCGATGGAATACTTCGAAGCGCTTGCAGGAATATAATTGGTCACAATCGTTTTGTCAATCTCGTCCCAGGTTGCTCTTGTCGCAGGCTCGTTGTGTTCGTACAGTGTATGGTAAAAGTTGTTACCGGGGCAAGCCGGGCGCCAAGTGAATACTGTTGACATGTTGGCAACATCGTAAGAAGCATTGAATTGCTCGGGCGCTACTGATGGAGCAACGACTTCAATGTGCCCAGGCATGGTTTGTGAAAGACCGATATTCGCGGATTCGGTACGTGTTCCGTCTCGTAAAACGGTCACAATGGCGTAGTACACATTGCGTTGGGCCCCAGGGCTTGGTTCATACAGGATTGAGTGCACTTTCCCAGAACAATCTTCATTCAAATCGTTCATGTAACATGCTGGAATCTTGTCAGCAATCATGGTCTCTGTTGTCATGGAGTTTTGGTAAAATCGACCGTTATCGCTTCGATGAATCTCGTATGTTGCCATTTTTAGTTGATCGAGGAGCAACCCATCGATTGTTGCAATATTTCTCCACGTTACTCGGGTCGTTTCTATGTCCGGTAGAAATTCAGCCTGCGCTTCTCGTGCTTCAAGCGTTGAATCCTCTTCATTGGCTGAAACCGGTTGTACCGGTATGACCAGTAAAAGAAGAAGAATCATCGTGCAAGCCTGAATCCTCATCGAAATTAGCAACCTTGCACCGGTTATCAGGATGTCGCATCCCCGTCAATACAATTCAATCGATGAATCCAAGTGTATCATCAAGCATGTTTAGAGCATCATCTACGTCGGGCAGCTCGTCGGGTGCTTCTCCTGTGCTTTGATGAATTTCTTGGGTGGCAACAATTGGTTCCGGCAAGGTGCCTTCGTTTGTCAGCCATTCCTTCCATTGTTGACTACGTCCTTTGCGACGCGCATCCATGGTCATCCACAATGCCTCGAGTNGCTCTGGTTTGAGCAGGGGGAGATTCTTTGCAAAACGGTCTGGGTGTATTTCGTCCATACGCATCAATAATTCTCGCAGACGTATCTGGACAACCTCATCTCCGTCGTTCCATAATGAGGGGATGATTTGGCGTTCATCGTCAGGATAGGCCTCAACGTAATCGCGAAGGCTCAAAACGATGTTCCGGCGGACGATTGCAACATCGTGATCCAACAGGGATACGAGACGGTCAGCCCACACGTCCTCATCAAGGAATTTCAAATCGCCAACAGTTGCGGAGGCTGCGGCAAGGACGCTTTCATCCTCATCCTCAAGCATCTCATCAAGGAACGGAACCGCTTTCCATCCAGTTCGGCGGAATATTCGGGTGAGGACATCTGCCATACCACGACGAATCAGCAACTCTTTTCGCTCGTGCAACCGCTGTGCGACTTGGAGTCCTTGCTCTTCATCGAATTCCAAAAGACGAGCAAGACAGAGGATGACTTTCGATGCCACCTCCTGATGATCATCGGCGGAGCGTCGAATGAGGATATCAACCAAACAAAGCGGTTCAATCAATGCAGGTCGCTCGAGGAGAAGTTTTACCCACTCCATAAGCAAAAGACGGCGATCTAAATCATCGTTCTCCAAGCAATTCAACAACCAGACGGCGGCGGCAACTCCTGCGTCATGAGCTACTACGGAGGTTGTTCTTGGGACAACTGCATTGGGATTCCAACCCATGTTTTGAGGTCCATCTTCTGGTTGTGTGTGCCATGTTCCTGGTCGTTCAGCGAGAGCTATTGATTCGACCAAGTGATATCCTTGATGGACGGGTTGTCCAAACGGAGTTGTTGCAAGTCCATTGACCAAAGCGACAGCAAGCCACCACCGGTCTGTGTTGGGTGCGGTTGGATCAAAGGCTTGGGCTAACCAATCCGTTGCAATGCAAAAAAGCATTCGCTGTGCGACGTCATCAGTGCGGCGAGCAAGCCATTTTTGATGCACTTCAAACGGGTCGTCGCTTAAATTCATTCGATGAGGAACAATCAAATCCACAATTGTGGATAGGTGGCGGTCGAACATCCCCACATCAGCATGGAGCATCGACAAGCCTTGTTCAATCAGATCTTGATCCCGTTCGGGACTGCGCGGTGGAAAATCTGGATCGGTCATTGGCGGGTCGGGTAAAGGCCAAACTTTCGTTCCTTCTTCAAGCGCAAGAACAAGTCGCGTAGCGACAACCTCGAACGTTGCTTTCGCAATCGCATCACGGCTCTTGCTCATGAAGAACGACCTACTTTCCTCAGATATCCAATTCAATGTTGAGGTTCTGAATCAATTCCTTGTAACGATTACGGATTGTGACCTCAGTGACACCAGCGACTTCTGCAACTTCCCGCTGGGTACGGCGCTTACCGCAGAGAACGGATGCAATGTAAATGATCGATGCAGCGATGCCTGTTGGTCCACGACCACTGGTCAATTCCTTTTCTTGGGCGGCTTTGATTAACTCATACGCTTTTGCTTCAACTTCCGAATCCAATCCCAGACCTGAGCAGAATCGAGAAATGTAGTCTTCTGGGCCTGTTGGCATGATTTTCATTTTTAATTCGCGAACCATGAATCGGTAAGTTCGGCCAATTTCTTTTCGTCCTGTTCGTGATGCTTGTCCGATCTCATCCAGTGTTCGTGGGACGCCGCATTGCCGACATGCAGCGTACAGCGATGCAGCAGCAACACCTTCAATTGAACGNCCGCGGATAAGTCGCTTGTCAACTGCTTTCTTGTAATTCACGGCAGCTGCTTCTCGAACCGTCTTTGGAAGCTCAAGCCTGCTCGCCATACGGTCAAGTTCTGCAAGAGCCATTGCGAGATTACGTTCCGTAGCATTGCTTACGCGACTTCGCTTTTGCCACTTGCGCATNCGATAGAATTGAGAGCGATAACGAGAATTGATGGTCTTNCCAGAGTAGTCTTTGTTCTGCCAGTCGATGTCCGTCGACAAACCCTTGTCGTGGAGCATGACCGTCATTGGAGCACCAGTCCTTGCTCGCTGGTCACCTTGTTCTGGGGAGAATACTCGCCATTCAGCCCCCTGGTCGATAACATTGTCTTCCAAGACCAGCCCGCAATCGTCGCACGTAACTTCTCCACGGGTTTCGTCTCGTGTTAGGTTTCTTCCGCCGCATTCCGGGCACTTTACAATATCTTCAACTTGCTGATCTTCCATTGATTTTCACCTATAATATCTTGAGAGATAATTATTTGNACGATTAGAGAGGTGTTTTTAAACCTTATTCCTCNAACTATTGTNCGATTGTGAGGCTCNACCTGCGAATTNGTTAAACATCAAGGGCTCNTGAGCAGGATGGGGTTGAGGATGCAAGAGATGCCGGATTTAATTTCGCTCACCCCCGGGAAGCGCGTCTTATTCCTGACAAAGGATCTTGATTTAATTCGCAAACAGTTGTACGAAGGTCTTGACCTGCGAATGGAAAATTTGAGAGTGGAAGACCTTCTTGACGACATCAACACCGATGTCATGACACCTGCTTGGGTATGTTTTGATCACGAGCCAGCAATGATTGCGAAGAATGCTTATGCTGGTTTAATGCACAACGGCCTACGTGTCTTCAACGAGAATGCACTCATAGAAGGCGGGTTTGAGGTGATTGTCTCTGGCCAGAGAAAGGGGACTGGATCAAGTCGAGAGACAGCAGCTCAATGCGAGCGTTGGGCTGGGATTCGGATTGTTATCGCAGCTTCTTTTGCTCCGATTCACGAACGCAACAACATCAACCTTGGGCAGTTGATGGGCGACCATGAAATGCTAACACGTTTGCAAAATGGTGAGTCGCTTGCGCTTGATGAATTTACGTCGCAGTATGACGAAGTAACAGGTTTGATTCTTCAATCAGGAGGATTGTTTGAATTTTCAAAGCGCTTGAAGAACGGAGAACTTCAATTGCCTGAATTATCAATGGGGCGGCGCCCGATGACCATGGCAGAGAAAATCATTGCTCGAAACCTCGTTGGCCAACCAGAAGGTGTTTGTGTGAAACCAGGGGACCCTGTTATCGCTCAAGTTCAGGGAGGATATTCACATGAGTTTACAACTGCACAAGTTCACACATTTTTGCAAGAGACGTACGGAGATGACTATCAATTAACCAACCCAAAAAAATTTGGGGTTTTTGAAGACCACCTCTTGTATGCACACCACAACCCAAAATTTGTGCCGTTTATGCACAAGGTTGAGACCTTGCGAACGTTGCAGAAGGTTTTCCAAGAACACACAGGGGTTCGCGATTATTCAGCCGTTGATGGGGTTTCACCAGGGATTTGCCACCAGGTTGCGCGCGAGGAATTTATTGAAATTGCAGATTTCATCCAAGCTACAGATTCACATACATGCATGGGAGGCGCATCCAACGCCCTAACTTGGGGTGTTGGAGCAACAGAGTACGCCAACCTTATCTCAGCAGGATTTACATTTGTAAAGGTCCCTGAATCCATTCGCTTTGAACTCAGTGGAGCGTTGAACGATGGATGTACTGCAAAAGACGTTATTCTCCACATCCTTGCAGATCACGCAAGAAAGGAATTGACGCTCAATCGCTCGATGGAATTTGGCGGGCCTGGTCTGAAATCACTTTCTGCGGATGAACGTGCCACGTTGTGCAACATGGCTACGGAGTGTTCAGCAAGGACCGGGATTTGCGAAGCTGATGACATTCTCTACGATTGGATGGAAGGGCGAATGTCTCACCTCGATATGACGGAACAGCGCAGTCGTGCCATCGAACCTGATGAAGGTGCAGAATACCATGGAGGCGTACACCACATCGACCTCTCTGCAATCCGTCCAATGGTTGCCCATCCTGGGAATCCAGACGAAGGAATTCCTAGTGACCCAACCAATGGTGCTTACATTGATGAGATCGGTGATGTGCCGATTGACATCGCTTATGGCGGGTCTTGCACCGCCGGAAAAATTGACGATATCGCATACTACGCACGAGTGTGCCAGGCAGCGAAAGAACAAGGTCTCACGGTCAGAGAAGGTGTCGATTTTTACATTCAGTATGGTTCGGGGATTGTCAAAGATGTCGCCGTTTCAAAAGGTTGGCACCAGCTGTTCCTTGATGTTGGGGTTAAACTCATCGATCCCGGTTGCGGGGCTTGCATTGGAGCGGGCCCTGGTGTTTCAATGACGCCTGAACAAGTTACGGTTTCTGCCATCAACAGAAACTTTCAGGGGCGATCAGGCCCGGGTAAATTGTATCTTGCAAGTCCACTCACTGTAGCGACGAGTGCATTCACGGGTTCAATTCGAGCATGGGATCTGAATGCATTATAAGCGCTGCATAACGGAGTGCGCCGATAAAATTGACCAATGGCTTTGCTTACGGATTTGTACCCTTTCTGTTTTGTTTTTGGCCGAAACATCAAGTATCTTCGCCGACCAACTGCTGTTACCTGCTGGCCCGAAGTCATGTACGGAGGAGGACCTGAGGTGGATGTGTCAACATGAGCATTGCAGAAAAGATGGCAGCAAATCAAAAGCAAGTCGCTATTTCGGAGTTTTTTGAGAAGAACAAACATTTTCTTGGTTTTGATACCCTCAATCGGGCCTTAATTACAGCAGTCAAAGAAGCTGTTGATAACGCACTGGACGCTTGTGAAGAAGCTCGAATTCTACCCGATATTGTCGTGAAAATTACCAAACTCGATAACAAAAAAGACATTCTACAGCTTGAGGTTGAAGACAACGGNCCAGGCATACCAAGGGCGAGCATTGAGAANGTGTTTGGCCAATTGTTGTTTGGATCACGATTTCATGCTATTCGTCAATCACGAGGTCAGCAGGGAATCGGAATCACCGGCGTTGTGATGTACGCTCAATTGACGACCGGCGATCCGACGCATGTTGAATCAAAAATTGCGAAAGAAGCGACGGCGGTTTCTGTTGATATCGGACTGGATACAAGAAAGAACAAGGCGATTAAATCGAATCAAGATCGTATTGATTGGGGCGAAAAGGCACACGGACTCAAGATCAAAACAAAGATGAAAGCAAAATATCAACGTGGACGTCAATCGGTTTGGCAGTATCTACGTATGACAAGCATTGTCAATCCTCATGCGGACATTTTGTTCATTGATCCTGATGGAGAAAAACACCACTGGCAGCGAGTTACAGAACGTCTTCCTGGGCGCGTTGAAGCCATNAAACCACATCCNAATGGGATTGAANTGGGGCAGTTGCAGCGACTCTGTTCAGAATCCTCGGAGTCGAGAATGACGACCTTTCTACGTCGTACGTTCTCCGGAGTTTCTGGGCGTGCTGCAAAGGAATTGTGCGAAGTTGCGGAACTTGAAGAGAAACTCAAACCAAAATCCCTCTCTCCACAGAAGGTTCGGGCCTTGCTCGAAGCGTTTCAGGGCGAGCGATTGCTGAAGGGTAAGCCTGTTAAATTGCTAAATCCACCAACGTCATGTCTTTCGCCAATCGAGGAATTGCTGATTAAGAAGGGGCTTTCAAAAACCATTGATTCAAAGTTTGTAACGACCATGACTCGCGTGCCGAGTGTGACACAAGGAAATCCATTCCAAGTTGAAGTTGGTTTGATCTTTGGCGAAGGAATGGCTGCAGACAAGCCCGTTGAGATTTTGCGCTTTGCGAATCGTGTACCTCTAATGTACCAACAGGGAGGGTGCCTATTGACAAAAGCGATTGAAAGCGTCGATTGGCGCCAATATGGTTTGGACCAAGCGGGTGGAAGAGGTGTCCCAAAGGGCCCAGCTGCCATTCTCGTGCATCTAGCGAGCACCAATGTTCAGTTTACTTCAGAGGCGAAGGAAGCTCTGTCGGATAACGAGAACGTTATGGAAGAGGCTCGTAAGGCAATGCTCGAAATGGGTCGTGGACTTCGTAAGCATCTTGAAAAACAGAAGAAGATGGGGAAAACGAAAGAGAAGTTCGAACTCATTAACGACATTATCCCAGCAATAGCTGAGAAATCGGCATCGCTCCTCAATTTACCTGTTCCTGACCTTGCAGCTTCGATTACCAAAATTATGTCTGCAGTTATAGCCGAAACAACGACAACGTGGAACAAAGAAACCAAACAAACCGATGTTCATATCATTCTCTACAATTATACATCTCGGGCACGTTCGTACACCATGCTTGTCAACTGGCCTGAGCGCCAGGGCGCAACGATGGTTGGCAATGAACTTGGAGGCAGAAAAGAGGCCCTTGGCGTATGGGCATGGAAACTCGAAACCTTGCAGCCCGGTTCTCAAACAGTGATTACATACAGCCTGGAAGGCCTTGAGAAAGGTGATTGGAACGAAACAGATGTGTTCTATCGAGGCTCTCAGGAAGTTATTGGTGCCACAAAAATGGATGAGAAATTGCTTGATGAGATCCGCCGTCAGGAACAAGCCGCCGCTGCACCAGCGCCGGAAGAAGACATCGTAGATTCGGATGGAGAAGATGAAACCGTAGAGGCTGTTCCTAAATCAGGGGCTACTCATCCAACAGGGGATACGAAACAAACGACATTGTTTGGAGGTGATTACTGATGGCTGAACGTAAATCGATTGAGGAGACGAAGGTCGCATTGCATGATGTTGTTCGGGAGATGTACGACCGAATCGTCAAGGGGGATCCTCCTACTATGACGCTTCCTGTTCGCACCAAAAACAACATTGGATTCGATCCAAAACTCGGGGTTTACAAATACGGAAAGAAGCGAACGATTCGTGATGCGACAAGCCTTGGATCTGCCAAGCAATTGCTACGCGCACTGCATGTTATTGAGTTCATTGAAAGTATGATTGATGACGGGAAGTCGTCCACACTCCGTGAAATGTATTACATCTCAGAAGGTTGGGGGCTTGGAAAATTCCAATCGCAAAATGAAAGCAACAATCTAGCTGAAGATTTGGAAATTGTCACACGCTGCCTTCGTGAGGATTTCAAACTTCGACCTGAAGAGGACGGAGCACGGATGATTGGTAACCTCACGCTTCGCGAACGCAACCGCCGTGGAGAATGGATGCGAATCAATGCGCGAGACGACGTTGGAGACAGTGGGTACGGTGTCCCATACAACGTAGAGGCTGAGAAAATTGAATTCCTTGAACACGATATCAAGTTCATAATGGCCATCGAGACAGGTGGTATGTTCGATCGATTGGTGGAAAATGGGTTTGATGAGGACTTCAATTGCGCNCTTTTGCACCTCAAAGGACAACCTGCACGATCAACTCGGCGAATAATGAAACGGATGAGTGAGGAATGGGACTTGCCGGTTGTTGTTTTCCTCGATGGTGATCCATGGTCGTTCAGGATTTTTGCTTCGATTGCATACGGTGCGATTAAGACAGCCCACATTTCAGAATANCTAGCAACTCCCACATCGACGTATCTGGGCATCACTGCCGATGACATCCTTGCATACGATTTGCCAAGCGATGACCTATCAAAGAAGGACATAGAAGCTCTCAATGCGGAATTAAGTGACCCGCGATTCGCCGATGGTTGGTGGCAAGAGCAGATCAATATGATGTTGGAGGTTGGAAAGAAAGCAGAGCAACAGTCCCTTGCAAAATACGGTCTTGATTTCGTTACCGAGACCTACTTGCCAGAGAAATTGCAACAACTTGGATTGTGAAGGTAAAAAGCGAGGCTTCTTTGGGGAGTGATTTGTCCAATGACTATGGAAAGCGGTAAGAAGAACCCTTGGCCCCTTCGAATCCTCATTGCTTCCATGGTATGTTTTGTTCTCGGAAGCATCATTGTCTTGGGGCAAATGAACACATTTGGAGATGCCCTCGATCCTGAACGAAACAACATCGGCTCCATCGACTTGAACACTGAGTCACAGGAACTCATAACAGTGGATGATGCAGGGTGCTACCGTGCTTACGGAATAAACTTTGAAGGTAATGTGACTCTTGCCGAAGTTGATGGTTCGGATGCAAAAGATGATGTTGCCGAATCAAGATGTAAACTCGATTGGAGCGCTATGTCTGCGGACGGGAGCGTTGAATACAGCGTTCTTGGCTCATGGGAATTGAGTGCAGGAGAATATTTGCTTAAGGCGGACTGTGAGAGTGGTTGCGCTGACGAAACTGTTTGGCTCACATCAATCGACAAAATGGAAAGCGACCTAATCGGTTCTCCGATGGTCGTTATTGGAGCGACTCTTTGTTGCTTGGGTATCTTCCTATTGCCGTTGTCTGGCGTCCTCCTCGCTTTTTCACAGAACCGTAAACAACGCGTAATGATGGTGGTTGGCCCTGATGGAAAACTGATGCCGCTAACTGATCTTACCCCCGATGTTGTTCAAGGACAAATTGACTCCATAAATCAAGGAGCAACAGATGGAGTAGGGTTTGATGTGCGAACTGGCGAATACATAAATCAACAGCAAGACAGGAACCCAGAACAAATGGATGGTTCGAGCGACGTCCGGGCTGGAAGTATGCTAACAACTGAGCAAGTCTATGCTCTCATGCGCGGCGATGTCGACGCAGCAACTCCGCAAGAGGAAGAACAACAGGTTGCTGATCCGTTCCCAACGCCAGCAACAGAGCAAGTCAGAACCATCCCTGCTGTGGCTGATGTAAAACCGAAGGCACAACCCGACAGAAAGATTCCAAAGGCCCAGAACGAAGACTGGCAATCATGGGATGAAGACTGATTCATAGCCATTCTTCGTTCCGACGACTTCAAATGAGTCCCTCTCTACCTAACTACAGGTTGAGTAGTATGGACCAGCTCGAGCGTTCCTTGATGTTGTTGCAAAATAAGACCCGAAGATCTATTCTGGAACGGTTGGTTCGTGAGCCGCATTACCCTATGCAGCTTGCAGAATTGATTGGTGTAAGTCAGCAAGCGATTGTCAAACATCTCAAGGAACTTGAGCGAGGTAACATGGTCGAGAAAATGAAAGTTCCAAGTGAGAAAGGCGGACCTCCACGAACAATCTTCAGAGTATGTGAAGCATTTTCACTGCGTGTTGATTTAGGGCCTGATCTCTTCAAAATTGAACGGAGGAAGTTGCCCTCAGGTGGGCCTTTGCGTTTGAGTTCTAAACTACCTGAGCATGCTCAATCCATTGCTGAAGTTGTCAGTGGGCGGAAGAAAATTAGCGTAACCGAAGGGGTTGTTCACCTCGAACAACTGAATGAGCAACTCGAACAATTGGACCGACAGCGAGACGCTCTCATTGCACTCCATCAGCAAATTCGAGGCCGAGTATCCGCTGCAGTGGATACTGATTTCGAGGACTATTCTCAGCGAACCATGGTTCACGCATTGATAGAAACGCCACGCATCAAACCTGATCTCGGGTTGATGGCAAGAGAGCTCAATCTTAGTCAAAGCGACATATCCGCAGTCATGTCAAGAGTACGCGAACTCGTTGAGCGGCAACGCTCAGACCGTTCCGGTGAAGTCGTCGCTATCGACGACAACCCTGGCCTCCGATGGTGGCTTGGATAAATGGCTCAGTTATCGTCTTCATCGCCCAATACAGACATCAGCGATGATTGTTCTGCAATACGATCCTTCACTGCTGCGCGTCGTCCACGGCCGACAAGGTAGAGAACACCGAACAGTGAGAAGGTGAGTAAGACGATCATGGTCGGTAATGCGACCTTGCCCGCAACTTCACCAGCGACATCGAATAACGGATTCGATGATCCAAGTTCTTGTGTAATCCGTCGGATGTTATCGCTTTCAGATGCTTCAACGATGGTGTTACCGGGATCGACCACAACATAGACGTTCTTGCTACCAGCTGTAACCGGATAAAGCATGTACAACTCAATAACACGCTCGTCTTGGGAATCATCTGGCTTGTCGAGTGCACCAATGATCTGGCGCATGACAATGCTGTCATCATCGCACATGTTGTTGTTCTTGCGAATCTCTGCCTGCATGTCATCTGCATCATACTCACAAAGGATAACTTCAATGTCTGAGGCATGGACATTGCCTGTATTCGCAATTTCAACACGGATTGGGATCGATTCACCGACATCTGCTGAGGTTATATCCGATGATGCAGATTTCACGACAAGGTTTGGTGCGCGCAAATTGATGGTAACGATTTTCTCGTTTGTATCAAGGAAGTCCCCGTCCCAAGATGGTGAGTCATCGTGATCGCCGCCTTGTTCTGCATTGCCCATCATTGACACAACCTTGAGGCCGAGACTGCGAGTGAGCAATTGTGCCCCGGGATCCACTGAAACAACTGCAACCATGGTGTAGGTTTCGTACGGTGCCATCTCAGGAAGGCGCCATGAATCTATGTCGGTTAAGAAAACGCAACTGTCCTCTGGGAACGAGTCAGCAGTCGATGTTTCCTCAACGCAATCTTCCTCGCTTTCAAGATCAAGTCCGACCTGTCGGATAATTTTCCAAGAAACGTCCCATCCATCAAGTGTGCCCATGTCTGGGATTTCTTCGACCACAATGTCCGTACCAGAGCGAGTGGATGTATGGTTGTCCAGTGTTGGTACATCAGGAACGTTTCCTGCGTTGGT
>FUFK010064824.1_pt1 | contig 14754 bp, 15 predicted proteins | sample 1021851 | NCBI WGS metagenome assembly FUFK01 (sample SAMEA51879418, study PRJEB19060) | metagenome | reverse complement strand
GTTCAGTTAACATCTTCTGGTAAGATTAACATTGATCAGATCCCTGCTTTACGTCCATTTAATATTACATCTGTTGCATCTAGTGCAGAAAGACTTGCTATTGAAGATGCCAATGCAGGTGACATTGCAATTGAAACAACCTCAACTACATTCAGCGTTGCTTCTGCATCTGTCAATACATCTACTGATGTTATTACAATTACAGGTCATGGAGTTAATACTGGTGACATACTAACATACACACAAGGAACATCTGCCATTGGGGGATTATCTACTGGTGTAGACTACTATGTTATCAAATTAACTGCTGATACAATCAAACTTGCAACCACATCTTCTAATGCTACTAATAATTCAGCAATTGATTTAACATCACAAGGTTCTGGAACTCACGAACTTAAAACACAGGGAACTGCTGTATCATACATTCTTGAGAATGATTTAGAATCTCAGTTCTTAGCATTTGCACCCAACAGTGCATATACATTCAGTAATGGTGATATTATTGTTGGTAGTTCTACAACTGCTCGTGGTACTGTAACTGCATACAACGATGGTCAAATATTTAATTTTGTTATAAGCACTGCAGGATCAGGATATACTGGAGATTTACCTCTTACAATTTCTGCACCTGCAGCTGGTGGAACACAGGCAGCTGCTACAGCAAACGTTACCAATGGTTCTGTAACTAAGGTTACTATCACAAATGCAGGTTCCAAATACTATACACAACCAACCGTAACTATTTCACCACCTGGTTCTGGAACAACTGCTGTTATCGTTGCACAGATTGAAGCACGTGTAAACATTAACATTGCAAACAGTATTAAGTTCGACGCAGGTGACTTTATTCTAGATCAAGGTCTAGTTAATGAAGCTACAGGTACATATTCTCAGAGTGGCACTACAATCACTGTCACAGAAAGCAGTAGTCATGGATTGTCTAACGCTTCTCTTGTATATCTTGACTTTACTACTGGTACTGCGTCAGATGGTTTCTACACAATATCATTAATCAACTCTACTCAGTATTCTGTAACTTCTACAGCTAGTGCAACTACTAGTGGTAACATGGCAAGGAAGAGGATTATTGACCTCTCCAGAGTTATTAATACATCTGCATCTAATGCATCAAACTGGGCACAGTTAACATCAACTAACATTGATGCTTCTAACATTGTTGCAGGAACAATTGACCCAGAAAGAATGGCAGGTAAGGGAACTGCAAACTCTTACACATTCTTACGTGGTGATTCATCATGGGAGTATGCACTACAGTCAATTAGACCTACTACACAAGATGCAATCGTAATTGGTAGTTCCTTATCGGATAGTAGTTACATTGAAAGTATTACTATTGTAGCTGGTGGTTCTGGATATACAAACGGAACTTATCAAAACATCGCAATGCAGGGTGGTAATGTTTCTGTAAGTAGTGACAACGTTGCTCGTGCAACATATATTGTTTCTGGTGGAGCTATTACATCTGCTAGTGTAACTGACGCAGGAACAGGATATACTGCAGGATTTACAGTAACAATACCAAGTGAACTTGGTGGTGGATCTGGTGGAAACTTAACTGCAGTTAAGGGAACTATTAACCGTGGATTCGGTCAAATTGATATTGATATTAGAAAGGGTGATAACTTAACAGCAAGTTCATCTGTCTATGGTAATTACGGTGTATTCAGATTTAGAAAAGATGTTACAAACCAAGCAGTTGGTAACCAAGATCAGGGTGGATTTATTATTGATAACAATGGTAATGTTTCTCTTGATCAAGGTGCAGGATCAGAACTTAATGCTGACAAACTAGATGGTAACCAAGGTTCCTTCTATCAAAATGCAGATAACTTAACAGCTGGAACATTAGATCCTGCAAGATTAGCAAACGTAACATACAGTATATCCATATCTGGTACTGCTGATACTGCAAACAGAATCTTTAACGAAACTGCATCACTTACATCAAACCCTGCTCCTGCTGCTGCAGCAAACGGTGTTGGTGCTGCACTTAGAAATAATTCTGCCACAGGATTAAATGACGGTGGAACTAAACATGGTATTATCACATATAGAAGAGAAGCAACAGGAAATGCTGCTACTCAACTAGGATTTACAGATAACAATAATCTATACATTAGAGGTAACGGTGGAACTAATGCAGTTTACTCTAACTGGGAGAAGATTTGGTCATCCTCAAATGATGGTGCTGCTAGTGGATTAGATGCTGACATCTTAGATGGATGGTAAGCAAGGTCTATGGTATCAGACAGGTTATAACATAGGTGANACACGTGGTGGNATNACATGCACCTATNGGTGATATGTTCTTACCAGAAGTTCTTGGTAAAGANAAGATAGTCTTNGAGAACTTNTATGTNAATGACACAGGTAATAAATTTACATTATACATTCCAGACTTCCATTGTAATAGTGGTGTTGGTGGTAACATNAATAATGGTGGAACATACACTATCTACTCTGACNTAGGTGCAACAAANAACATNGGTTCTNTNGTAGTTGATAGTTCTGGTGGTGTTCAAGAAAAGACACACACAACTGGTGAGATATATTCACTTGTAACTGGAACAATATCATTTGTCGGTAGTAATACTAACGCAAACATATATGTCTTCGGTCCTAATCCTGGCACCAAATGGACTGTATCTTCATCTAATAAAGTTTCTAGTGGATCAACAAGTATTTTTGGAATGCGTGATGCTGCAGCGGGTGCTAAATTACAGATTGGTAAAGCAGCAGTATCTACAACACCAACAATAGACTTTAGATCATCTGGTCAAGCACCAAACTATGACGTTCAAATGATCGTCTCTGGTGGTANTNGAACAGATGGTAATGGTACAATTAGAATTAACACTGGTGATATTACTGTCAATGGTAATACCATGTGGCATGCAGGAAACGATGGTGCATCGTCTCAACTAGACGCTCATTACTTAGATGGTTATGAGCAGTCAACTTCTGCTACTGCTAATACAATTGCACGTAGAGATGCGTCAGGACACCTAACAGTTAATGACTTAACTGCTGACCAAGTATTTGCAAACAACTCAGGAGAGGCATCATTAAGTATTGGTGGAGCATCAGGATTTACTTGGGGTAAATCTGGAAATAACGTTGCTGCACTTAGAGGTAAGAGTCAAAGTAATGAAGGTTACATAAGATTTGGTAACGATACCAAATACTTTGGATACAATGCAACTTACTTATACTATGGAACTAGTGGTTCAGATACCACAATGGTATGGAGAGGTGAGACTGTAGGTATTGGTAATCAGGCACAGAACCCATCTGCACTCCTACACTTGAATAGTAATAGTGGATCTACTGTTGAACTTAGAATGACTGCTAGTGGTTCTAGTGGTAGTGCTGATCCTCAGATCAGAATGACTGGTCAAAACGATGGCACAACTGAAGGTTTCTTAATGCGTTATGACAATAGCGTTGGAGACATGTACTTTGATCAGATCTACGATGGTCTTGCTACTTCTGCTGCTGCTATTCGCTTTAGAACTAAGACTAACGGAACTCCTGTTGAAGCAGCATACTTCAGAGCAGATGGTGGATTGCAACTACAAAAAACTCTTAGAACAAACTCACAAATTTCTTCTAGTGTTGCAACTGGTACTGCACCAATCGCAGTCACATCTACTACAGAGTGTACAAATCTAAACGCTGCTAGACTTCAAGGTTACAGTGCAACAGGTTTACCATATCTTCGTGGTGATGTTAACGTGTATGCAGCATCAACAGATGGTGTTGGAAGATTCTACTTTGCTAATAATAGTTACACCGTTATCAACGGAAATGGAACAATATACTTCCAGATTGGTCAGCAAAATAGAGGAACTAATAATGATGGTTATTGGAACTTTGCGGGTAATGGAGTTACAAAATCAGACTACAGAGTTAACGTTGAGGGTGCTAGTGGTCTTAGCATTAACGCAACTGAGGCTCTATCATCTGGACAGAAGAGCACAGTTCTAAGAGCAACAGGTGACAAACAATGGATTGATAGTTACGGAGTATTCAAACGTAATCGTCAAACAGTCGCTGAAGATATTACGGTTGGTGCTACTGATAACTGTATGTCTGCTGGTCCTATCACTATAAATAATGGTACCACAATAACGATAACTAATGGTGGTAGCTGGAGTATTGTCTAATGAGTCAACTTTCTGTTCATGATATACTAGGTCTTTCAGCCTACAGTAATAAAATTAGAATACCATCTGGTCATGCTTTGGAAGTTGAGGGTAATCTAAAGTTTCCTGTATGGACATCATCAACAAGACCTTCAGGTCCTGAGACTGGTTCTCTAGGATATAATAGTGAGACTGCAGTTTTAGAATTATATAATGGAACCGCATGGGTTAATGTTGGAGATCCAAGATTAACTGGAACAACTGCAACTACTGCAGGATATGCAGCTGCAGAAGTTATACAAGGTTTAAGTGCACCTACACCAACTGCTAGATGGATTAAACCAGATAACTACACTCCATTTCAATGTTTTGTATGTGACAATTTAGCAAGTTTGGGAACCATTCCATCTGGAGGTCCTCAATGGGCTTACAATATAACTGGACTAAACATTGTTTCTAAATCTCTTATGAATCAAACCGATTCTATGGATATATCATATGACAATTGGCACAAATTAGTCAATAGATTATTTAATGGAACTAACACTAGTCCGTATTTCTACTGGGCAGTTTTCGACACCAGTATAAACACATTAGCTGGTATAACTAGAACATACTTTACTAACGGTACTTTTGAAACTTGGAAGAATCATCACACAGGTAATAGTCCTGCTTTACTTTCTCCCAATGGTGGATCAATGGTTCCACACTGGGATGTTTGGGGAACAACTTACATGAACGGTGGTACATATACAATTAGTAATGATACCAGTAATCATGTAAGATCTTGGGATTATTATCAATCAAATTCTACTTCTAAAGGTTTACATTATAAGAGAACTNNTTCTGGAGAACACTATCCATGGAGAAATAGTTCAAGAGTTATGACATCAGAAGGTTACTTCTATCCATCTAGTTCTAGAAGTTTATATGGTTGGAATGCTTCTGGTTCTGGAACAACACATTACATTTTTGTAGCAGAGAATTAATCATGGCAAGTCAATTAAAAGTAGATGAAATAACAACAGTATCAGGAACTGGTACGTTAAAGATTGCAGGAAACGTTCAAGTTAATGCAGCTGATAATACATCTGGTATAGTATTGCCAAATGGAACTGAAGCACAAAGGGCAGCTGCTCCAGTTCTAGGAGAGACGAGAGTTAATAATGAAAACAAAACTATAGAATTTTATAATGGAACTGGTTGGCAACGTGTTTCAACAACTCCTGCTGTAAGCAACTCAGTTGTTGCAATGCACTATAAAATTTTTGGAGATGTCTATAATACTGCAGGTCCTAACCAAGTATATACAAATCATCCTGGTTCAACACTTACATTTAATACTACAGAAACAGGTTCTTCTTTTGTAATGTATGCTGACATTGTTGGATATCAAGCAGGAACTGGATCAGGTGTGAACATAGCATTTGAATTTAATGGTGTTAGATATGCAGGAGAACCTGGTAGTAGTGGTGATTCATGGATGGGAGCAGTTCATTCTGGAATTTCTTCTGGAGCATTCAATCTTAAAAAGATGTGGACTGTCTCTCCAAACCTAGCAGCAGGAACCTCTGTAACTGCATATATACAGTGCGGACATTGGAGTGGGTCAGGAAATCATTATTTCAATTATCCTAATTATAACCCAACTGCAACATTTGTAATTAAGGAGTTCGTGAATATCTAATGGCACATCAATATCCACAGGCAGGAAGATGCTTACAACAAGTAACTCATCAAGTATTTGAAGCCAACTTACAAGCTAACCAAAGCACCTATTCTTATCAGAAAGTAGGTAGTTCTAATAAATCATTTGCTATTAAAGAAACTGGATCTCTTTTAATAGTTGAGTCATACTGTCAAGGATGGTTGAACGGTTCTGGTGGTGGACTCGACATGACAATCTATTGGAATGGTGGAACTGGAGACAATATGTTAGGAAGAGGATCTAGTAGTAATGGTAATGGATGGAGTAGAGTAGGAAATGGTGGAGATGCATATAGAAGTTACAGTATTGGAAGAATTCACTCAGTAGAGCATGGACTCAACGCAGGACAAACTATTGAGATTGGTCTTGGATTGGGTGCTTGGAGCACAAGTAATGGAGGACTAAACTGGGGTGGTTACAGATCACTCATGGGATGGTGGTGTATGGAATTTAGTAGGGAGGGAGTCTAATGGCAAGTTGCGGAAGACATCTGAATATTTGGAGCAAAAGGTGGGGTAACACCGATGCTACTGGAACCTCTAGTGGTTATCAAAATATTAGTGGGGATCAACTAAGGTTAACCACTGGTCAATCATATACTTACTATGATTGTCCTGGCAGTACAATTAATTTTACTACAACTGTTGCGAATGGGGTATATCTTTTAAGAGCAGATTTACAGACATATGCAAGTAGTACTGGTGGTGGTAATGGATGGAATTTTGGTTTTAAATTCAATGGAACTAAAGTTGCAGGTACAGATGGAACTTCTGGAGATACGTGGCAACGTGCAGGGCATGGAGATAGTGATCATGTAGGTTGCTTCCCAATAACGAGGATGTACGTTGTATCGCCAGGTTTAAGTGCAGGAACATCAGTGTCTGCTAATCTTATGATGGGACATTGGGGTGCAGATCTATATCACAATTATCCTAGTTACATGTGCTATAGTGACTTTTATGTTGAGGAGTTTGCTCCTAGTTAATTTTATTTGACTTTAATATGAAATATTTAAAATGGGATCGTCCACCAGTGCCACCATGCACTGCTGACTTGATGAGATACTTTTACCCCGATAGAGGGTATATGACTGACGTGGGAGGAATCGTCAGATTAATGAATGAAGATGGAACTCTTGATGAAGAAGGGTTCACTACAACTGAGGATGAATGGGAGACTGTTCTTCAGTTAATGAATGAAGAATGGGAAGAAGAAAAGAAAAGAGCAGATTGTAGAAGTCAATTACCATCAACTAAAGTTTTATTATGGAATCTTTGGAAGGATATAGATTCTGGCGTAATACCTGGCAAGGGAGGAGAGTTTCATAAAGTTTACGAAGATTCAATAGCTAAATACTCAGAGGGACAAGACTCTCTAATATATCCTTTCGACGATTATAAGTAATGTCACAAATTAACGTCGGCATTGTAAACAGCACAGGTGGAGTTCAACTACCGAGTTTCACAACTGCCAATCTTCCTACAACAGGCATATCTGCAGGATTCTTAGCATTTGATAGCACCGATGGTGTTGTTAAAGTTTATGATGGAAACAGTTGGAAAAAATTAACAGACGCAACAGTTAATGCAACAGGTGGAGATGAGGTATACGTACAAGGTCAATATAAAATACACAAATTCTACAACTCAGGAACTTTTAATGTTGTAGATTCAGATGCAAACGCATACATGGATTTCCTCATCGTTGGTGGTGGAGGAGGTGGAGGTTGCTCTGATGGTAACTGTAGTAATGGTGGCGGTGGTGCAGGAGGACTTGTATACAAATCAAACGTTCCTGTTATCAAAGGAGGATTTCCTATAGTTATTGGTAGTGGTGGTCAAGGATATAGTAATCAAGATACAAAAGGAGATAATGGATCAGACAGTTCTTTCTTGGGTTATGTCGCGTTAGGTGGCGGTGGAGCTGGTGCGGGTGGTTCTGTTGACTCTGGTAATGGAAGACCTGGTGGGTCTGGTGGAGGAGGAAGTCACCCCTACAGTGGAACTAGACAAGCAGGACTACAACCAACATCTGCTAGTGGAGGATATGGAAATGCGGGTGGAAACTGCACACCATCATCACCCGAATGGGGCGGTGGCGGTGGCGGTGGAGCTGGCGAACAAGGAGAAGATGGAAGTGCACCACGTGGAGGATACGGTGGTGATGGAAGATTATATGATATTAGTGGAACAAACAGATATTATGCGGGTGGTGGTGCAGGAGCAAACTGCAACAATCCAAACAATAGTATACAACCTGGTGGTCTAGGTGGTGGTGGATATGCTGCGGGAACAATTCCTGGCGGTAATGGTGCCGATGGATTTGGTGGTGGAGGCGGTGGTGCAGGATACCCCAACAGAAACGCAGGAAGAGGTGGTAACGGTGTAGTTATTATTAGATATCCTGTATCTGATATGGATAATACTATAGGACAATCTTCTAGTAATCCTGCAATTAGTGCTGCTGCAATTCTTGCTGCTAATCCAAGTGCTTCTGATGGTTTATACTGGATCAAACCACCTGGTTGGAGTGGTTCAGCACAACAAATTTATTGTTGGATGTCAGGTGGTGGTTGGATGTTAGTTGCATCTAACAACGCATCTAATTCTACAATTCCTGGTGGAACTGGGAGAAACAATAGTAGCTATCATTTAGATAGATCGGGTGTTCTTGGAACTCCTGATCCTAACTCAGATTATATTATTGGAAGTATAATTAACAATTTACATTGGTCTGCATGTAGAGTTCTTGGTTGGGGTGGTGGAAGTCTTAACGGAACATACTCATGGACTTCTGCACTAAACAATTTAGGAACATGGGTGCAAGCAGAATGGCAAGTCAATGGTAAAGGAAAGGATAGATTAACTGAGATTCACATTAGAAATGAAGTCACCGTAACTTCTAGTGGAAATGGAATATCAAGTTCTGCCAGATACTTCTCAGTTGATGGTGTTCAACAAGATCTCAATTATGATGGTACCCACGATGCTAACTCAAACCAGACAACTATTGGAGGTGTTGGAACANACANCAACAGGTGGTGACCCTNATGNTGGATGNTATCTAGGTCATGGAAACTCAGAAGGAAGTCACGAAGGATGGTATCAAGCAAGTGGTCCTACACTTGATTCTCAGGGGTATACTACTTGGGTTAAATAAATTATTTTAAATTATGGATGAGTTTAATTATTTTGCGTATGTGAATGACAAAAATGTTGTTGAACAAGTTATCACATGCGATGATCCTGATAAACTAAGATCAATACAGCAGTATCAAGCACTGGGTTTATCGCCAGGTAGATGGATACAGGCAACAGAAAAAACACGTAGACCTTCAAAGAATAATAACTACGATCCTGTAAAAAACATATTCTATCCAGAACAAAGATACCCTTCTTGGAAATTGAATGAGGAAACTATGTGGTGGGAACCTCCACATCCAAAACCTCCAATCAAAGAAAAAGACGGTAAGTTAATATCCACTTGGAATTGGGACGAAGATACGCTACAATGGATACCGCAGACATGTGTTAACTGCGGACCTAACGATGAGTAATTTTATAGAACAGTATCCAGATAGTGTTACATCTGAAGAATGTTTATCATTGATAACATTATTTGAGTCATCACCCGAACTTCAAAAACCTGGTCATACCACTCTAGGATATAATCCAGAGAATAAAGAAGATACAGAAATATTACTTAACAGTGAATTGATTAATAACAATCAAGATTGGAAGAAAGCATTTACTCCAGTCTATGATGCGTTGTATAAAAATTTAGATTTATACAAAGAAAAGTATACTCACTTAGAAGATCTAGATGTGTGGGCAATACAAAAACCTGGCATAAATTTTCAGAGGTTTTATCCTAATGAAGGTTATAAAACTTGGCATTGCGAAGTGCCATGTGCTGAATCATCTAAGAGAGTTTTAGTGTGGATGTTATATCTCAATACAGTTACTGATTTAGGTGGAACAGAGTTTGACTACCAAAACTTTACATGTAAAGCAGAGTCTGGTAAGATGGTTATATGGCCTCCTTATTGGACTCATTTTCATAGGTCACAGGTAAGTCCCTCTCAAGTAAAATATATTATGACTGGATGGTTTGCATATGTATAAGTATTATTGGTATGAAACTTTACTACCAAAATCAGTATGCGAGGAGATTTGCAATATACTAAAACAATCAGATACAGAACTAAAAGAAGCAGAAGTAGTAGGACAAGAAGCAAGTCATGTTAGAAAGAGTGTAAACCATTGGATTCCTGACTCATCGTGGATCAATGGATTCTGTAGACATTACATAGACTTAGCAAACGATAAGAATTTTAAATACGATATTTACTCAGGGTTTGATAATGGGAAGATACAATACTCATTGTATAAACCTGGTTACTTTTATCATTGGCATACAGATTCATTTTTTGAAAATGACAACTGTAGAAAATTGTCGTTCTCAGTTCAGTTAAGTAACTATGATGAATACAAAGGAGGAGACTTACAGTTTGTAGATGATGAGGGAGAATTGTATGTTGCACCTAAGACACAAGGAACTATAATAATATTTGACAGTCGTTTAAGACATAGAGTAAAGAAAGTTACTGAGGGTGAGAGAAGATCACTTGTTGGTTGGGTTATGGGACCTCGATGGAAATGAAATCATTTTTATACAAAGACCTTATTGATGTATCAGAATTTAAAGATGAAGGTGAGAAACTAAGAAAAAATTATAATCTGATGCCTCAAGGCATAGAGATAAAATATAAGAAAACAAGAGGTAAGTTTAATTTAGAATCTACCACTATACCAACTCAAGTGCCAAATTCAATTTGTATTTACAGCAATCCAATCTATTATGTAATGCATTACAAAATCAAAAAGAAATTAGAAAAGAGGTTGGGTAAGAGACTGTATCCGACATATTACTTTGAAAGAGTATATCTAAATGGTCAGAATTTAAAAAAACATATTGATAGAGGTGCTTGTGAAGTTAGTGTTTCACTACACGTGTCATCAAATATAGATAAGGATTGGCACATATATTTTAACCATGGAGATAGAATTGTTAGTTATAAATGTGACATAGGTGATGCAGTGGTGTATAATGGTGTAGAGATACAACACTGGAGAGAAGAGTTGCGATGTCAGAAGAATCAATACTATCATCAAATCTTCTTTCACTACGTAGATGCTGATGGCAAATACGCTCACTTTGCTTATGACCGATGAAAATTATTAAAAACGTTTTAACAAAAGAAACCTTAGACAAAACAAGACTTCACTTACAGAAAAATATTGGAGCATACAAATGGTCTAGTAGTGAAATACTATGGAATCCTGGTCTAAGAATTGGAACAACTGGATCTACATTGGTGCAAGAAACTCCACAGTGGTTAAGAGACATTCTAATTCCAGAACTAAACAAAGTATTACCAGAGTATGAAGACATCAATATAAATTATCACCTTTGGCAGAGAGGTTCTGGGATATCTGCACATACAGACACTGATTATATATTTGGTGCTACACTGTATCTAAACGAAGAGTGGCATGTAAACTTTGGTGGTTTATTTGTATGGCAACCGAAAGATGAAGATACTATGAGAGCAATTATACCAGAAGAAAATATGTTAGTAATAAANGATAATGCAGAAACCCACATGGTAACACCAGTATCAATGGAAGCAACTCAGTATCGGGTAACCCTACAGATATGGGGAAAACATAACCCTGCTGATGTAAGAACCTTACGTCCTTGACATTTTGTGCTATACTAAATAATATACTTATCATTATAAAGAATGGACATTGAGGGAATGGTCAAAGAGTTTACTGGCCAACTAAAAGATCAAAAAGCAACAATAGTTGAATTAGAAAAACAACTAGACTCTCGCAAAGAGCAAGTGTTGAGATTAGAGGGTGCAATAGAAGCACTAAACATGACACTCAAGAAACCAGAAGAAGATGGCACTGAAGAAGTCAAGTGAACTAAGACAACAAGAACATGTAAATTCTAGGCAGTTTCATATACCTTTCAATGGAACTGCTGAAACATGCCCCTACAAGGTGGGAGACCTTTATGACGGTAGAACTATATTGTCAATAGGTTTTACCTCTAATGTATATGGAAAGTCTTATCACTTAGTGACAGAAAGAGACAGAACACACCTTAGAACTAAATTTGTATTTGATGAGAAACACGATTTAAAGTTTTGCAAACCTGTAGAGAGAATGGGTAAACAGGTAAGTGAAGGAGAAATTCAAAAACTATTAGCAAAGGCGGGCGACGGAACCTCCTAATTCAAAATTGACTTTTCAATTCCAAATATCCAAAAAAAATTTTTTGGGTATTTTTTTGTGTAAGGGATTTGGACTAAATAGATCTGAAGGACTTATTGTACCACAGAATGAAGAAGGTAATAGTAAGGGTCAGCGATAACTATAGTATGGATTCAGCAAATGCTGCAATCCTAAAACTGTATGGTTACTTATCCTTTGTCGAATCATTTAGATCATTCCAGATAATTACTTATGAATGCCCAGAAAGGTATGAGAGTAATCTTCTTAATCAATTACGAGCATTAAATGTAGTTAAGAATGCTACATGGGATAAGGAAGCTTACGCGGGTGATCCTATGCCAGAGGAGGCAACCTTAACTGCAGACACATCTGGATCAATATCTACTAACACTGAAGGCGAAGGAACATCTACAAGTAACACTAGAGCTCTATCTACATCTGGATCAGGAACATTTTATGTAAAAGTTCAGAACATTGGTGGAAGCAACTATTTTGTTTTCTCACAATCTATCAGTGGAACTTACAGCAGATTCTATAATATAACAGGAATATTGCAAGGTGGAACATATACGTTTGATCAAAGTGATTCTTCCAACGCTACTCATCCATTTAGATTTTCAGAAACACCTGATGGCACATGGACTACTGGTGGCACAGGAGAGTTTTCTACAGGAGTAACCGTTACAGGAACGCCAGGCACAGATGGTGCTACAACAATTACTGTTAGTAATGCAACTCCATCTATTCTATATTACTATTGTACTGCTCATTCTGGAATGGGATTGTTTACTGCAGCTCCAGATAGATATGGAACAATTAATATACATGACTACTGGCATCTAGATAGAATTACAAAGCAAGACAGACAATATTTGAATAGGCAGTTTAGTCAATCAAGTGGTGGATATGGAGATGGAGTAGACATATATGTCATTGACTCTGGTGTTCGTGGTGCGGGAAGACCTACTGGTAACAACGCAGCATTGCATCCTGAGTTATATGATAAGGATTTTGCAACCGATCTTAATGGTACTGCTGAACAACAGAACTATAGAGTCTATCAAATGTCTCACTACAGTGGTGCATATGGAACAAACAATGAGGATGATCAAGGTCATGGGACATATTGTGCTATTCTTGCAGCTGGTAGGACAGCTGGGATATGCAAAGACGCAAAGATATATGCACTTAAGGCATTTAATAGCTCAGTAAGTGCTAGTTATAGTGGAATACTAGCAGCATATCAAGCAGTTATAGATCATAACGATAGTACAGATGCCAATTATAAAGGCAATAATCGTCCAGCTGTTATTAATTCATCATTCGGACCTACAATTCCTACACAAAACTCACCTAACATTGAGTTAAATGATGCAGGAGATGACTCAGGAACTGACGAAGAGATGTTAGATGACATCGAAGGAACTATAGCAAGTCAGAAAAATCTTATAATTGTCAGGTCAGCTGGTAATGGATTTAAAAATAGTAGTGATGTAACTGCAGGACCTTTACAAACTAAGACCGTAGCGGGTGCAAGAACAGCAGGATATGCTGATAATACTAATGGCGGTATTAACAATGTAGATGCCAACCAGAATAAAATTACAGTTGGTGCTACCTCTTATAATGATAGATGGGCGTTCTTCTCTAACTATGGTAGTGGTTGTACCACAGTAGCACCTGGTGAAAAAATTCTAACTCCACAGTATGACTGGACTGCTAACACACCATATACAAGCACAGGTAATTATACAACTATAGATGGAACCTCATTCTCAGGACCTATCGTCTGTGGTATTATTGCAGCATGGTGTGGTAAAAATGGTTATACACTAACCACGAACAATTTAACACTTCTAGCAAAAGAATTTATACGAACTACGGGATCAGCTGGTGATATTAGGACAGGGACACATGGCAACTATCCTATAAACAGCATAGTAGATAAGAAACTTATAGACAATCCATTTGTCACTTTATCAGGAAGTAACTTTGTAGAGGTCAAATTCAATCCATCTGACTCAGCTCATTTCTTAGGAAATGTAGGTAAGAAATGTCAACTCAGGACAGTTGGATCTACAGCAGGAGCAGGATCCTCCACACCAACAACATTCAATTTAACAACAGCAGCACCAGGTTTCAATTATACTGTTTCTGGTACAGACAGAAATGGTAGTGTTTCTGGAACTCATCCAACTGTAACATGCTATGTTGGAGATACACTTAATTTTAATTTAACTGGAGTTCCAAATAATCATCCATTTTACATTAGAGTATCAGATGGTGGTAGTAACGTAACAACTCCAACTGCTAGTGGTCAAGGTTCTGTAGGTAATGCAACCGTATCTTGGACACCAAACACAGCAGGAACATATTACTATCAGTGTGGTGTCCATGGTAGTATGATAGGAACTATTACAGTATCAAGTGCACCTGGCGGTAGTGGTGGAGTAATAGTTGGTGGTATAAACTTATCTACATTGTCACATTCTGGTTGGTTAAACATACAAGCAGAAAGTGCAGTTAATAATAGTATTACTATACAAGCACCAAATAATGCTACTGCAGGTAC
>FUFK010427754.1_pt1 | contig 14763 bp, 15 predicted proteins | sample 1021851 | NCBI WGS metagenome assembly FUFK01 (sample SAMEA51879418, study PRJEB19060) | metagenome | reverse complement strand
TCCCCCGCCGCATCCTGGGCCGGCGTGTAGGGCTTGTACGGCACATTGCGGGCGCACGGCCGACTCCCGTCCGCCGCATCGGTAAGGTGCAGGAAGCGCGTCTCCGCCTCTAGGATCGTGTTGAACGGGGCACCGATCGCGATCGGCGCGGCCACACGCCATCGCCTTTGTTCAATCCGCACCTGTTGCTGCGCCAGAACCGCCCCCGGCGCGACATCACGGGTTGCGGGTGGAGTCTGCGGCTGTTCCACCGCCTCACCGAACTCGATATAGCCAAAGGATCGGCGCGATTTGCTGGTCTCGCGCCGGATCATCGCACCCTTTGCGAACCCCATTTTCGCGAATTGCTCCGGCGTCACGCCGAGCGACTCCGGCGTGGCAAGGACCAATTCTCCATCCTCCGCTTGTTGGGCGATGGCGGTGGTGGACAGGGCAAGCAGCAGAGTAGCGGCGGCGGACAGGGGATAGCGCATGGCACCACCGTAGCGGCCGCCGCGCCTGATCGGCAAGCCGCCCGCCGCAACCATCAGAAGGTCAACGCCAGTCCGGCACCCGCCGTCCACTGGTGTCGCGATCCGGCGATGGCGACGAGGGGCGAATCCGCGACGTCGCCGACCAGCTTCTTGTAGGTGCCGCCCGCGATCAGGGCGAGGCCCTTGGTCAGGTTGCCGGTGAGCGAATGGGTGAACATGCCGCCGAAGGTGATGTCCTTTTGCCCACCGTCCGGCGTGTAGGTGGGGAGGCCGCTGGCGAGGCTGCCGGCCGGGGTGACGCCGAAATAGGTGCGGGCGTAACGGTCGCCCACCACTTCGGCGCTGGCGAACAGGGTGACCAGCGCCTTGGTGCTGAGCGGGGTCATGTAGGTGACCGACGGGGTCCACACGCCGCTGCGGTGGATGCGCGTCACGTCGTGGCGATAGCTGACGCTGACGGTCAGCGTGTCGAAATCATGGATCACCCCGGTCTTGGCGAGCGCGCCATAGCCGCCAACCTCGACCGCGGTGTCGATCTCACCCAGCGCGCGGACCCGGGGATCTTCGATCGCGTCGCGGTTGGTGCGGTTCAAGTTGATCACCGCGACCGGGCCGAGCTGGAGGTTCCAGTCCTTGCCCGCAACATCAGGGATCAGGTCGAGGCTGGCGCGGTTGCCGAGCACGGTGAAGCTCATCCCCGCCACGGTGCCGTTGGCGGCGGGCGCGGGCACCCAGCGATTATCGTCAGACCCCTCATAATCGGGCAGCCACACGCCGCCCGCCGCGATGGTCAGGCGCGCGCGGGCTTCCTGTGCGACCTCGGCCTGTTCGGGGGTGGGCGCTTCATCCTGCGCAAGTGCGGGCGTCGCGACGATAGCGGCGAGGAAGGCGGACAGAACGCGGATACGCATGACGGTGATTCCCTGAACCTGTTTCAGGGGCGCAACGCTGCACTGCGGAAATGGATGCATGGGAGCCTGAGCCGGGCTTTAAGCGGGTAGTCAACAGATGTCGCCGCGCGACTCTGGCGCAGGGCGAATTCTCAGCCTGGGACCGTCAGCTGCGAACCGTGTACCGCGTCATCGATCTTCTCGATGATGAAGTCCCCGAATTCTCCGCCACGAAAGACCACCTCCCACGTGCCGATCTGCACTTCCTTCACACGTCCATCATTGTCGAATCCGGCAGCAAAACCCGCAAAGCCGTCTCCGAAGAGGATCAGGTCTGCAGCCTCCCCTGATACGTCGCCGAAGATATCTGTCGCCAGAGCCGGACCGGAGTAAATCATGTATCCGGCGCTTCCGATTTCACCCCAACCGATATCGGCAAGGAAACGAAGAAACCGATCTGGAATCGCAGGATATCGATCAGCAAGATCGCTGAGAGTAGGCGCGTCGACCTTTTTCATCGCACCGAGGATTTGAGCAAATTTTGCGTCGGTGCCGAGTGCGTCGAATTGTTTCATAACCCAGCCCCGGCTCAGCGCTTCAATGCCTGCTCGACGCGATAAAATGGAGCCTCACAGCATATACTTCATCTTCACCTGCTGCTTCGCGCCGTCGAGGGGGAAGCTGGCGGAGGTGAATTTGGGCGGGCCGAAGGTGATGGTGGGGTTGCGGCTGAAACCGAAGCCTTCGCGCGGGATGCCCATCATCGTGTCGAGTTTCTTGTTGCTGTTCGCGTCATGGATGACGGCGACGGCATAGTTGGCGCTGGCCAGCCCTTCGAACCGGGTCGCGGGGTGCGCGGCGGAGATGGTGCGCGAGATCGCGCGCGGGTCGTCGCGGCAATCGGGGAAGCTGTCGGGCCGGGCGGTCAGGCAGATCTGCAGCACGCCCTTGGCATTGCGCAAATTGGTGATTTCAAGGTCGAAGCTGCCCACCGGCGAGGCCGCCGGGAGCAGCAGCAACGCTGCGGGCAGCAGCGCGCGCATGTGATTTTTCGAAATCGCCGATCCCCCGGTCGGTGCCGCACAACCGGTCCCAGAAACGAAAATAGAGACCATAGTTGCACCCATATTGCTCATGGTGCCGCTGATGATGGCTCGCGGTGATCAACCACGCGCCCAGTGGCCCCCGCCACATCATCCGCGGGAACACCTCCCACCCCATGTGATTGGTTACACCCATAAGGGTCATGATTCCAAGCACCAACGCCAATGCGCCGACATGAATGGGAATCGCGAAGACCAGTGCCGGGATCACCACCGCGCCGGTCAGCGCCTCAATCGGGTGGAAGCTCATCGCGGCCCAGGCGGTGGGCGGGCGGCTGTCGTGATGCACGGCATGCGCGATGCGGAACCAACGCGGCTGATGCATCCAGCGATGCGTCCAGTAAAACCAAGTGTCGTGCACGAAGAGATAGAGAAACACCGATAGCGGCAGATACCAGAGCGGATAGGCCGAGACATCGGAGTAGATCCGCGTCCAGCCCAGATTCTGCCACCCCCAGGCGACCACGCCGGCCGGGATGCCATAGATGGCTGCGCTGGCCAGGCTCCACAGCAGCTCGCGCCGCATCTGGCGGTCGAGCCCCGCATAAAGCCCCGGATGCCGGACACGCGTTGCCCAGGCGAAGGCGCCCGAGACGATCAGATAGCGCACCCCGACGATCAGCGTCATCGCGAGTGCCGACAAGAGGATGGCGAGCCACATGCAGCCGCTCTACATGAAAGTCGTGCCTGCCAACAAACGGAGAAACCCGTAATTTCGCCCGTCATTACCCGCTTCGCGCCCAGTCCCACAGGACGGTTGCATATGGGCCATGCCTTTTCGGCGATTGCGGCGCATGATTTCGCGCGGGCGCGGGGTGGCGCGTTCCTGCTGCGGATCGAGGATATCGACGGGACGCGCAGCCGGGCGGAGCATGTCGAGACGATCCTGGCGGACCTGCGCTGGCTGGGGCTGGAATGGGATGGCGATGTGCTGTTCCAGTCAGCGCGGCTCGATGCCTATCAGGCGGCGCTGGACGATCTGCGCGAACGCGGCCTGATCTATCCGTGTTTCTGCACCCGTGCCGATATCGCCGCGAGCGCGCGTGCGCCGCACGGGCCGGAGGGGTTGGTGTATCCGGGGACGTGTCGAGGGTTGGTTGGGTCGGATTTGACGAAGCCGCATTGCTGGCGGCTGGATATGGGGGCGGCGCTGGATACCTTCACATCATCACTGTCCTTCACCGACTCGCGCTTCGGCACAATCGCCGCCGACCCGGCCGCGCATGGCGATGTCGTGTTGGCGCGCAAAGATGCGCCGGCGTCCTATCACCTCGCCGTCACGATCGACGATGCGGCGCAAGGCGTCACCGATGTGGTGCGGGGCGAGGATTTGCTGCCCGCGACGCATGTCCATCGCTTGCTGCAGGAACTGCTCGGACTGCCCGTGCCGCGCTATCACCACCACCGGCTGCTGACCGGGCCGGATGGCGAGCGATTGGCCAAGCGTCATGGCGCGCCGACGCTGGCGGCGCTGCGCGAAACCGGGGTCGATGGGCGGGCGCTGGCGGATGCGTTGCGGCGGGGCGAGGTTCCGGTTGGAATCGGCGCGGCGAAGGACTAGATTAGCGTCATGCAGCTCTTTCTGGTCCTTCTGCTCGTCGCCGCAATGCTGGCCACCGTCTTCGCCCTGATCAAGGGGATCGTCGCGTTCCTGCGCACGACCGAAGCGGAACTCAAATCGGGCGAAGGACCGAGCGCGTCGGCCCTGAAATCGAACAAGGCGATGCAGCAGCGCATCCTGTTTCAGGGGATCGCGATTGCGATCGTCGCGCTGCTTCTGTTGATGGCGAGCGGAAAATAAGGCGCGAGCCGCGCCGATGGTCAAGCTCAACAAGATTTATACCCGTACGGGCGACGACGGCACCACCGGGCTCGTCGACGGATCGCGTGTTGCCAAGCATGACGCCCGCCTTGCCGCGATGGGCGATGTCGATGAGGCGAATAGCGCGATCGGCGTGGCGATTGCGGCGATCGGGACGGGCCATCCTGCGCCGCTGTTGACTACCGTGCAGAACGACCTGTTCGATTTGGGCGCGGACCTCGCCACACCGGGCGAGAATTTCGAGCCGGACGAGATGACGCTACGCATCGTGCCGGCGCAGGTCGCGCGGCTGGAGGCGGCGATCGACTTGGCCAATGGCGCATTGCCGCCGCTGACCAGCTTCATCCTGCCGGGCGGATCGGCGGCATCGGCGGCGATCCATCTCGCGCGCGCGATCGTCCGCCGGGCCGAGCGCAGCGCGACCGCGGCGGCGAACATCATGCCGGTCAATCCGCAGGCGGTGATTTATCTCAACCGTCTGTCCGACCTGCTGTTCGTGCTTGCGCGCGAAATGAACCAATCGGCGGGTGGCGACGTTTTGTGGACGCCGGGGGCGCATCGCTGAGCTGAGGATTTGACCCTCGTCGCGTTTCGGGTTAGGAGAACGAAATGCGAACGAAGGCGATGCCCGCCGCGTGCTGCACAACGCTTGAAGCGCGGTTTCGCGCAGTGCGGGGGCTTTCCGCCGATCTGGTCGCGCCTTTGTCCGACGCGGACGCCAGCGTGCAATCGATGGACGATGCATCGCCCGCCAAATGGCATCTGGCGCATACGACCTGGTTCTTCGAGACGTTCGTGCTGCGCGATTTCGTGTCGGGCTACCGGCTGCACGACGATCGCTTCCCGTTCCTGTTCAACAGCTATTACGAGGCCGAGGGGCAGCGCCATGCGCGGTCGCGGCGGGGCATGGTGACGCGGCCGTCGCTGGCGCAAGTGCTGGACTATCGCGCGGCGGTGGATGCGGCGCTGGTGGCGGCGTTGCCGGAGTTGCCGGAGGCGGCGTTGGCGCTGGTGGAGCTGGGCTGTCACCATGAGGAGCAGCATCAGGAATTGCTGCTGACCGACATTCTGCACCTGTTTTCGTGCAATCCGGTCGAGCCGGCGATGTGGCCGGGCGAGCCCAAGGTGCCGGTGGCGATGCCGGGACCGATTGGATGGATCGAAGGTACCGAGGGTGTCGCCGAGATCGGTGCGCAGGGCGATGGCTTTGCGTTCGATTGCGAGGGGCCGCGGCATCGCGTGCTGCTGCACCCGCATGCAATTGCCGACCGCACGGTGACCAATGGCGAATGGGCGGCGTTCATCGCCGATGGCGGCTATCGCGATCCGCGCCACTGGCTGTCGGATGGCTGGGCGTGGGTGCAGCGTGAGGGCATCGACGCGCCGCTCTATTGGGAGCAACGCGATGGTGGCTGGACGCGCTTCGGGCTGGATGGACGCCGCGCGATCGATCCCGCCGCGCCGGTGACGCATGTGAGTTTCTTTGAGGCCGATGCCTATGCCAGCTGGGCCGGCGCGCGGCTGCCGACCGAGGCGGAGTGGGAGGTTGCGGCGGCGGGACATGACCCGGCTGGCGGCAACCAGCTCGACCGCGCCGGACCGGTCGAACCGCGCCCTTCCCCGACTGGCCCCGCATTGTTCGGCGATGTGTGGGAATGGACCGGCAGCGCCTATCGCCCCTATCCCGGCTTTACCGCCGCCGAGGGCGCGGTCGGCGAATATAATGGCAAGTTCATGAGCGGGCAGTGCGTGCTGCGCGGCGGCAGCTGCGCCACGCCGCGCGGCCATGCGCGGGCCAGCTACCGCAATTTCTTTTATCCGCACCAGCGCTGGCAGTTCACCGGCGTGCGCCTGGCAAAGGATCTGTAATGCTCAAACAGGAAATCGAGGATGGTCAGGCGGGTCTGGCCGACCCGGCGTTTCGCGCCGATGTGCTGAATGGCCTGGCGGCGCGGCCGCGCGCAATTCCGGCGCGCTGGTTCTATGACCGGCGCGGGTCGGAGCTGTTTGAAGATATCACGCAGCTGCCCGAATATTATCCTACGCGGACCGAAGCCGCGCTGCTCGAACGCGTGTGCCCGGAGGTGGCACGCGAGACCGGCACCGGCGGGGCAGTGATCGAGTTCGGATCGGGATCGTCGGTGAAGACTCCGGTGCTGCTGCGCGCGGTGCGGCCGGCGGCCTATGTGCCGATCGATATTTCGGGCGACTTCCTGCGCGATTCGGCGCGGGAGATCGCGGCGCAGTTTCCGGTGATGGCGGTCGAGCCGGTCGAGGGCGATTTCCTCAAACCGCTCAAGCTGCCCGCCGGGATTGGTGGCCTCGCGCGGCTGGGCTTTTTCCCCGGATCGACGATCGGCAACATGGCGCCGGTTGCGGCGGTGGACTTGCTGCGGACGATGCGCAGCTCGCTGGGCGAAGGATCATCGCTGCTGATCGGGATCGACCGGATCAAGGACCCGGCGGTGCTGGTCCCGGCTTATGACGATGCGGCCGGCGTGACGGCGGCGTTCAATTTGAACTTGCTGGAGCGGATCAATGCCGAGCTGAACGGCACCATCCCCATCGACGCCTTTGCGCATGTCGCGCGGTGGAACGAGGATCGCGCGCGGATCGAGATGCATCTGGAAGCGACGCGCGCGGTGGCGTTCGAGGTTGACGGGCGCGGCTTTGCGATGGCGGCTGGAGAGACGATCCATACCGAGAACAGCCATAAATATGGCGACCGCGATGCGCGGTTGCTGCTGGCGGCGGGTGGATGGACGGTGACGCGGGCGTGGAGCGATGAGGCCGGGCTGTTCGGGCTGTATCTGGCCGAGGCGCGGGCGGTGGAGATGGCGCCCTAAGGCTCCACATTCCCGCTCGCGCGCCAGCGGCCGCGCAGCAGCTTTGCCGCGAGGGCGGGAGCGCCGGGGCGGACGAACAGCCAGTCGCGGATCGCGGGACCGGCGTCGGCGCCGATCACGCGCTTGTAGCCGCTGTCGCCTGCGCCCCAGTCGACAGTGGTGATGCCGTCCTCGAGCGCGCGGACGAGGTTGCGGTAGTAGAGTAGCTTCCCCGGCGAATGCTTGGCGACGGCGGGGTCGTAGCTGTTGGCGATGGCGTATTTGAGCGAGCCGACGTTGAGGTCGAACGAGAAGGCGGTGGGCGCGCCGTCGATGCGCAGCACTGCCGCCCACAGCATGTCGGCGATCACCGGGTCCTGCGCCGCCGCGCGCCAGAAGGCGCCATGGCCGACATCGGTGAACTTGGCATCGCTGCCGTCGGTGCGGTCGGAGATCCAGCTCTTGCGCTCGATCTCCGCCAGCGCGTCGAACGCCGGCGCAGTCCAGTCGGCGCCGGAGACAAAGCTCCAGTCGGGTTCGCCATGGTCGGCGAGATGCTTTTCGTGGAAGCGGTTCTTGCGCAGCGTCGAATTGCGCGGCCAAATGCCCTCGGCCTGCAGCGCGGCCATGTCCAGCAGGAAGCTTTCGGCGACAAAGCGGTCGAGCGCGACCCAGCCGCGCGTGGCAGCGGCGGCGCGTAGCCCTTCGAGCGCGGGGTCGCCGTCATAGACCGGACCGATGCGCAGCGCGTTGGCGTGGCGCGCGAGCCGGTCGAGCGCGACTTCGAACGCTTCGGTCCCGGCATCCTGCGCGACCGGAAAGGAGCGGAACGGCCAGTAGCAGCCGGGCACCTGCACGATGCGGAGCGGCATGGGGCCCGTGGCGACCAGCGGCAGCGCAAGCAACGGCGTCCCTTCGCGCAAAACGGTCAGCGTGCGCGCTTCGCCACCATAAGCGTGGAGCGCCGCGGCGAACCAGCCATAGCGCAGGAAGCGGTGCGTCGGCGCGGCGGACGCGGCGACGCTGTCGATCGCGCTCGCCAACCCGTCGCCGATGCTGGCAGTCAGCAGCGGCGGCAGGCGCGTGAAGTCGGCAAGCGGCATCGGCTTCGTCATGCGCGGCGGTCTAACGCCAAGTCGTTACGAATGGGTTGGCGGTAACGGGTTAGCGCCATAAGCTAACCCGATGCAGGCCCCCATGATCTCCACCGTTGCCGCGACGATCCAGATTTCGATCGCGCCCGTGTTCCTGCTGGCGGGCATCGCCGGCATCTTGAACGTGCTGGTCGGGCGGATGGCGCGGGTGGTGGACCGCGCGCGCAAGCTGGAGCAGCTGCACCCGGTGTCGACCGGTGCGGAGCATGAGCGGCATGTGTGGGAGCTGCGCCTGATCGACCGGCGGCTGTCGGTGATCAACACGTCGATCTGGCTGTGCGTGGCCAGCGCGATCGCGATCTGTCTGGTCGTCGCACTGCTGTTCGGGGCGGAGATCGTCCATCTCGACATCGGCGTGGTGGTGGCGGCGGCGTTCATCGCGTCGATGCTGTTGCTGACGTCGGGGCTTATCGCGTTCCTGTTCGAAGTGCGCCTGTCGGTGCAGGCGGTGCATGTGCGCGAGGAATTGCTGGAACGGGATCGGGCGGGTTAACGCCGCTCCCGCGCCTGTGCCACGGCGCGCTTGAGCGTGGGCAGGTCGACCAGACCGGGGACGAGATAGCGGCCGACCAGCATCCCGGGCGTGCCGCTCAGTCCCAGCGTGCGGGCATGGCCGTTGGTGCGATTGAGCAGCGCGTCGATCTCGCCCTTGCGCTGGGCTTGATCGCGCTGCAGCCGGGCCCAGTCCACACCGGCAGCATCGGCGGCCGCGCGAATCTTGGCAGCGTCGATGCGGCCCGATTGCGCGATCAGCGCGCGGTGGAAGGCGAGGTGCTTGCCCTGAAAGCTGGCGGCGATGGCGGCGCGCGCGGCGGGGCCGGAGCCGCCGCCGAGGATCGGCCAGTCGCGATAGACCACGCGGACCTTCGCATCGCTCGCCATCAGCGCGTCGAGCGTCGGGCTGAAGCGGCGGCAATAGCCGCACTGATAGTCGGAGAAGACGACGATGGTGACGTCATGGCCACGCGGCGCGACGGTCGGGGCGAGCGGGTCGTTGCGGATCCTTTCCCGGATCGCCTCGGCCGCGTCGCGGCGGCGGGTGTCGCCTGATTCGGAGACGCCCTCGTCTTGCGCTGCGGTCGAAAGCGGGAGGGTGAGCGCGAACGCGGCGAGCAGGAACTTGCGAAGCATCCGCGCGCCTTAGCGCAGCCGCGCGGTCATCAGGAAGCGTTCGCGGCTTTGCGCGGCCTTGCGGCGCAATTCGCTGATCTCGCGCTCTTCGGTGGCGTCCAGCATCGCTTCGAGCAGGCGGTTGAAATGCTGGCGCATCGCGATGCGCGCGGCGCCGGAGTCGCCGATGCGCAGCGCGTCGACGATCGCGGCATGCTCACGCTGGCGGGTGCGGCCGTCATGCTGGCAGACGCTGGCATAGGTCGTGCGCACTTCGGGCATTTCGGTGCGCATCCGCCACAGCTGCTGGATGACATGGATCACCGCCTGATTGCCCGAGGCCGAGGCGATCAGCAGGTGAAATTCCTGATCCGCCGCGGTCGATGCCGCGTCGTCGGTATCGTCGCGGCCCATGATCTCGAGCAGGTCGTCGAGCCGGGCGAGCGTGTCGGGGGAGATGGTCGACGCGGCGAGCGCAGCGGCTTCGCTTTCGAACAATGAGCGCGCCTCGGTCAGTTCGAACGCGCTGACCTGGGGCGGCGCGTCGGTCGCGGCGGGCTTGCCGTCCGTCACATAGACGCCGGAGCCGGTCTTGATCACGATGCGGCCGATCGCCTGCAACGCGATCTCTGCCTCCCGGATCGTCACGCGGCTGACGCCGAACCGCTCGGCCAGCTCACGCTCGCCGGGCAGACGGGTGCCGGGGGGGAATACGCCCTGATCGATCAGCGCAGTGATCTGATCGGCGATCCCCTGGTATAGCCGGTCAGCCATTGCGCTCCTCACCAATTCGCATGGCCCGATCCTTATTGCCTTCACACCAAAGCGCAAGCAGAGACCGGGCGAAGCGAACCGTCCAAACTACAGCCGGAAGCGCGCGCCGAGGAAGTAGCGCGGGCCATAATAGTGATACTGCCGGATGCTGCCGGGAACCGGCATGTCGGTTACCTTGGGCTCGTCGGTGATGTTGGTCGCCTCGGCACGCAGCGAGATGTTGCGGTTGATATTGTACGAAACGCGCAGGTCGACCGTCTGATTGTCGCGGACATAGCGGTTCTGCGAATTGCCGCCGACGAAATCCTGATAATATTGCGAGCGGTAATTGTAGATGCCCTGGATCGAGAAGCCGCCGGTCTCGTAATAGAGTTGGGCCGAGAGCACGTGCTTCGAATAGCCGTTGAGCGACGCGGGCGGGATGATGCCCGGCGTGATCGTCCCGGTGACCGGGTCGAGCGTGTCGCCCAGGCGAATGTCAGGCGATTCGAAATTGGTGTCGGCGAAATTGTAGCTCACCTTGCCGCCGAAACCGTCGAGCGGCTTGGGCAACCATGAGAAGCGGTTAGCGATCGTAACCTCAACGCCCCAGAGCTGGCTCTTGTCCGGGCTGTTGGTGGTCTGGATCACCGGGACGCTGACCGTCTGGCCGCCGATCACGAACTCTTCGTTCGTGACGAAGGGCATGAAGCCGCCGCCAAATTCCTTGAAGTAAATCGTCGCGGCAAAGATCGAGTCGCGATTGGGGTAGTATTCAAGCGCGATGTCGCCGTTCCACGACATCAGGGGCTTGAGCGACGGGCTGCCGGTGGCGCGGATTTCGTTGATCGCGTCTTCGATCGTCGTGCCGTTGACATCGAGGCTGAAGTTGCGGCCGGCCCCGAGCGCGCTGGGCGCGGGACGCGACATCGCCCGATAGACGGCGGCGCGCAGCAGCAGGCGGTTCGGCTCAAGTTCGAAAATCGCGTTCACGCTCGGCAGGAAGCGCGTGGTTTGCGCCTCCAGCGTTACCGTGTCGAACGTGCCCGGAGTCGGCGTCAGGCTGATCGTGCCGTCGGGGTTGTTGACGACGGTGAACGCGCTGCGCAGGCCGATCGAGGTCAACTGGGTGTTGACGACGCGGAGACCGAAATTGCCGCGGATTGGGGTGCCGCCCAGCTCCGACTGATATTCAGCCATGACATAGCCGGCGAGCGTGCGTTCGGTTACGTCGCGGTTGAGCGGCGAGCGCAGGTCGGCGGGCAGGCCAGGATCCTCCGACCCGGCATATTCGCGCATCAGGCAGATCGGATCGAACGTCGCCCAGCTGGTGATGGTGTTGCCTTGCGCCGCATCGAGGAAGCCGGTCTGCGGGAATGCCGTCCGGCACAGCTGGTTGATGCGGCGATCCTCGGACATCGCCGGGTTCAGATTGAGTTCGTTGCGGACGTCATAATCGGCGAACGTCTGCTCGGCCCAGCGCGCACCGACCTTGACGCTGCTGATGAAGCCGTCGAGCCGATAGGTGCCGTCGGCGCGGAAACCCCAGATTTCGTTCTGGCGCCGCGATTCGTCGCGGCGAGTGCGCGCGTCATCCCAGAACAGGTCGTGATTGGTGATGTCGAAGCGCGGGTCGATCGTGATGGTAGGCGCGAAATTGCCCGGGAGCACTTCGTAGCGATAGGGGATGCGCTGATTGTTCACCGCAGTGCGCACGCCGTTGACGTCGAACGCGTCGGTGCGCAGGCGCACCTGCCGCTCGATCTCGGTCCGGATCGTGCGCGAATAGGCGCCGTCGAGGTTCAGGGTGAAGCGGTCGCCGAAATCGAGGCGCAGATTGGCGCCGACGCCCAGATATTCCTCGGCACGTTCCAGATTGCTGGCGGTCGATTCGAACGAGCTGGAGCCATTGAAGCTGCGCAGCACGTGATTGTCGTCGAACACGACATTGGTCAGGCTGCGGCGCATTTCGGAGATATTGAAGTCGCGGCGGTTCTCGACGAACGTGCGGTCGGAATATTGCGCGTCGACATTCAGCTCGACCCGGTCCGAAAACGCCCACTGCACCGCGCCGAAGATCGCGTCGCGGCGGTCGACTTCGCTGATCTGACGCCAGGCGATCGAGTTGGGGACGAGATAGAAGGGCGTGCCCGCCGCGACCTGGGGCTGGGTCACTTCCTGGCAGTTGTTGTTGATGACGGTGACGTTGCCGTTGCACGCGACCCAGGTCGAGCTGCCCGCCATGGTTTCTTCGGGGTTGTTGGTGCTGTTGCGCTGCGCGCCGAGCGCGATGCCGACATCGCCCAGCCCGCCCAGCTTGAACTGGTCGACATAGGACAGGGTGCCGCGCCAGCCCCAGGCCGACGATCCGGTGACCTTGTCCTGATAGGGGCTGTAATTGGCCTTGATCTCACCCTGCACGCGCATCTTGCCGAAATCGAGCGGGCGCAGCGTGCCGATATCGATCGTGCCGGCGACGCCGCCTTCGACCAGATCGGCCTGTTGCGACTTGTAGATCTTGATGTTGTTGACCAGTTCGGATGGGAACTGGTTGAAATTGACCGATCGGTCGCCCGATCCGTTGGTCGCCTCACGCCCGTTGAAGGTCGAGTTGCTGAGGAACGGGCCGAGGCCGCGCAGCGCAATTTCGGAGGCGTCGCCCTTTTCGCGGTGCGTGGTCGCGCCGGTGATCGTCTGAATCGCCTGACCCACCGATAGCGCGGGCAGATCGCCAATCTCGTCGGTCGACAGCGCATCGACGATTGCGGTCTCGCGCTTCTTGACGTCGATCGAGGTGCGCAGCGTTTCGCGGATGCCGGTAACGACGACCTCATCCTCCGCCGCAGTGTCGGTTTCCTGCGCGAGTGCGGGCGCGGCGACGAGCAGCGGCAGCGCGGCTCCAGCCAGCAGAATGTTGCGAAGTGCGCGCGGCGCGCGTGCCTGATCGAGCATGGCCATCAGCCCTCTCCCCTGAGTTTATCTTATGATCGCACTGGTCGCCGGTCTGGACGATTCTGTCAACCGGTTATTTAGTCCTATTTCAGTAATTGGTCCTACCAGTTGGTCAAGGCACCAGTTGCGAAGCGAGCGCAGGGACCGCACGGGCGAGGTCGTCGGCCATCACCCGCGCGAACACCCCCGCCCCGGTTTCGCCGAGATGGGTGTAGTCGAACTTGCGGGTGTGCTGCCCGCGCGCGCCGCCGGGGCGGGTGGGCAGATCGGGTTCGCGTGCGTCTTCGGTCGAACGCTGCTTCAGCGTCGTACCGGCCTTGGCGGCAGCGCGTTCCTCTGCGGTCGGTTCGGCCTGGGCGAGCGCCAGCGAATCCTGGGCACCGAGCTTTTGCACGATCGCCGCGCTGCGGCGGTTGAGGTCGACCAGGGGGGTCTTGGTCGCGGCGGCGACCTTGCGCACTTCTTCCGACCATTCGTCGAGATTGTTGTCGAGCTTGCCGTTCTTGAACACGCGGCGCGTGAGCGGGGTGACGAGCACGGGGATTGCCCCGGCGGCACGGACATCCTCGACCATCTTCGTCAAGTTCGCAGGGAATTCGGTGGTGCGGTCGGTCCAGCGCTCGGGCGCGCTCGACTGGTCGTTATGGCCGAACTGGATCAGCACATAGGTGGCGCGGTAGCCGGGCACCTTGGCCTCGGCCAGTGCGATGTCCCAGCTGCCCTCTTGCCGGTAGCTGCGGGTCGAGCGCCCGCCGCGCCCGGCGTTGAGGCACGCGACCGAGGATTTGACGTGGCGCGCGCAGAACATCGACGCCCAGCCGCTCGCCACCGCCATCGTCGAATCGCCGACCAGCACGATCTTGTACGGCTGAAGCGGTGGTGCGTCGGTGCGCTCCTTGGTCTGCGCCTGGGCGGCGGCGGGAAGGAGTGCGATGGCAGCGGCAGCGGTGAGCAAGCGGATCATGAGAAGGCCAGTCCCCCGTTGATGTCCATGTTGAGCCCGGTGAGGAAGGCCGCGTCGTCCGACGCGAGAAAGGCGACGGCGGCGGCGACCTCATCCGGGTGGCCTTCGCGGCGCAGCGGGGTGTTGCCGGCGACGGCGGCGCGGCCCTCGGGCTTGGAGAAGATGTCGTGGAAGCTGGTGCCGATCAGGCCGGGGCACAGCGCGTTGACGCGGATGCCCTGCGGTCCGAGTTCCTTCGCCCAGCTGCGCGTCAGCGTGGTCAGCGCGCCCTTTGACGCGGCATAGATGCTCGCGCCCGGCCCGCCGCCATCGCGCGCGGCCTGCGACGACAGGTTGACGATCGCCGACCCCTTGGCGAGGTGCGGGAGCGCGGCCTTGGTGACGAGGAAGGCGGATTTGAAATTGAGGTCCATGACGGTGTCGAAGAACGCTTCGTCCATCTCGGCCAGCGTCTTGCGCGCGACCATGCCGCCCGCGCAGTTGACCAGCACGTCGACCGTGCCGCCGCCGAAGTCCGCCGCTGCGGCGATCAGGCCGGCGACTTCGTCAGCCTTGGTCACGTCGGCGCGGTGGAGCAGAGCGGTGCCGCCGGCGGCCTGAACCGCCGCCAGCGTGTCCTGCGCCGCCGCTTCGTCGCCGCGATAGTTGATGACGACCTTTGCGCCCTCTGCTGCGAAGCGCAGCGAGATCGAGCGGCCGATATCGCGTCCACCGCCG
>FUFK010748429.1_pt1 | contig 14765 bp, 19 predicted proteins | sample 1021851 | NCBI WGS metagenome assembly FUFK01 (sample SAMEA51879418, study PRJEB19060) | metagenome | reverse complement strand
TCTGTCCACCATGATTTAGAAAATACTTTCCCATCAACGGTGTCACCAGTCGTACATTTACTAGCACCTGTACATCTAAAGTCAGGACTTTTAGGTGTTTTCTTATCTTGTGGTTTTATGTATTGAACTATAAGACCACAGGTACATAATAAGTCTGTATCATTTACAGCTATCTCACCTGTTTTTTCATGAGTTGATTTAGATGTATGGTCAAAGCCTGCCTCTTTTAACAAAGCTCTTACACCTTCAGGAGAAGTGGAGGACGGAGGCATAGCCTTTTTCCCATCCTCCTGAGCTAAGTCCTTCTCCTTTTTATCAGTGGTTGGCGTTACTGAATTTCTCTCGACTTTTGCCATCTCTTCACGGCTCGGTCTTGCCTTTTTATTTCCTTGATACTTCCAATTAGCTAATGCTCTACCTATCGCAGATGTTTCACAGTTTTCAATGAATGAAGTTTTGTTAATAAAACTACTATTTTGTTTTTCGTGTGCATAGCCACTTGCTACTTCATCACCTTCATTGTTTTTAAGTGATGCACGAACTATTACACCATTCTCATTTAAGTGTGTTATTTCACTTGTTAAGCTGTATCCTGCAAAGTGTTCCCTGAAATATTTTAATCTTTCATTGACAGTTACGTACTGCTTACCTTTTATGTTTACTGTTTTTAAATTCATAATTTTTTATTTTAGTTAATTGTTTTTTTATTTTCTTTATTCTATTACTATCATAATTATAACGCAATTCTTTCCAATGCTTATCCACTTCATTTAATTCATCTATCAATCTATCAAATCTGTGTCTGTGAATTTCTTTATCATTGTTGTTTAATTCAAAACGTGTGATAACATTCTTATTCCAGTTTGCTTGTCTGATAATCTTACGTAATCTAAAATGTAGTGAAGTATAATAGTAATATGCTTGCCATTCTTCCATATCTTGAATGTGACGGTAGTATTCAGTTATTTCCATTGTACTCTTGCATTAGTTCTAGTAATACCTCTGAATAGCTTTTTCTACCATTGGCTCTGCATTTCTCTTGAAATTCTAGTAATGTATCCATCTTACTAGCTGGNACNTAAAATGTNCNTGTTGTNTANTTNATTGTTTTCATANTTNNTNNTTTTAATTATGTTGTAAATATATATATAATTANAATACAAACAACAAAACACATTAAAAAGTTTATTAACAATAGATTGTTAAAATAAGTGTGTCAACCTTGCTACCTGTCCGTGTTGCTTGTGAAAAAGAAATGATTCTATAGCTAAATTACTAGAAGATTGATAGCCACTTTTGTGATGCCAAGCATCTGCACCTGATGGTGAACGTAATGATTCTAAAGTTACACCTACAAAATCATTTTTGTTTTGCACCTTGTGGTGTACATGCTGTGTAAACATATATCTATATTTAGTTTCTGACCACCACTTGCATTCATCAGCCATTATCATTGGCAGTAGATTCCATTTTATAGCATCACCATGTGTACTACTAATTAATGTTTTACCATACTTAAAGTACTTACGCATAGTTAAATCATTGTTCCAAGTAACATTAGTACATAAACTAAAATGTGCTTTTAATACCTCACTCATTAACCATCCTGTAATATGATCGTGGTTACCACTAGTATACATTACTTGTACATCTGCAACTTCTAACAGCATTTCAATAACCTCAACCATTAACCTTTTAGCTATTAAAAAATGGTCTGAAAATAAACCATCCATATCTTGTGGTGTGCCTTTGGTTGTGGTCCTGAAACCATCTACGTGCAATAAATCACCAGAAAGTAATAAAACAACTTGGTCTATATGAAACCCTTCTGCTTTCTTTATACAGCCTCTAACACCTTCTAAAGTCCTTTGTACAGCTATTTGATTGTTATACTCTACACCACTAACAAAANTTCTGCATAATTTACCTATATGAATATCTGAAGGGCAACAAAAAAATAAATGTGGTTCAATTACTTTAGGCCTATCTATGTTATTATAAAAAGGTGCATATTGCTTTACTTCTTCTATAAGTTCTTTAAATAGTTTTTTGTGGTCTTGTTGTTTATGATCAGGATTCTTAAAGTATAAACTAGCTTCTTTAGATTTTATCCATCCACTATGAACATCATTAACATTTAAACCAGAATTTTCAGCTTCTTGTTTTATCCTTCTGTACTTAATAATGATATCAGCTTCATCTTCTGTTAACCTGTAACGTGGATTACCGCTTTTATCTTTAAAACGTTTATTGTGATTTTTCACAAAATAAAATTTTGCTAAATATACTAATTTCTTTTTTTAGCTATGCTACCATAATAATAACCTACTATAGATAATACAATACCTTCTACTATTCCTGTGGTATGTATCATTAATTCTTTATTGTGTTCTGGTACTGTAATAAATACTATTGCAATAATTAAGAATACAAATGCAAATAAACCTACTGCACCTGTTACATTCATCATCCAATCCTGTGCGCCTGCCTTCATCATTTCTACCTCTCTAGTTCTTGCGCTATCTCTATCTTTTACTTCTAGGTTATATAGTTCTACTAGTTGTGCGTGCATCTGTGCTTTTTCTTCAGGTGATAGATCAGGTTCACCATCTATTAAGTTTTTTATAATTCCTAGTGTACCACTATCAGGTAACACATTACCAACTACCTTCAATACATTAGGTGCTTTTTCTGAAAGAAACTTACCTATTTTGGTATCTTTAATCTTATTCATCTTTGTACTTGTTCTGGTTTCTTTTTTTAGCATTTACTATTAACCTTTCTTCCATCTTGGCTATCTTAACTCTTAAATGTGTGTTTTCAGTAATTAATTCATCAATCTTTCTTTCTAAACCATCAATCTTATTTTTTAATTCTTCAATTACTTTTGCTTGTAGGTTATCTTGCCTTTCTTCTTTCTTGGCATTAATATCTATTTTCTGTTTTAAGATTTGCCAAATTTCTTTTATTCCTAATGCGGCAATTAAACTACTAACTACCATTAAAAGATTATGATCATCCATTTTATTTGCCTTTATCATCTTTATCTAATTTGTAACCTTCTGGCTGAAACTCTGCATACTCACTAGAAACTTTGAAGCACGGGCAGGCCTTTTTAGAAAACTCATTGTGGCCATGTAGTGTAGCACTAGGATAAATGTTTTTAAGTGTTTTAATTAGCTTAATTAATGCATTCTTTTGTGCTTCTGTTCTTGTGTCTTTAGCACGTTTGTTTTTACTTAAACCACCTATATAACAAATGCCTATACTGGTTTTATTGTAGCCTTTTGCGTGTGCGCCCTGTTTGTTTACAGGCCTACCAGCTTCTATCTTACCATCTAAACCAATTACATAGTGATAACCAATATCACTCCAACCTCTATCTTTTACGTGCCATCTTTTGATAGTTGCAGCACTTATATTTTGCCCTTCAATAGTTGCTGAACAATGAAATATTAATTTATCTATTTCTCTCATTTGCCTTGTCTTTTATATGGTTTAACATAATTCTTGCTGTTCTTACACTTACTCATCTTGCTTTTGGCATGAACACCTTTACGCCTTTTCTTTGGCTTTTCAATCTTTGCTATGCTTGTTCTATTCCTCACCTGGTTCTTCTGGTGTCCATTCAGTTGTGGCCATTAAAGTTAAACAATTTTTATGACTTAAAGTTTGTACAGGTGTTACAGTACCATCAGAAATAAAACTTGGTTCTGTTATATACTTTATTACAAACTCTGATTCATCAATACTTTTTCTAATTGTATTCTCACTTGTTTCACATACTTGAGAAAAATCTATGTTGCTTAAATCTGAAATATTAATTATTGAATATATTTTTTCCATTTTATTTTATTTTTTAATTATGGTACATTTTCTATTATGTCATCACTTGCCATATTTGTCATCGTGCCATCGTTGTCACCTTTGTTATCTGTTATCGTTGGGAAGGTATCACCATCACCCATACGATACCAAGAAACTAAACTTGTATATGATGATAAATCTGTTGGTGTTCCTGAATTATAAATTGCTGTTACATCTGATGAGCTTAACGCACTGTTAAAAATTGCAACTTCATCTATGTTTCCTTCAAATTCAAATCTTGATGAGCCTGACGGATATGGATCTGCCCCAACAGCGACATCTGTTACCTCTGTCAAACCAGCTAAAGAACCCAAAGAAGTTCCTGTGCCTGTAACAACACCGTTAACATAAACATAAAGTTTTGATGCGGTTCTATCAATAACACCAACAACATGATTCCATTGGTTTCTGTTGACAAGATTTGTACTGTCTGAGCTTTCGCTTATACTCACACGGTTGTCATCCCTAACAGTAAGAACCGCCCTATAGCTGTCTGTTCCACTATGATAATTGGTTTGAAATCTTAAATATGGATCTGTTCCCCTTAAAGTAAAAATAAAATTATTGCTTGACGTTGTATTTTGATAAATCCAAAAACTAAATGAATAAGAATCTGATGCACCTATACTAAATTCAGAAGGCAAATTTGATATAGTACCATCATACAAATATAAAATATCATCAACACCATCAAATGATATTGATTTAGTATTAGAAAAAGCACCGCCTGCTGTTAAAGCTGTCTCACCTGCATGGCTTACAGCATATATAGAACCTGCATCAATGGTGTTTTCATATTTACCAAATCCGTTAGTGTTGTTTTCTACTGCCTTACCCCATCCGTTTGTTACTGCCATATCTTAATTTTATAATACCCATCCTCCAAAGTTAGCAACATCATCAGGGTACATATCTGATTGAGTGTTACTGTAATACTCTGGGAATAAGTTGCTATTGTCTTTAATATAATCTATAAATCTGTTTGTATAAAACTGTGCAGTAGTCCTAGCTTTCTCAACAAGGTAATCTACATGATCTCTTGTAATAGCTGTGCTGTTTTCAGGATTCTTTTGATAAATACCACCATTTGCAATGTTTACAGAACCAAAAGGTAAATACTCTACTAAACTCCAATGCAATAACATTGGTTTAATGTAATCTGTTACTAGTGATAAATAGTTACCTGTTAGTGTACCACCTACTATATCACTTTTAATTTTGTTGTATAGATCAGTACCTAAATAATTTTGTATATGAATATCCTGTGCAATATTTATAAAAGGTAATAGTTTATCATTATCTATATTACCATTAGCAGCAGTAAATACTGATATATCCTGTCTTGTTACAAATAGTGCTTTACTCATTTTATACTTTAAATTTATTTAGTTTTTTTTCAAGATCTATTAATGCACCATTATTATCTCTTAATTCACCAAGCAATTTTAAACCAGCAACATATTCTTTTATACTTGAAGGATTTACTCCAAGTTCTTGTGCTGTATTTCCTATTTTAGCAGTTGCATCATTTAATAAATTAGTAGTTTTGTTAAATTGTTTTTTAGATGAATTTATAATACCTATAGCATCAGTATGTAGTTTCATATATTCTTTAAATCCAGTTTCTGCTTTATCATACCATTTAAAACCATCTTCTTGTAAGCTCTGTATCCTTTCTGCTTCATTAATAGCTTTTTTTAAATCATCTATAGCACTCAACTCAATCTTTTCACTAGCTAATTCTACCTTATCAGCTAACTTGTTGTATATTCTTTTGTGTGTTTCCATTTCTTATTTATTATAATCAGGATGGTGGCCATTGTTAGGCATATTCACAGGTGCTTTTTCAGCTTGTTTTGTGCCTGATGGCCTTCTCCTATATGTTTTTGGTATCTCTTTTACTATGTTATAATCTGCAAGTTTCTTGCTGCCTTTCTTACCATCTAATGCTGCACTAGTTTTCATCTTATATAAAACCTGTTGCCATTTGTGCCTGCAATACACTCCACCTTTATATTTAAATAAATCATACTTCTGGCCTTTGTGCATTGGCAATTCAGCAGCTTTGAAATTTAATTCTCTACTTGCTTTATCAATATCTTCTATTCTATATACTACACCTCTTTTGCTTCTAGACATCATAGCACTACAAAACTTTCTACTTGTTCCACCTTTTCTGCTGCCTTTTGCATATTTGTACCTAATCTTGTAATAACTCTTATCTAGTATGCTAAATCCATTAGGATTGTTTTTTACTGGTGTATCACTTCTAACTGCTTCTGCTAGTTGTATCATATCATTAGCCCAATCTTCTTCACTTTCATTTTCATCATCTACATCTCTAATATCTACCATTTCCCACTCTTCAGTATCTATTATTTCACCTTCTAAACCGTGTAGTATTTCTTCAAATATATCTTCAGGTAAATCTTTGCTTTGTGCTAATTGTAGTTCAAAATCAAAATCACTATCTTCTTGTTTGATACCTGTTTTTTCTTCAATAGCTTCTGCATCTTGTAAACTCTTATCTACTTCTATAAATTCTAATGGTTGTAGTGTTTTAAAATATAGATTAAGTGTAATATCATTNACTGCTAGTATTTCATCTAGTGCATCTATAATTAAATCTTGATAAGGTTTAATAACAATATTATCAAATAATAGTGTGGCAGTTTCTATCTCTTCACTATTGTTACCCAATCCATTGTTTCCATCTCTTAAGCCTAGTAATAATGGTGAAGTAACTCTATGTGTTAAAAGTATCTTTCTTTGGCATTCTTCACTTAAATAACTATAGTGTTCAGGCGCATCTGCTAAGGGTATGTCATCAATAGTACATTTTTGTTCTACACTGTTATTAAATGCAACTATAACCTTCTCACCGTATGAACCTGTGAGCTTGCCCATCACTTGGTCTTTAATTTCTAATTGCTTGGTTCTGTCTGGAATGCCACCATTAAAGTTTATTACTTTAGTTCCTGAAAAACTACATTGAGCATCATTGATCAAAAAATCTGCAATTTCTTTTTCTAATACTGCATAGCTAATTTGGTAATCTGCTGGTGAGTAATAATAGTAACCACTAACAAATCTTTTTATAATATATATTTCATTTTTAGCACCACTACCAAATACAGGAAATTTAGTAAGTTTCGTGTTTCTTGTAACTTTAGTCCAATCAGGTGCATAGTAATAATTTTTAATATCACCGTTTGCATCCATCTTTTCAGCTCTTAACGTCTCACGTGGGAAGTGTGTTAATGAACCTATTTTATTGCCTTTATATGAAACCTGAATAGCTGCTTCACCTAATAACTTTAAATCATTACAAACCTTTCGCATACACGTTGGTGTAAGCAGCTGCTTCATTTGTGCATATTCTTCAGGCTTTTNGTTGCTATCTGTAGCATCTAAACCTTTNCCGTATATCATATTAACAATACCATTTATTACAGCTTGGTTTGTTGTGCTATCCATATACGCATCAATNAAGTTTTGGTANTAATCATTGTCATCACCTATTCCTACCCAATCCCTATTGCGTTCTTCNGTNATAGCAGGNCTTTCATATTGNTTTAACTGTATTAAATGTAAATTATCCATAATATACAAATTCNTTGTTTCCTGTACTTTGNTCTATNTAAACACCATTGCTAATTTCATAATCACTTAGTGTTTGATCTGTNCANTACATTTTATCTTTAAATATAACAATTCCATCNGTNGTATTNGTAATGGTAATTGTATAATAGTTGTTTTCNTNTANTGNTTGTGTNGTGCTATANTGANAATANTAATCCAATTCNGTAAANGTTGCTGCNNTNTCTNNTAATATNACTTTNTTTTGTCCTTCNGATTTTATNACTAACTTATAAACCTTNGCACCACTTATNGCTTCACGTGGTATAAAGTTAATGTTTCTTGTGCCTGTTTTAGTTAGTATCTGCATATTTTTTAAAAAAAGAAGGTGGCCTTTTAAAACCACCCTCCACAATCAACTATATATTTATGAATCACACNNTGTGATGAAGTGTNTCTTTTAGCTATTTGTTCCTACTGTAACTGTNACCGTTGCACTNNTCATNCCNGCATATGGGTCTGCNGANGTNGCACTNNNTATAAAGTTAGCAGGNTTAGCTTCTTGTGCTGTAAAAGTNAATGTATATCCAGATAAATCACCAAATGCTGCACCTGATACAATNGTACCACCAGTNACTTCGCATCCGTGTACTAATCCAAACTGCATAAAGTTTCCGTTTCTATCTTCTATACAAATATGTGGTCTGTTAAAAGCCATTAACTTCAATTCTGCATTATCTTCTTTAGATAGTTTAGGAAATTGTAAACTAATACTTTGTTCAAAGAATGTAGTACCATTTTCTCTAGAACTGGTAATTGTTTGCTCAAATGAATTTGTTCCGTGTAAGTCATATTGAAATGCTGTAAAAGTTCCAGTCATATCAGTAATCTGATCAGCAGATTCTGTTACTGTTCCTAAATCACCAAAATCAACAAACCAAGCACGAACTAAACCACCTATTACATCTTTACAGGGTACTTTACGTCCTTTTGTTAAATCGCAAGCCATAATCTTAAAATTTAAATTAAGGGGGAATCACACCCCCTTGTTATTAATTAATCTTAGGCGTATATAACTACATCTGATGTAATTCCTATTTGTACACCTGCTGTAAATCTCATTACCAATCTAACGTTCTGGCTTCCGTCNANATCNCCCATATCTAGAAGTTTAACTTCGTTATGNTCNNNNANTAATCCAGTACCAAAGTATAAGTTAGATTTTTGCGCTGCCATCATTGAATCATCTGGTAAACCAGCACCAATAACAACTTTAACACCATCATAAGAAAGTGCGCCATTGTTCCACCATTGTGTTCCTTGTGAATTAACACCAGCAGCACCTAAGCCATTAGCACCAAAACCGCCTAAGGCTCTCACATATAATTTAGCTGCTTTTCTTGAAACATAGATGTATAAGTCTTCTTTACCATAAACACCTGAAGGTATAGCATCTACTACTTTACCCATTTCATCAATGATGTTTGAAGCAGTCAAAGGTGAACCACTAACTGCAACACACCCTGAACCACCAGCAGTAGCTAGGTAGTAGAATCCATCAAATTCACCAGCGTTTCCTGTTTGCCCTGACCAAATATTATTTTCAGTTTTTTCAGCTACCAATCCTGCTGCGTGTCCAATAATAAAATCAGAAAATGCAGGTGGTAAATTATCGTATGCAGAATATCCCATTTGAATTGCTTCCCAATCACTTCTAAAATCTTTCTTACAAAATTCTAGATTTACTTGAAATTCTTCTGGTTGTAATATTCTTTCAGTAAGTGTAACAGTTCCTGTTGCTGTAAAATCACAAGTTGCATCTTTAATTACATTTGCATCAGTTGCTACTTTCTTTAAAACCTCTTTGAATTTAACATTAGGTTTTACGGTAATCAAACCGTTTTCAATTGTTGAACCACTAAGTAATGCAGCAGANATATACTTTCCAGCAAANTCACCTGCATACGTAGAAGTTATTGAAGTTGTTGTTGCCATTNTTTATTATTTAATTATTATTAAAAATTTTACTGTAAACTCTATCCATTGTAGTAGTTTGTCTNTTACCACTAATTTTAAAGTTTACTTTGTTGTTTTGTTCTGCTTCTGGNTTGTGTTTAATTGGNTCAACCGTTTCAGCAGATAATTCTTCTTTAGTTTNTTGAGCTTCTTCGCTCATTTCNTCTTTCTTTTTNNNNTGNTCCATTGCTTCAATCATAGATTTTAATTCATCCATAGCTAGTGCAAATTCTTCACGAGTAACATATTTCATTTCTTCTTTTTCTTCTTTGTCCTCGTGTTCTTCCATTTCAGTATCTACGGTTTCTTCAGAAAGTTCTTCTTCTGCTTCTTCAGCAGCTTTTGTAATATTGTCTATTAGACCTTCCTCAACTACAAAAAGTGTTCTACCATCTTCTAATTCATATTCACCTACTGGTAATGCCATTTCTCCATCTTCTGATTTAATAAATACTGCATTGCCTTTCGCGAATTCTTCTGATACTAATAATGTACCATTTTTTAAACTGATTTCAGCTAGTTCTACTTTTTCTTCAGAAAGTTCTACACCAACAATATTCTTGATTTTGTTTAGTATATCATTTGCTTTCATAATAAGATTTATTAGTAATGTGAAAAAATATGCTAAGTGTTATGTGTTTTCACAAAAAAAATTATTCTGGTGTGCCTGTTATGTTTCCTATGCCCTGTGCTTGTAATGAACCATCACAACATTTTCTATGATAACTTTTGCCATCTGGACATAAACAACCCCTTTTAGTATTCTTTGGTGAGGTTCTACTTGGTGTTTTAAATTTACTACTTTTCATATTATTTATTTTTTGGTGATTTAGGGTGTTTACTTGGCAATAAATCAAAATCGCCTGTATATTTTGGATTCTGTGGCCTACCATTTCTTACAAGATATAAATACGCATTTACTCTAGCTTGCGCCCAAGCTGTAGGTGATTTAATTCTTGGTGAATGCGAAACATTAAAAGCTCCTAATCCTCTTTGAAATACAGATTTAAGCTGTCCTACCGTTACACCATAGCCTAGCTTCTTTTTATATCTTTCATTAAAATCATCTGCTTTCTTTTGTAAACTTGCTTCATCCTTCTTACTTACTTTAGCACCTCTGCTAGTAGAAGCATCTCCTTTAGCTGTTCCTTTACCTTTTGGGTTTGGGTTTGGTGTGCCTGATGCTGGTGCTTTTGGTGATTTCTTTATACCACCTCTAGGGCCTATTTCAGCATAGCTACTTTTTTTTTTAACGCATTTACCTTCTTTGTTTTTCTTGTACCCTTCAGGGCATTTGTGTTTATATAGCTTATGTTCTTTACAAGGCATATACCATTCTTTACCTTCGTATTCGTGAATGTGAAAACCTTCACAACCTATGTTCTTGGCTATTTCTTCTGCCTTTTCTTGTGTGCTATATGCTAATCTATCATCAAGTATAGCAAAATCTTCATTAACTACCATAGATGCAAGATTAATTTCACCTAATTCTTTTAACTTACTTTCAGCCCATCTTAATCCTGCTTTGCCTCCCCATAGTAAATAGCTAATTGTTCCACAAGCTGTATTATCACTTTCATCATAATATTCACCTGCCCTGCTTAAAAAGCTATACATTCTTTTTATGGTTTGTAAACTTATGTTCTCTTTGTTTGCTAATTGTTGNGCNCTNATCTTTCCAACCTGTGTAGCGCATTTATTATTTACTTTNTCGTTTANATNAATTCCACGTTTAGCNTTATTTGTAACNCCTGAAGGATAATCTTTNTATGTTTCAAGTGNGATTTTTTTACCTGATTTAGTTCTTTTGTCTTTTCTAATTACTGCTTTNATATTGCTTAACATATATTCTGCTTCNTTTTCTTCTATCGCTTCCATCTCNGCNTTTAGATTTGGTCTGCTNATTTTAGCTTTATCTGCAAANTATCCTTCAATACTAAAACCTTTTACTTTGCCTGTTTTTACATAATCATTCCAAACCTCATCATTTTCTACTTTCATTGANATCATCCAAGTNCCTTCNNNTACATCAAAACCATACATTTTACTTTTATCCATTTCAGGATTATCAACTATCCAACTTTCNACGACTGATAAACCNTTTATTTCCATATTGTGTTCTAGTGTTGCATTGTTTTGATTACCATTCATAAAAAACAATTCACTTGCACGCTTTACAGTATCCTTACTAAAATACACGTAAAACATTGTATCGTTACGCTTTCTGAATATTGGCTTATTAGGTACTAAGGCAGCACCCATCAATATTCTTTTTTCTTCATCTACTTTTGCAAACTTTATTTCTTCTTTACTTAATGTTATCCATTCTTCTTCAATCGCTGGATTCTCTACTAAACTAACAGCTTCTATGCCTGTTAGTTCATCATTTTCATCTAGTAATAATTCTATTATTTCCATATTATTTGTTTTTATCCGCCTACTGTTGCAGCGGAGATTATATTATTATTTAATTGTTGTGCAGTAGTTACGTCTTGCGCTACTACAAATGCCTGAACGGGTTGCTGTTGGCCTAATGCAGAAGCTATCTGATTAAAACCAGATTGACCTACCAGATTGAACTGTGGTGCTTGTGATTCTAAACCACCTCCTGAAATGCTACCTGAGGGTGCTGGAGGAGGAGTTTTAGAAGGTGCTTGAAATTTCTGAGCTGCTATCGCTGCCACATTAGCTAAACCTGCTACTGTCGCTATGCCAGCTGCTACTTTAGCTCTAATTGGCGCATCAGGCGTTGGTATAGATAACTGTGATAAATAAGCACCCTGTGCAGATTGAAATGTTTGTACTAATGTTTGAGCTATACCTACAGCTTTATTTATCTCAAAAGCTTTCTTTTGTGATTTTTCACTTTCACCTGCAAATGCATCTGTTAATGTGGAGATTGCGTTTAAACTAGTAGATACTGCAGCGTATTTTAATTTTTCTCTTTCTATGGCTGCTAGTCTATCTTCTTCTGCTAATCTTGCTAAAGTTTCATTTGCTTGTTTAGTTCCCTGTAATCTAGCTTTATGCCCTCTTTCCATTGCCTGATTTAAACCATCTTCACGAGTTTTAGCTAAAAAGTTTAAATTTGCTGTTGCTTTTTTAAATCTTGGCACCTCAGGGTCAGATTCTGCAAATTTTCGCATTGCAATCCTTTCTTGCGTTAAATCTTTTAATGCCTTAATTTCAGCATTTATGGCATTTATTTTACTATTTCTAGCTGCTATTTCAGCTTCTGTTGTGCCTGGCATTTGTTTTGCTAGTTCCAATTCTTGCTCAAGCAGCTTAATTAAATCAGTTTCCTTTTCTATTGTTTCATCAATACTTTCATTGTTTTGTTGTGCTGCTTTATTTGATTCATCAAGAGCTAACTTATAACTTTCCTCTGCTTTTGCTATTCGTAAACTTACCCTTTCAAAAAATGTACCTATTTGATTTCTTCTTTCACGTATTGCATTTTCTTTTTTTATTACTTTATCAATTTCAATAAATGCTGTTTGATAACCTTTTAATTCTTTTTTTAATTTAGCTTCATCAAAACTATCACCAATAAAAGGAATGCCAGATAATGCAAGTTTTATATTTGTAGCTCCTGCTTGAAATAAAATAGCTGTTTTTTTAAATTGATTTCCTATTCTACCAAATACATTGAATGATGCACCAAGCTCATCAAATATAGCAGTAACTGCTGCTAAACCTTTTCTAAATCTTTCAATAGATGCTGTAAGTTCTTGAGTGAATGTTCTTGCTATTCTATTTAATATGCCATCACCATCTTCTATAGAAAGTAAAAAGCCCTCCCAAGCTGAATTAAGTTTAGTAGTATCACCAGCTAAATTATCTAATCTTGTTTCAGCAATACCAGCAGCTGCACCTAATCCATCAAATGATTCAGAAGCACCATCTAATTGTTGTTTTAAATCTGCTGTAGCAGTTGCATTTTCAGCCAATGTAATAGCAACACCTGCACCTCTTTTATCAAATAATTCCATAGCAACTGAATTTTTATCTGTTGCTGAATTAATTTTAGCAAAAGCCTGTTCCATTGTAATGCCTTCTTTAGAAAGTGTTAAGAAAATATTACGTAAAGCTGTTCCAGATGTTGATGCTTCAAAACCTGCATTGGCTAATGTTCCTAGCATTGCAGTAGTATCTGATAAAGAAACGCCAGCAGTTTTAGCAATAGGTGCTACTGTTGTTAATGCAGTATTTAATTTACCAAAATCTAATGCACTAGATGCTGTTGATTGTGCAAGAATATCAATAACTTTTTTTGATTCTGTTGCCTCTAATCCAAATGCTCTTAATGTTGAACCTGTAAATGCTGCTGCTTCTCCTAATCCTATGCCCATTGATGAAGCAAGATTTAACGTGGCTTCACTCATTTCAACAATATCAGAAACAGGAAAACCTAACTTTGCTAATTCAGTTTCAAGCTCTGCCACTTGCATTGCTGTAAATTCTGTTGTAGAACCTAACCTTTTTGCAGTAGATGCTAATGCATTCATTTCATCTTCAGTTGCATTTGTAACCGCCTGAACGCCTGACATAGCTTTGTCAAATTCTGCACCCTTTCTTGCTGCTGCTGCAAATAAAGAACCTACTGCACCAATACCTGCAACAATACCACCAACAGCTAATGCTTTTAATGATACGTTTAAAGAGCGTACTCTAGTTATTGCAAGCTGAACATTGCCAGGCAATAAACCAAAACTATCATTCAATGCTGCACCCGTTTTTGTAGCCTGTGTTGCTGTTGTGCCTAAATCTTTATTTAAGCTATTTAATTTGGTTTTAGCTTGCCCATCTTCTACCTTTATTTCTACTATAAACTGTTTACTCATATCTTTTTAACTTTTGCTGTTCTAATCCTTCTCTAATACTTAATGGTACTTTGTTAATACCTAATGCTATATTAATATGCTTATCATATAGCTTATTCTCTTTACAAAATTCTAATGCTTCTAATATTATTTTCATTCTGGTGCTTGGTTTAATAACTCAAATTCTGTTTCACCACTTTGTAATTTAGTAGTCATTGAATTTATTGTAAATAATTTTGTGCCTACTATAATCTTATCATCTAGTGTTAATTGTAATAATATCTTTAATGGTAATACTGCACTAAACTTATACAATCTTGTTTTCTTATCAAATACCCTAGTAATATAATTTTGATAGTTTTTTAAGAATAGTGAATTGTTTTGCCCTGAATAATCTGTAAGGTTGTAAGTGTCTATTTCACTACCAAAGTTTAAATTGATGCTTGGTGCAGTTGCCCTTGAACCTAATTCATTTGCGTG
>FUFK010614270.1_pt1 | contig 14766 bp, 18 predicted proteins | sample 1021851 | NCBI WGS metagenome assembly FUFK01 (sample SAMEA51879418, study PRJEB19060) | metagenome | reverse complement strand
GTGGGCCCGTCCAGGACCGTGTTTGGCCAGGGATGGCCAAACGTCGAGCCTACAGGGATGTACTCGTGGCGTGTCCTGGACGGGCCCACCCGATCCCGGCGCGGGCCTTCTGGAGAGAAAGCCGCTGCTGAAGCGAGCAGCCAATACCACATTGACACCACCCGGAAAAAATTCGAGTAACCTGTACCGGTCCTCAGACACACAAGGGTATTACCATGGGCGACGTGGTCCCCTTCCAGAAACCAGCCAAAAAGAAACCCAAAAAGGGCCTGTGCCAGCACGGCTTCCACAAATGGAAAGTGGTCAAGAACACCCGGTTCGACAGCCAGCAGGGCAAACTGGTCACCCGTTACCAGTGCGAGCGCTGTGGCAAACAGAAAGTCGAAGCGCGTTAGGAGGTACACCGACATGTTGGAAATGAAAACCGAGTGCGAACATTGCCACGACGCGCTGATCGAGCAGGGCGAAGTCTATATCTGTTCCTACGAGTGCACCTTCTGCGTGGACTGTTGCACCGCCCTGGGCGGAGTGTGCCCGAACTGCGGCGGGGAACTGGTGCGCCGGCCGCGCCGTCCGGAGGGGACGGAAACCGCGTGAGCGGGGCGGCCGCGGCCGGCGCCGGCCATCAGGTCGATACCGCCAGCGGTTATCGGGTGCCGGTGACCTGGCACGCGGGCGCGCCGGACACACCGACGGTGGTGCTGCTGCCGGCGCTGGGCGTGGCGGCGCGCTTTTACGACAAGCTCGCCGCCACCCTGGCCGGGCGCGGGCTCAATGTGGCGGTGATGGAGCAGCGCGGCCAGGGCGACAGCGCGTTGCGGCCCGGCCGGCGCCACAACTGGGGCTTCGCCGAGGTGCTCGACAACGACCTGCCGGCGCTGCTGAATTGGGCCGAAGCGCGGCGGCCCGGCGCGCCGCTCTACCTGATGGGCCACAGCCTGGGCGGCCATTTCGCCGCCATCACCGCCGGGCGCTTCGCCGAACGTATCAGCGGTCTGGTTCTGGTGGCCACGGGCAGCCCCTGGTGGAAAGCGTTCGAAGGCGCGCGCGCCCGGCCCGACGCCAAAAGCGTGCGCCGGCTGATCCGGCTGATTCCCGCCGCCGGCCTGCTGTTCGGCTACTTCCCCGGCGAGCGCATCGGCTTCGGCGGCAATGAGGCGCGCGGCATCATGGGGGACTGGCGCACCCTGGCGCAGCACAACCGCTACCGGGCCCGGTGGCTGGACGAAGACCTGGACGCCGCCGTGGCCGGCTATACCGGCCCGGTGCTGGCGGTGCGGCTGGCGGACGACGCCCTGGCCCCGGCCGCGTCGGTGAAGGCGATCACCGACAAATTCCGCACCGCCCGGCTCAGCCAACGGGTGGTTACCGCCGACCAACTCGGCGACCGCGCCGATCATTTCCGCTGGGCCCGCCAGGCCCGGCTGGTGGCCGATCTGGTCACGCCCTTTGTTGCCGGCCCGCGATAGCGGTAATCTTGCCCCTTCGCCCGGCAACCACCCGACCGTAACCGTATGGCCCGCCATTCCGCCGTCACCACAACCGTCCCGCCCGGAGCCCGCCCGTGAGCGGCCCCATCCTGATCTTCGATTCCGGGGTTGGCGGGCTGTCCGTGGTCAAGGCGCTGCGCGAGCAGATGCCCGGCGCGCCGTTGGCCTATGTGTGCGACAACGCGGCGCTGCCCTACGGCACCAAGGCGGACGCCTGGCTGGTGCGGCGCATCGTCCAGGTGTGCCGGGCGGCGGTGGCCGCCAGCGGCGCCCGGGTGCTGGTGGTGGCCTGCAACACCGCCAGCACCTTGGCGCTGGACGCGCTGCGCGACGCCCTGGCGATCCCGGTGGTGGGCACGGTGCCCGCCATCAAGCCCGCCGCCGCGCTCAGCCGCAGCGGCGTGATCGGCCTGCTGGCCACCTCCGCCACCGTCACCCGCCCCTACACGGACAAACTGATCCACGATTTCGCCGGCCACTGCACCGTGGTGCGGGTGGCCGCCGACGGCCTGGTGGAGCAGGCCGAGCGGTTGCTTGCCGGCGAGCCGGTGGACGACGCCGTCATCGACGCCGGGCTGGCGCCGCTGTGGCGCGCGCCGACCCTGGACACCGTGGTGCTCGGCTGCACCCACTTCCCGCTGCTGCGCGACCGGCTCAATGCCCGCGCCCCGCGCCCGCTGCAATGGGTGGACTCCGGCAGCGCCATCGCCCGCCGCGTGGCGCAGGTGGCCGGCGCGCCGCTGGAAAGCCAGCCTGAACATCTTGCCCCGGCCTGGGCCACCGACCCGCGCCCCGCGGGACTGACCCACGGTTTCCGCGCCTTCGGTTTTGCGCCGCCGGTCGCTCTGTCGGTACCGCTGCCCCAGCCGGTCTGATCGCTTCCCGGTTGCTCCATCTTGTGCGCAAGGATGCTTTTGAATACTGTCCAAAAGAACAGTTTTTAGAGCGGAGAGGTATCGTGAAACCAAGAATGAGTTTATTGACGCTCGGTGTGCGGGATCTGGCGCGTTCGGTGCGGTTCTACGAGCAGGGTTTGGGGTTGCCGCGCATGCCGTCGCCGCCGGAAGTGGCGTTCTTTACGCTGAACGGCACCTGGCTGGGCCTCTACGGCCGTCAGGCGATGGCCGAGGAAGCCGGCGTGGCCGATGACGGCGGCGGCTTCGCCGGCTTTACCATCGCCCACAATGTGCATTCGGAGCAGGAGGTGGATCAGGTGCTGGCGCAGGCCGAGGCGGCCGGCGCCACCCTGGTGAAACCCGGGCACAGGGCCCACTGGGGCGGCTACCTGGGCTACTTTTCCGACCCGGACGGCTTCCTGTGGGAGGTGGCCCATAACCCGGAGTTCTGGGTCGGTCCGGAAGACAACTAATCCGCTACCTCAATATCAGTCACGCCGCACGGGGCCGGTCAGCCATTGCTGGATCGCGCCGCGCGTGTCGGCGCTTTTGATGAGGCCCAGGTGGCCGCCCCCTTCCAGCACCTTTACTTCGGCGCTGCCGGCCAGCACCAGGGTGGGCGCGTTCAGCGCGGCGATGTCATCGCGGCGGTCGCAAGGCCCGGGCCGTTCAACCCAGGATCATCACCGCCTGGCCGGCGTTGATCTGCTGGCCCTCCTGGCGGGCGATGTGCACCACCTTGCCCGCTTCCGGCGCGGCCACTTCGATTTCCATCTTCATGGATTCCAGCACTGCCACCACCTGGCCCTCTTCGACACGGTCGCCTTCCGCCACGGTGAGCTTCCAGATGTTGCCGGCGGTGGGGGATTCCACCGGGATGCCCTCGGGCAGGCTGTCCGCTTCCTCGGCGTTCAGGTCCTGCTGGGATTCGAAGTGGATCTGGCCGCTTTCCACCCAGCGCTGCAGTTCCTCGTCGAAGGCCCGGTTGCGGGCGTCGGTGAAGGCGCGGATGTCGGCGTCGTTGTCTTCCAGGAAGCGCTGGTATTCGCCCAGGTTGAAGGTGGTCTCCTCGACCCGGAACGGGTAACGGCCCTTGGGGAAGTCGCGGCGGATCCGTTGCAGCTCCTCGGCGCTCACTTCATAGAAGCGGATCTGGTCGAAGAAGCGCAGCAGCCAGGGTTGGGTGAACGCCTCGGTGCGGTGGAAGCGGTTCCACATCTGCATGGTGCGGCCCACGAACTGGTAGCCGCCGGGGCCTTCCATGCCGTACACGCACAGATAGGAGCCGCCGATACCCACGGAGTTTTCCGCGGTCCAGGTGCGCGCCGGGTTGTACTTGGTGGTCACCAGCCGGTGGCGCGGGTCGTAGGGGGTGGCCACCGGCGCGCCCAGGTAGACGTCGCCCAGGCCCATCACCACATAGCTGGCCTCGAACAGGATCTTCTTCACCTCGTCGATGCTGTCCAGGCCGTTGATGCGGCGGATGAACTCGATGTTGCTGGGACACCAGGGGGCGTCCTTGCGCACCGACTGCATGTATTTCTCGATCGCCAGGCGGCAGGCTTCGTCGTCCCAGCTCAGCGGCAGGTGGACGATACGCGAGGGCACTTCCAAGTCGTCCTGCTTGTCCAGGGTCAGCTCGGCCCGTTTCAGCATTTCGAGCAGGTCCCGGCGCGGCAGCACGGACGGCTCGAAGTGCACCTGCAGGGAGCGGATGCCCGGAGTCAGCTCGAGAATGCCGTCGGGCTTTTCCTCTTCCAGCCACAGCATCAGCGCGTGGGCGCGGAACCGCAGCCGCAGGTCCAGTTCCAGGGGGCCGTATTCCACCAGCAGGTAGCGGTCGCCGGCGGCGCGGTAGACCACCTCCGGGCCGTCTTCCTTTTCTTCCAGCCGGTCCAGGACCGGCGTGGTGACCGGCGCCGCCGCCGGCGCCAGTGTCGGCGCGCTCAGCTCGGCCAGGCAGGCGTCCTGTTCCGCCGCCAGGCGGTCGGCGTCCTCCAGGCTCAGCGGCACGAAGCGCAGGCGGTCGCCGGCCTTGAGCTGGCCCAGCTTCCAGCGGTCCGCCGAGATCACCGTGGCCGGGCACACGAAGCCGCCCAGCGACGGCCCGTCCGGCCCCAGGATCACCGGCATGTCGCCGGTGAAGTCCACGGTGCCCACGGCGTAGGCGTTGTCGTGAATGTTGGACGGGTGCATGCCCGCTTCGCCGCCGTCGCTGCGCGCCCACTCCGGTTTCGGGCCCACCAGGCGGATGCCGGTGCGGCTGGAGTTGTAGTGCACCTGCCAGTCGGCGCTGAAGAAGGTGGCCATGTCGTCGTCGGTGAAAAAGTCCGGCGCGCCGTGGGGGCCGTAAATCACGCGCAGCTCCCAGGTGTCGCCCAGCGCCGGTTTCAGGCTGTCCGGCACCGCCACGGGGGCCGTGTCCGCCGCCGGGGGGGCGAAGTGCAGCACGTCGCCGGTGCGGATGGCGCGCCCGCCGTGGCCGCCGAACTGCCCCAGGGTGAAGGTGCTGCGCGAGCCCAGGTAGGGCTGGCACTGCAGGCCGCCGGCGAGGGTCAGGTAGGCGCGAGCGCCGTCGCCGCGCACCTTGCCCAGCTTGAGGGTCTGGCCGGCGGCGACGGAAACCGCCTGGTAGTTGGGCACCGGCTCGCCGTCCAGGGTGGCGCCCATGTCGGCGCCGGTGAGGGCGATGCGGGTGCCGTGGTTGAAGCGCAGGGTGGGGCCGTTGAGCGTGAACTCGAGACCGGCGGCGTCCTCGGCGTTGCCCAGCAGGCGGTTGCCGAGGCGGAAGCTGAGCGCGTCGAACGGGCCGGACGGCGGCACGCCGATGGGCCAGTAGCCGCGCCGGCCCGGGTAGTCCTGCACCGTGGTCAGGGTGCCGCCGGCGAGCACGTCCAGGGTGGTGGGCTGGTAGTCGAAATCGTTCAGGTAGCGGGTGGTCATTTCGCCGTTCTGGAACGCCCGGTCGGCGAGGATCGCCAGCACATAGTCGCGGTTGGTTTCGATGCCCTCCACGCAGCTGTGTTCCAGGGTGCGTTGCAGGGCGGCCAGCGCCGCTTCGCGGTCGTCTTCGAAGACGATCAGCTTGGCCAGCATCGGGTCGTACAGCGGCGAGACCGTGAGGCCCGGTTCGATCCAGTGGTCGATGCGCAGCTTCTCGCCGTCGGCCTCAGGGAACTCGGCGGTGGTGAGCAGGCCGGCGCTGGGCTGGAAGTCCTTGTTGGGGTCTTCCGCGTACAGGCGCGCCTGCAGCGCGTGGCCGCGCGGCTTGAGATCTTCGCCCAGGGCAGCCAGCGGCGGCAGCTCGCCGGCGGCCAGCTGCACCATCCAGCGCACCAGGTCGATGCCGAACACCTGCTCGGTGACGCCGTGCTCCACCTGCAGGCGGGTGTTCACCTCCAGAAAGTAGAAGCGGTTGCTGTCCTGGTCGAGGATGAATTCCACCGTGCCGGCGTTGCGGTAATCCACCGCCGCCACCAGGCGGCGGGCGGTGTCGTGCAGGGTGGCGCGCACCTCGTCCGGCAGGTTGGGCGCCGGGGTTTCTTCCAGCACTTTCTGGTGGCGGCGCTGGGCGGAGCAGTCCCGCTCGCCCAGCGCCAGCGCGCCGCCGGCGCCGTCGCCGAACACCTGCACTTCGATGTGGCGGGCGCGTTCAATGTATTTCTCCAGGAACACGCCGTCGTTGGAGAAGTTGTTGGCGCTCAACCGGCGCACGCTGTCCCAGGCTTTTTCCAGGCCGGCGTCGTCGTGGCAGATCTGCATGCCGATGCCGCCGCCGCCGGCGGTGCTTTTGAGCATCACCGGGTAGCCGATCTCCGCGGCGGCTTGCAGCGCCGCCGCCGGGTCATCCAGCAGGCCGGTGCCGGGCAGCAGCGGCACGTCGTTGTCCTCGGCCAGGGCGCGGGCGGTGTGTTTCAGGCCGAAGTCGCGCATCTGTTGCGCGGTGGGCCCGATGAAAGCGATGCCGTTGTTTTCGCACCGCTCCACGAATTCGGGGTTTTCACTGAGAAAGCCGTAGCCGGGGTGCACCGCGTCGATGCCGTGCTCGGCCATCAGCGCGAACAGCTTGTCCTGGTTCAGGTAGGTCTGCGCGGCGTTGCCGTCGCCCAGGTACAGCGCCTGGTCCGCCAGGGCCACGTGTCGGGATTCGATGTCCGCGTCGGCGTAGATCGCCACGCTGGTGACGTCCAGATCCTTGAGGGTACGGATGATGCGGGTGGCGATGGCGCCGCGGTTGGCGATCAAAACCTTGTTGAACATGACGTCGGCTCTCTTGCGAGGGCGGGCCGTCCCGCCGTTGTGTTTCCTTGCGCCGGGGTCGTCCCCGGGGGCGTCTTCGGTGAACGCCGTTACCAGATCAGCACTTCAATGGGCGTGGGGTTGTAGCCGTTGCACGGGTTATTGAGCTGCGGGCAGTTGGAAATCAGCACGGTGGTGTTCATCAGTGCTTTCAGCTCCACGTACTTGCCCGGCGCGGAGATGCCGTCCTCGAAGGTGAGCCCGCCGTCGGCGGTCACCGGCACATTCATAAAGAAATTGATGTTGTGGGTGATGTCCCGTTTGCCGAGGCCGAACTCTTCGTGCTCGTTGACCGCCAGCATCCAGCTGTCGCGGCAGGCGTGCATGCAGCGCTTTTCCAGGTCGTAGCGCACGGTGTTGCTCTCGGTGGCGCAGGCGCCGCCCAGGGTGTCGTGCCGGCCGCAGGTGTCGGCGGTGATTTCCAGCATCGGGTTGTTGCGGTTGGAGCGCAGCACGGTGCCGGCGGTGAGGTAGACGTTGCCCTGTTCGCGGATGGTGTCCACGGCGCTGTAGCGTTCGGCGCTGTCGTCGGCGTTGAAGAACAGGGTGTCGGCGGCCTGGTTGCCTTCCAGATCCAGAATCCGGACCGTCTCGCCTTTTTTCACCACTTTCAGGAAGTAGTCGCCGGCGGGGACGGTCTCCCGGAAGGTGGCGTCTTCGGGTTTGAGTGTGCTCTCTTTGATCATCTTGTCCTCCTTACGGCTCAGGCTTCGTCCAGGTAGTACAGCCGGTTGTTTTCGAAGGCGCGGCCGTTCTCCGGGCGGAAGTTCAGGCAGTAGTCGTCCGCCGTCACCGGGTCGGCCTTGAGCATTTCCACGTGCACCGGCTTCTTCGGGTATTCCGTGGCCGGGTTGAGCGGGTGCGGGCAGGTGTGCATCACCACCAGGGTTTCCATCTCGAAGCGCAGCGTGACCCGGGCGCCGGGTTTCGCCGCGGACGGGTCGAAGAACATCTTGCCGTCGTCGTCGGTGGCCACCTTGCTGAACAGGTTGAGGTTGGCGGCCAGGTCCCGTTCGGTGAGGCCGTACTTGGCCAGCTCGGTGAGGAAGCTGGTGTGGCCGCTGAGGTACCAGTCGTTGTGGTGGTCCTGGTAGCGGTGCTCGCCGTACTTCTCCTTCACCTGTTGCGGGTGCAGATTGCCGCACACGGTGTCGTGCCAGCCGAAGCTGTCCTCGACGATGGAGGCGAACACCCGGCCCATGTCCGAGTACAGGCAGTTGCCGCGGGTGAGCTTGAAGGTGTGCTGGCCCTTGAGGCTGTCCGGGGCGTTGTAGCGCTCCAGCTTCTCCTCCGGGTTGTAGAACAGCATGCCCACGTTGGCGCCGCCTTCCACGTCGGTGAGACGCAGGGCGGTGCCGCGCCGCATCCGGAAGGACCAGTGCGCGCCGCCGGGCAGGGTGTATTGGTAGAGCGGGGTTTGCATGGGGTTGCTCCTCGTTCTCTGGTTACGGGGTCGGTATCAGGCGCCCAGCACCCGGGCGGTGGAATCCACGCTCTGGGTGATCGACTGCAGGGTGCCTTTGTCGCTGTTGCCCACCGGCAGGTCGTAGGTGATGCGCGCGCCATAGCTGCCGGGGGTCTGCGGGTCGAGCCGTTCCTTGTCGAACACCCACATGCGGGTGCCGAGGAAAAAGCCCTCCGCCAGGTCGTGGGTGATCATGAACACGGTCAGGTCCTGCTTGCGCCACAGGTCCAGCACCAGCTCGTGCATGTCCCGGCGGATGCCCGGGTCCAGGGCGCCGAAGGGTTCGTCCAGCAGCAGAATGCGCGGCTTCTTGATCAGCGCCTGGGCCAGCGCCAGGCGCTGCTGCATGCCGCCGGACAGCTCGTGGGGGTATTTGCCCAGGGCGTGGTCCAGCCCCACGGAGGCGAGCATCTCCTCGGCCTGCTCGCGCAGGGCGCGGCGCTTGCCGCCGAACACGCGGCCCAGCCAGCGGCTGCTTTCCAGTTCGCCGGCCAGCATCACGTTTTCCACGGCGGTGAGGTGGGGCAGCACGGAATAACGCTGGAACACGATGCCCCGGGTCTCGTCCGGCTCGTCGGGGATCGGCTTGCCGTCCAGCAGCAGTTGGCCCCGGGTCGGGCTTTCGGTGCCCAGCATCATTTTCAGGAAGGTGGTCTTGCCGCAGCCGGAGGCGCCCACCACGGTGACGAACTCGCCTTCCTCCACCTTGGCGTTCAGGCGCTCCAGGACCACGTCCTGGCCGTACTCCTTCCAAAGATTCTTGATCTCGATGGCAGCCATGTCGGTCTCCTTATTGCGCGCCGTGGAACCAGGGGTAGCGCCACTGGGAGTAACGCTTGAGGGCGAAGTCGAGGGCGAACGCCAGGAAGGTGATCCAGGCCACGTAGGGCAGAATCACGTCCATGGCCAGGTAGCGGCGCACCAGAAAGATGCGGTAGCCCAGGCCTTCGGTGGCGGCGATGGCTTCCGCGGCGATCAGGAACAGCCAGGCGGAACCCAGTGACAGACGCACGGAACTGAGCAGGCGCGGCATGATCTGCGGCCACACCAGCCGAGTGATGATCTGCCAGGTGTTGGCGCCCAGGGTCTGCATCTTGATGATCTGTTCGGTGGGGATTTCCTCCGCCCGCTGCTGCAGGTCGCGGATCAGAAAGGGGGTGATGCCGATGATGATCAACATCACCTTGGCCAGCTCGCCGAGCCCGAAAATAATGAACAGAATCGGCAGAATCGCCAGCGGCGGCACCAGCGACATGCCGGTGACCAGTGGCGAAATGCCGGCCCGGAACAGCGGCAGCGAGCCGGTGGCGATGCCCACCACCAGGCCGATCAGGGCGCTGATCGCCACGCCGATGCCGAGCCGCTGCAGGCTGGCCAGGGTGTCCACCAGAAGGGTGTACTCGCCGCTGCGTTTGCTGGGCTCGAAGGCCATCCGCTCGATGGCGTCGGAGAAGCTGCTCAGGGAGGGCAGGAGTTTGTCGTTGGGGTTCGCGTCCAGCCGCGCGTCGGAGGCGACCAGGTACAACACCGCCAGGATGACGAAGGGCAGCAGGCCGAGGGCCCAGCGGCCCACCGGTCCGGCCTGGCGGTTGATCAGTTTCTTCATGGCGACCTCCTTGGTTACAGGCGATGAGGAATCCAATGACAGGGCGTCATCATGTCCTCCCGGGCTTTTGTCCCGCCGTGTAACCTCCCCGGCGCGCCGGGCGAAGGTCGACCGCTCTCGGACCAGGCGTCGGCGTTGCCGACCGGAACCCTAGCGATCCATTGATAGCAAATTGTCGAGTCGTGATGGCAAAACCGGCCATTCGATTCCTGTCATCCATACAGCAAAACCGATGCCAGGATGGCCAAGGTGTTGTTTTGCAAGGGCTGGCCCCTGGGGATGGGGCAGGGCGGGCTCTTTTTGGGGCAGGAGGGTGCGCTTTATTGGTGCCTGGCGCCCCAGAGTGGGGCGCCGGGAGAGGGCTCAGGGTTGCTCGATGAAGTCCATCAGGGCTTCCCAGCTCACCAGGTCGGCCTCTTTATCGTAGGCCAGCGGCAGCTCGAACCGCTTGCCGGTGTCGTCCGCCTTGGGGTTGGTGAAGCCGTGCTGCACGCCGGGGAAGCTGAGCAGCTGGAACTGGGCGCCGGCCTGGGTGAGTTCCTCCACCAGGGCGCTGACCTGATCCGCCGGGACCATGGGGTCGGCCTGGCCGGTGGCCACCAGCACGCGGGCCTGGATATCCCCTTCCCCGGCGCGCTGATTGGTGCCCAGGGTGCCGTGGAAGCTGGCCACGCCGGCCACATCGTTACCCTTGCGGGCCTGTTCCAGCACCACGCCGCCGCCGAAGCAGTAGCCCACCGCGAAAACGCGGTCGTCGTCCACGTACTGCTGATCGCGCAGTATGGTTTTGGCGGCGTTGAAGCGCGCGGTCAGCTTTTCCGGTTCCGACAGCGCCTGCTCCATGAAGGCCTTGGCGTCCTTGGGGTGGCTGGCCACCTGCCCGTCGCCGTACATGTCCACCGCCAGGGCCACGTAGCCCTCTTCCGCGAGCAGGCGGGCGCGGTTACGGGCGTAGTCATTGAGCCCCCACCATTCGTGCACCACGATCACGCCGGCGGTGGTGCGGTCCAGGTCCTCGTCCATGAACAGCACGCCCTTGCCCAGATCGCCGGGCAGTTTCACCGTCTTCTCCACCACGTCCGCGATGGCGATGCCGCTCAGCATCAGCAGGCTCAGCACAATACTCAGTCGTTTCATGGTCGCTTCCTTTTTGGTTGATCGTGACTTCACTCTTCCCACACCCAGCGCAGCGGTTCCCCGAAATCGTCGTAGATCAGTTTACGCCGCGGTCGGCGTTTGTGCGTGGGTCGGGTGGTTTTGCGTTTGCGCGCGTCGATGGCCGCCACCACCTCTGAAATGTCCGTGCGGGTGACGCGTGGCGCCTGGGAGAACGGAAAAGCACGCCGGCCCTGCGGCTGTGCCGGGTCATTGCCGGAAACGCCGTGAGGAACTTCCTTAATGCGCCCGCCATGGGAGAGAAAGCGCTCCATATCCCGTTTCAGGCGCCGGCGCTGCTGTTCCTTACTATTGCGGACTTTCATCGGGTCGGGGGGGTAGGGCAAGTAGCCTTCCACCATAGCAGCGCAAGGCAGGGGCGAGAAGATGCCGGGCCTTGATGGGGTTAAAAGCTGTAAACCGTGGCGCTGTCGGCATCGGGGAGGTGGATGTCCTGGTTGGCGCGAATACCGGTGGGCACATTCCGGCCGGAGGGCCAGCCGTCCTGGGATTCGGCGTCTTCATCGGCGGTGTCCAGGGAGAGGGGCCTGGGCGGCTCGCCGGCACTCGCCGTGCCCGCCAACAGCATGAATAGCACCAGTAATGAACATCGGATCATAACCACCTCCCCCTTAAAGTATGCGGGGAATAGTGGTTGCCGCCGGGTCAAGGCGGCGCGAAGGCGGCCCGCGCCGGGCTTTCGGCGGGGCCGCCTTGCGGTCGGGAGGCTTACAGTCCCTTGTCGAGATTCTCCGAGGGGGCGGGCGTGTCGCCGGCGCGCAGCGGGTTACAGTTCTTGATCACCACCTTGCCTTCCAGCACGTTACCCCGTGAGTACTCCTGGAAGATGCAGCGGTTGGTCTCCGGATCGTAGTTTTCGATCCACAGGTTGTCGCCTTTCCAGGTGGCCGCCACATGCTGGTGACCTTCTTCCACGGTGACGTTCATGGTGCTGCCAAGGCGCTTGACGAAAATCTGTTCCAGCCAAAAATAGTAGAGCAGGGTGCTGAGCAGCCAGATCACCACGGCGGTGATGAGCGCCGGTTTCCACTTGCCCATGCGCACGCCGATGCCGAACAGGGCGAGGAAGATAGCGGCCGCCACCAGCAGCCAATAGAGGTAGGTGATCATGCGAAGCTCCTTGTTTCAGGCTATTGTTGTTTCGATGCGAAAACTCATATTGATGATAGCAACTCCCCGAAAAACAGGTGTAAAACCGTGAAACAGAGCACGGTACCGGCGGCCGGTGACTGGTGGGTGTACATGCTGCGCTGCGCCGACGGTTCGCTCTACACCGGTGTCACCACGGACGTACTGCGCCGCTGGCAGGAACACAACGACGGCCCGCGCGGTGCCCGGTACACCCGCGCCCGGCGGCCGGTGGCGCTGGTGATGTGCGTGGCGGTGCCCGGCCGGGCCGCCGCCGGCCGGCTGGAGGTGCGCCTCAAGGCCCTGTCCCGTCCGCGAAAGGAACAACTGATTCAGGCGGTCACCGGGGTTTCGGTTGCTAATCCACCGGGGAATTGCTTGACTGCGTCCACTTCTGAATTGGAGAACCCGGAATGAACTTTTGGCGTGCTTTCATGCTGATGTGGCTGGCCGTGTCGCTCGCCGGCTGCGGCATCAACAATATTCCCACCTACGACGAGCAGGTGAAGGCGGCCTGGTCCCAGGTGCAGAACCAGTACCAGCGGCGTGCCGACCTGGTGCCCAATCTGGTCAACACCGTGCAGGGCTTCGCCGACCAGGAGCGCGAAGTGCTGGTGGAGGTCACCGAGGCGCGCTCCAAGGTGGGCTCCATTCAAATGGACGAGAGCATTCTCAACGACCCGCAGAAATTCCAGCAGTTCGAGCAGGCGCAGAGCCAGCTCGGTTCCGCCCTGCAGCGGCTGATGGTGGTGGTGGAGCGCTACCCGGAGCTGAAATCCAACCAGAACTTCCTGACCCTGCAGGCTCAGCTGGAAGGCACCGAGAACCGCATCGCGGTGGCGCGCCGGGACTACATCCAGGCGGTGCAGCAGTACAACACCGAGATCCGCACCTTCCCGGGCCGCATCTGGCATAGCGTGCTCTATAGTGAGCTGGAGCCGCGCGAAAACTTCGAAGCCACCACGGAGAACGCCGAACAGGCGCCCTCCGTTAACTTCGAATGAGTACGGCGCTGATCCCCAACCGTATCGGTGCCGCGCTGCGGCTCGGCGCCCTGCTGATGCTGGCGGCGCTGGCGCTGCCGGTGTCCGCCGCCCCGGATTTCCCGGAACTGACCGGCCGCGTGGTGGATAACGCCGAGCTGCTGTCGCCGGCCCAGGAACGGGCGATCACCGAGCGGCTGGCCGCCGAAGAGCAGCAAAGCTCCAACCAGATCGTGGTGGTCACCCTGGCGGATCTGCAGGGTTACGACATCGCCGATTACGGCGTGCGGCTGGGCCGGGAGTGGGGCATCGGCCAGGAGGGCACCGACAACGGCGCCCTGCTGATCATCGCGCCCAACGAGCGCAAGGTGCGTATCGAAGTGGGTTACGGCCTGGAAGGGGCGCTCACCGACGCCACCTCTTCCAGCATCATCCGCAACGACATCCAGCCCGCCTTCCGGCAAGGGGATTTCGCCGGCGGCATCAACGCGGCCCTCACCTCGATCTTCGCCGCCATCCAGGGCGAGTATCAGGCTCCGGCCGGCGGCGGCAGCGCCGACCGGGAAGCCGCCTCCAGCCTGCAGGCGCTGCTCTACCTGATCGGCCTGGTGGTGTTCACCTTCTTTCTGTCGTTCGGTGGCCTGGGCCGCAAAGGCGGCCGTCGCGGCGCCGGCCTGATGTTCCTGCCCATGGGCATGGGCGGCTTCGGCGGCGGAGGCGGCGGTGGTTTCGGTGGCGGCGGCTTCGGCGGCGGCGGTGGTGGTTTCGGAGGCGGTGGCGCCTCGGGAGGTTGGTAATGTTATTGAATGAAGAGAACCAGAAACGGGTCGCCCGGGCGATCGCCGCCGTTGAGAAAGACACCGACGCCGAGCTGGTCACGGTGCTGGCCCGCCAGTCTGACGATTACCGCTACATCCCGATGATGTGGGCGGCGCTGCTGTCGCTGCTGGTGCCCCTGGCGCTGGCGTTCATGCCGGTGGGCCTGGACGCCCTGGAAACCCTGCTCGCCCAGTGGACCGTGCTGGTGGTGCTGGCGGTGCTGTTCCGCTGGCCGCCGCTGATGATGAAGCTGGTGCCCAAGCGCGTGAAGCACTGGCGCGCCGCCAACCTGGCCCGGCGCACCTTCCTCGACCAGGGCCTGCACCACACCCGTGGCGGCCACGGCGTGCTGATCTTCGTCAGCGAAGCGGAGCACTACGTGGAGATCCTCGTCGACCGGGGCGTGGCCCAGCATGTGCCGGACGAAACCTGGAAGAAGATCGTCGACACCTTCACCGCCCACGTCCGCCAGGGCGAGGTGCTCAACGGCTTCCTGGAGTGCATCGCCTCCTGTGGCGACCAGCTGATCATCAAGGTGCCCGCCACCGAAAAGAAAAACGAGCTGCCCAACCACCTGGTTATCTTGTAGCCCGCTCCCTCCAACAAAGGCGAGCGGCTGTACCGGTGTGTGGTGCTTCGTATCCGGGACGCGGGGCAATGGTGATGCCTTCCGGGACCGCTCAAGCCCCGCAAGCGGGCCCGGCCACCCATCACAGATGGGCGGCGTTCGGCGGCGCGCGAAGCAGTGCTTCGCAACACGCTTGCCTCACCCCTGGCCGCTGTTAGTTTGGCCCTCCCTGGCCAAACAGCTCCCTCCAGGCACCACCATTGCCCCGCTCACTGGGCAGCGGAACCGCCACGGGTCAGAAACGCCGCCCGGACCTTTCTACGAAGTGGGTTTGTG
>FUFK010042239.1_pt1 | contig 14766 bp, 19 predicted proteins | sample 1021851 | NCBI WGS metagenome assembly FUFK01 (sample SAMEA51879418, study PRJEB19060) | metagenome | reverse complement strand
GAGAATAGAAAATGGCAACCTATGTAAATGACCTCAGATTAAAAGAGATCGGTACTGGAGAATCAAGTGGAACTTGGGGAACCGAGACAAATGTCAACCTTGAATTGATAGGTGAAGCTCTTTCTTTTGGCACAGAAGCCATTACTACCAACGCCGATACTCACACCTCTACCGTAGCCGATGGCTCTACAGATCCAGCACGATCTATGTACATTAAGTACACCGGCACACTCGATTCAGCCTGCACCATTACTATCGCACCAAATACACTCTCGCGTTTGCACTTCATAGAAAATGGAACTTCCGGGTCACAAAATATTATTATTTCTCAAGGTAGTGGGGCTAATGTAACGATCCCGCCGGGAGACGTAAAAGTCGTTTATCTAGATGGCGCCGGTAGTGGCGCTGCTGTTGTCGATGCTTTTGCAAGTCTGAGCGTTGTTGATTTAAAAGTACAAGATGATCTCACCGTTACTGACGATGCAACAATAGGCGGCACTTTAGGTGTAACCGGAGCAGTAACAGCAAACGCTGGTATCTCAATCGACAACATTACGATTGATGGCACAGAGATTGATTTGTCTTCTGGCGACCTGACCATTGACGTTGCTGGTGATATTAAACTAGATGCTGCTGGAAATGATTGGATATTTTTGAGTGGCGGGACAGCCATTGGTCGGATCATAAACAGTTCCAGTGATTTTGTGATTCAAGCAGACGTTCAAGATCAAGACATAATTTTCAAAGGTGACGATGGCGGCTCTGGAATTACAGCGTTGACTTTGGATATGTCAGCAGCGGGAGCAGCGACATTTAATGATAAGATCACGGCTGTCGGAACCTCCGTGTTCACCAACCTAGATATATCTGGGGATGTTGATATCGATGGCACCACTAACCTAGATGTCGTGGATATTGACGGGGCTGTAGATATGGCCTCTACGTTAACTGTTGGTGGCGATGTTACGATCAACAGCACAACACTCAAGGTATCAGGAAGCTTTCCACAACTGTTTTTTGAAGACACCGCTGGCTCTGATTTAGACGCTTATATCGTCAACAACGCAAACGGTCTTTTCATTGGAAAAACTAATAGTCCTAGTTCAAGCAACGACATTATGTCGTTTGATCTTAGTAATCAAATAGTTGGAATCGGTGGGGCTGCGGCTTTTTCAACCTTTGAAGTGATTGGAGATAAAACAGAAGGCAACAATCTACAACTTACGCTTAAAGGTGCTACGAACACCAACAAACAAATGATAATGGGTTTTGATACGACTGCTGATACTGCCCATGTCACAACACAGATAGCAGGTTCTTCACCAACTCCTCTTATATTCAAAACTGGAAATGTCGTATTTAACGAAAGCTCCTCAGATTCAGACTTTCGCGTTGAGTCAAACGGCAACACTCACGCTATATTCGTAGATGCTGGCAATGACCGAGTAGGTATACTTGAAAGCTCGCCGGGTGGACCCTTAGAGGTTGCAGCTGACGGCGGCGCCTCTTGTATCAACATGATCGGTAGAGACAATAGCGCAAGCGATGAAGCTGCCCTCCAATTTATAGACCACAATGGCTCCACTGCCAATGCCATGATCATAAATAGTGGTCAAAGCATTGCTTTCTTTTCTGGCGGAACATCAACTGAAACGGCTAGGTTTAGTGCAGAGCGAAATTTACACCTAGGCACTACGGCTACTCTGGGAGTATCTGGTGGCGGCATTAGGCAAGGGATAGGAAGCGGTGAATCCGATGGTGACACATATTTTGTAGCACAAGGCGGTGGTTCAAATGCAACGCCTTTCGTTTTACAAGTGGTTTCTCAAAACTTATACGACTCTGGCACGACTGCTATGCAAGTTGGCAGACACTCTGGTAACCAAAGGTCTATAAGTGCAGGAGGCAGTATAAACGCTTCTGGAGCTGACTACGCTGAATACATGAAAAAAGCAGATGCTTGCGGCACTATAGCTAAGGGCGACGTGTGTGGTGTTGACTCAACAGGCAAGCTAACAGATGTGTTTAGCAACGCCATTTCTTTTGTAATAAAATCAACTGAACCATCTTATGTTGGAGGAGATATATGGGGTTCAGTCGAGCTAGATTTAACAGAAGAACAATACGAAGCTGAAAGACAAAAGCACGACAGAATAGCATTTAGCGGTCAAGTGCCGGTAAATATAACAGGTTCCTTCAATGTTGGTGATTATGTATACCCGCAAGCAAATGGCAGCGGTATACAGTGTGTAGCGAAATCAAATCCTACATTTGAAGAATATCAATTATGCGTAGGAAAAATATGGGCAACCGAAAGTGATGGCAGACCTTTGGTTGCGGTAAAGATAGGATAGAAATATGGCAATAAGTTACGTTTGGGATTGTAAAAAACATGAAAGATATCCGTCATACGGCGGTAAATCTAATGTTGTTTATAGGGTTCATTGGACTTTGACTGCTACAGATGATTCTAATACCGAAAAAGATGTCTTAGGCAATGATATGCAAACTCAAGCCAGAGCAAAAGGTGCGCAAGACTTAGATATTTCTGATCTTTCGAGCTTCAAGAACTGGTCCACCTTAACAAGCAGCGATTTGCAAGGATGGGTGGAAACAGCAATGGGTGAGGATGAGGTAGCCGCTCTAAAATTAAAGTTAGACGGCAAAATAGCAGAAAAAAACACGCCGACATCTGAACTCAAAATATTAGCATCGTGAGGAGAAGCATGAAAAAACAAAAAGAAGAAAACATAAACCACATTGGCGATACAAAAATAAAAGAAGGTGATCTTACNCCAGAACAAAGTCACCATAAAAATCATGTTATTAGTTTGCGGAATAAAATAGCAAAATTACAGTTTGAGATTGACGATTTGATGCCCTCACTAAAATGGCACGAAGACGCTTTAGTTGCAACAACAAAAAAACAAGCTGACGAAACATTAGTAGAAGACAAGGCTTCTGTAAAAGAATCATGAGCTGGTGGTCAAAATTTGTTGATGCCCTTACTGGCACAGAACGTAAAAAGGTAAGAGCCAGAAACGATAAGGGCCAATACATCGGTGACGACGAGTCGACGCCTGATGTTGATGAGGCTTACAAGACAGTCAGAGTCAAAAAGAAAAAGAAAGCGAGCAAAAAATAGATGGAGGAAGGCGTGGAAGCTCTGGCTGAAATTAAAGCACACCAAAGAGAGTGCGCCGTCCGCTATGAATACATCCAGCGCCGTTTAGACGACGGCAGCGAAAAATTCAAAAGATTAGAGATGTTGCTCTGGGGTGTGTACCCATTCATTGTGGCAACGGTTATCGGAGTAGCAGTATTGCTATGAGCGAGGAAGTAACCAAAAAAAAGATTGAGTTAGAAGTAGAAGTCGGCACGACCACTGTGGAGCGTGGCATCAATCCTTATCAAAAGTGGATTTATCTCGCTAGGGCTGTCGATGCTTGGCGTATCTTCCCTCGATTGTTTCTCACCGTTTATATATTCCTTTTGTATTACTCGACCATGTGGTTTATGAGTTTACCAGATCCATCACTAGAGCAATCTGGCCTGATATCTATTATCGTAGGCGCAGGCGCTGCGTGGTTTGGATTATACGCAGGAACATCTAACAGCTCTAAAAATTTCAAAGGCGAAGAGTAAATGATAGTTACATATGTTGGTTACAAGTTAGCTATGTCCCCCTATGGCATACAGTTTTCAGACGATGAAGACAAACTTACTATGGAAAAATTATCAGAACACGATTTTGAGCAAGGCGACAAATTTATTCTTTACGAGGACACAGAGGGTAAAGTGTGTCTGAAGAAAGATCGAAATCATGCAAGATCAGCTTAACCTGATTGCAGAATTAGGACTCCCGATAGCGAGTGGCCTAATTATGGGCTACTTCATTTTTCTGGTTATGCGCCAAATGATGAATGGTTTGGTCGATGAGATCAAAACTATACAAGGCATATCTAAGATGCTAATTACTAGGGCGTCTATCATGAACAACGATATGATACGCATAGACACCAGCGTATCCAGCGCGTTACACATCCCACCAGACTTGCAGCGCATAGCGCGTGCGGAAAACTTTGTAGAAGACGGGAAAATAGACGCTAGGCGCGACTAATGGACGTAGCCAAGCTCGTCGCAGACTTTGGCTTTCCCGTAGTCATGGTTATCGGTTTAGGTTATTTTGTTTACTTTGTCTGGCAAACAATCACAAACGTAATTGATCCTGCGGTCCAAGACATGAAGGAAACAATCATACGCCTGACGGACCAACTCAGACTTTTAGACCAAGATATGATACGATTACAAGAGAAAGTTAATACAGTGATTGAGCTAAGAGAAGCTGATGCTGTACAAAAACATAATGAAGAAGAGAAAAAGAGGAAGGCCGAGCCTCAAACAAAAACAACAAGAGGCCCGCGACGAAAGAGTTAAAACATGGTTGGCCGTGTTTGGTCTAGGGTTTATTGTGTTTACTGTTTTGTTTTCTGCTTATGCATCAGCTGACGAAATGGTGCATAAATTTAAGTCGCCTAGTTTTTCAGGCATCGGTACATCTGCACACTATCTAACTATTGAAAACCAAGAATTTAATCGTAAGGAAGCGATCAGGGCTGAAATAAAAGCGTATAATGAAAAATTAGCGCGTGATGAAGAAAACAGCACATTGGCTCGTTTCATTCGTAATCTTGAATCGAGAGTGTACGCTCAACTGTCACGTCAGTTAGTAGACGCTCTGTTTGGCGAAAACCCAAGCACCAGCGGGATTATAGAATTATTAGGAAATACAATTGAATATGTAGTAGATGAAACTTCTGGACTCATTACACTTAAGATCACCGACTCTGACGGTAACACGACAGAGATTACGGTTCCTATTGGTAGCTTTACCTTTTAGCTATCTTTTATCCTCTTGTACGATCCTTATACCGGATCCCATCGAAAACAACATAGCTCCCATACAAAGAATCGAACAAGCTGAAATCAGAAGCTTGGTCAACGAAGAGCTGTTAAATGTAGACCCACCCATCCGCGCTCCGGTTATAGCCGTATACAGAGAATCATTCACTGACCAAACGGGCGCCCGTAGAAGCAACAGCCAATTTGCAACTTTTAGCACAGCGATTACACAAGCTCCACATGCTTATCTAATACGGGCATTAAAGCATGCGGGTAAAAACAACGATGGTTTTTTTCAAGTCGTTGAGCGCGTGGGGCTAGATCATGTAACAAAGGAGCGTCAGCTAATTCGTTCCACTCGTGAAAGTTTCGATGAAGAGCAAAAGTTACCCCCTCTGGTATTTGCTGGACTAATCATGGAGGGTGGTGTAATAGGATATGAGTCAAATACCACCAGTGGAGGCGCTGGTGCGCGTTATTTAGGTATAGGGGGCAGCAAAGCTTACAGAAGGGACACTGTGCAAGTTTCGCTCAGAACGGTTTCCGTAACAACCGGGAAGGTTTTAATGGAGGTTCTAGTATCTAAAACAATTCTTAGTGCATCGTTAGATAACGACATCTTTCGTTTTGTGGCTAACTCAACCGAACTCGTTGAGGTAGAGGGCGGGGTGGTGCGAAATGAATCTGTAAATATCGCTCTGCAAGCCGCAATAGAGACGGCTGTTTTACAAACAATCAAAGAAGGAATAGAATATAAGTATTGGACGGTTAGGAGATGAGACACTACACAGCAATATTTTTACTTGCGACGGTATCTGCATGGGCAGCAGATAACGAAGTGTACGTGGATCAAAGTGGCGACAACGCTAACATTGATATTGAACAGCTAGGATCTTCAAACATAGTCGGTGGCTTGAACTCTGTAGCAGGAACTTTGACAGCTTTCGATTTAGACGGCACCACCCTTACTTTAGATATAAATCAGATTGGTGATACCAACAAGTTTCTGGGCGATATAACGGGCAACTCTATCACCGGATTTTTTGAATTTGACGGCGATACGAATAGTTTCACCATCCAAGGGGATCCAACCAACACTTTCGGTATAAACAACTCTAACTACAATGTTGATGTTACCGGCAATACAAACACCTTCACTTTGAATCATGGCACAACTGCCTTAGCTTCTGGTTTGGATCTTGACTGGATTATACAAGGAGACGACAACGANATNACNTATGGTATAGACATNGACGGNGCNACGTCATATCTTGATATCGACGGCGATAATAATAATTTAAATTATGACGGAGACGGTGCCGCAGGCGGCTACTTTTACTTAGACCAGACTGGTAATAACCGAAACTGGACCATCAAACAACAGTCTACTTTAAACAATGACTGGCTTAAGATTATTTCTAATACCTCTGGCGGTACTTTGTGCATCATCCAAAACGATGGTGGCACAAGCACTTCCTGCTGATATTGGAAAAGTTTCAGAACTAAAAGGCAACGCACAAATTATACGTGATGACGCATATGGCGTTACCATGGCTTTCCCGGTTCAACAAAATGATGACGTGCGCACCGCAGCCGGTAGAGTCGGAATCACGTTTGTTGATGATTCAGTCGTTAGGCTAACCGAACACAGCAAGCTGGTCATAACAGAATACGTTTTCAATCCTGACCCAGATAAATCAAAACTCAGCCTACGTTTTGCTTCAGGCACTGCGCGTTTCATCACTTCAAAGATGGGCCTTATAAACAAAGAGCGCATCAACATCACCACCCCGACAGCACAAATCGCCATAAGGGGTACGGATTTTACCTGCACCGTCGATGAGCTAGGGCGCAGTTTGATCATTCTATTACCTGATGCAAACGGAGATGCCTCCGGTGAAATTTTAGTGGCTACTGGGGCTGGCACTGTAACTCTCAATAAGCCTTATCAAGCCACTACTGCATCGGTTTATGAAAGCGTGCCTACTCGACCAGTGCAACTTGATATCACGCTAGAGCTAATCGACAACATGCTGATTGTCTCACCACCAAAAGAGGAGGAGCTTGTAGCTGAAGAAAGAAACACACAAGCAAACAACGTATTAGATTTTGACGCTTTAGAGTTTGATGATCTAGATATTGATTATCTTGATGCTGAGGCCGAGCTTGCTTTTGAGGAGTTAGATATAAACTTCTTGGACGTTAACTTTCTTGAAGACCTATTAGACATCGTAGAGGACTTGGATGCTTTGAGTGACGATGAAATAGATCAAATAGAAACTAGTATTGCAATCAGCGGCACATCCGTGGGTCAAGACCCATCGACACAAATCACCACTATCATACAAGGACAACAAGTAAGCCTACGCCGTAACGTCAGTGAAAATGTTCGTGTAGATATAGATGGATCAGGAGCTTATACGGTGATATTTATACAAGATGGCGTAAGCAAAACAATTACAATCAACGGAGGGGGTAGCTCTGTGATAAAAATCAAACAAGGATGAAGGCATCACTCAAAGTTATAACTGTGGTGCTTGTATTATCACTGCCTTTTATAACGCAGTGGTCGGCTTTGGAGATTATAAAACTTAAAACATTCGATGCTTTTGTCCCTACAAAGCAACAGTCTAACTATTTCACCATTCTCAACATAACCGAAAAAGATATAGAGCGAGAGGGCGGCTGGCCGTTGCCAAGGGCTAGACTTGCTGAAATACAAACAGAATTGATGGCCCGTGGCGCTTTTGGCGTTGGTTGGACTGTTGCCTTTCCACAACCAGACCGCATGGGCGGTGACAAAAAATTTGCTGAATCTTTGCAAGATCGTAACAGTATTCTTGCCATGTACGAAAATGCCGGAAGCGGTTACCCAGCTACCGTAGGCACTGTGATTATGGGAGAACCTGTTGGCGGCTATCCTGCCTCCGGTGTTGTGCAAAACATAGAGATCCTGAGAAACGCTGCCTCGCAAGGTATTGCTTCTGCCCCAGTAGATGTCGATCAGCTAGTAAGACGCATGCCTTTGCTCATGAAAACACCTGACGGATGGGTGTCCGCATTCGGCACAGAGGTTTTGAAGGCACTGGTAGGTTCAGATACCTACATTATTAAAACCAATCAGAACGGCATACAAGAGATTGTAGTGCAAGGTTTGCCGCCTGTGCCTACAGACTCGCTTGGCCGTAAGTGGATTAGCTGGGTAAAAACCGATCAAACAAATTTATCCGAAATGGACGTGAAAGAACGGTTTGTGTTCATTGGCACCGACGCCATGGGCATCATGCCGCAACTGGCGACCCCGGTTGGATTGCTTGAGCCACATAAAATACAAGCGGCTCTAGCTGAATCCATTTTGATACAAGACAGCCCACGCATACCTGACTGGTCCTACGCTGCTGAACTAGGCATTTTTGCGTTTTCTGTGGCTCTTGTATGGTTGTTAGTCACACAACTTGGCGTTACGTGGGGTGTAATTTCGTTTTTGGCAATATTTGGACTGACAGCTTACTCTGGAGTCTATCTAATACAGTCTGGAGTGCTAATAGACGTAACTTGGAGCCTGATTTCGCAGTTTTTTGCGGCTTCAGGAGCGTTTTATTTGAATTTTCGCACCCAATACCGCCTCAGACAGCAAATTAAGAAGCAATTTGAGCATTATTTGGATCCTAGACAGGTAAAACAGCTTCAAAAAAACCCAGATTTGTTGAAATTAGGCGGTGAAACGAGATATTGCACGTTTTTGTTCACTGATTTGCGTGGCTTCACATCATTGAGTGAAAAATTGTCACCACAAGAGGTTACTGAGGTGATGAATGCTACTTTGACGGTGCAAGTAGAGGAAATACAACGCGCTGGCGGCTGCATCGACAAATTTATTGGCGATGCTTGCATGGCAATCTTCTCAGCGCCATTAGACCTTGCAGAACAAGAAAACAGAGCGGTGGCCGCTGCTATACGCATACAAAAAAGAGTCAAAGAACTGAACGAAAAGCTACCGGTTCCCGTTGCGATTGGTGTAGGCGTGAACAGTGGTGATGCGGTAGTCGGCAATATGGGATCAAATACAAGATTCGACTATACGGCTATTGGTGATGCTGTAAACGTAGCCGCCAGATTAGAAAGCGCGACGAAGGAAGCAGGAGTAGATATTTTAATTGGATACAATACTGCACAAAAGTGCAAATATTTGTTAAAATCTTTGGAACCGATAAAAGTTAAAGGTAAAAGCGAGGCGTTAAAAGTATATACATGGGATTCAAAATTGCAGCAGTCTCTACCGGATTACTCTTGATAGTAACCGCCGGTCTTTGGTTTTTCGTTAAAATGCAGGCGAAGGAAATTGCTACGCTCAAAGCCAATGCCGTGATCCTTGAAGAAAAAATAGAACAACAAAACGCCAGCATAGATAACTATTTAGCAAAGCAAAAAGAAACCACTGAACAAATCAATCAACTCAACGCGCAGAATCAAGAAGCAGTGCGCGAAGTCAATCAGCTAAGAAACACCTTCCAGCGTCATAGCCTGAACAATCTAGCCATGGCAAAGCCGGGACTCATAGAAAATATAATCAACAAAGGCACGGCGAAAGTAAAATCAGAGTTTGCAGAGCTAACAGACCCAAACATGTTTGAGAGCAAAGATGAGGCACCTGCTAGTAATTAGTTTAGTTTTTGTTGTTAGTGGTTGTTCTTTGTTTCAGCCGCGAACCTCGCCTGTGGAAATCAAAACAATTACTTTGCCTGCACCTATGTACCACCCCCCTATGCCTTTAGAGGTAAACCTGCAAGACATAAAGTGGCGTGTGCTTACGCCAGAAGTAATGGAAGAATATCTACAGCTTGTTGAGGAAGGTAAGGCGCCAGCTGAACCTTATTACGCATTATCGACGCAAGGTTATGAAAGTCTTAGCATGAATATGGCAGAGCTAAAAAGATATGTTACCAACGTCCTTGCGATAATAGAGTATTATAGGGAACAAGATAAAGAATTAGAAACGCAGGAGAAGTCGGATGAGTGATGCCCCAGAAGCATACGTGTACGAAGCCGAGCTTGAGAGGGTAATTGACGGCGACACAATAGATATCACACTCCGGCTTGGATTCGACGTAAATTTAACAAAACAGCGTGTTCGCCTTCACGGGATCGACACCCCTGAGAGTAGAACCAGAAACCTAGCGGAAAAGGCTCTAGGACTAAAAGCAAAAGAAAGATTGAAGGAGTTATGTGTTGGAAGATTCAAGGTTAAGTCGCTTGGCAAAGGCAAGTACGGCAGGATCCTTGGCATACCGTATGATCAAAACGGCTCTGACATTTGCAAAACACTTATTAACGAAGGACATGCCGTTGAGTATTACGGCGGTAAAAAACTTGCCAGAGTCAAAGACGACGGCACATGGGGAGTATAATATGAATGATATGAGAGTCACTAGCGAGGAGGGCAAAGCCCTTATCAAAAAATTTGAGGGTTGTGAACTACAATCTTATTTGTGCAGCGCGTCGAAACTGACGATTGGCTACGGGCATACAGGCACGACAAAAGAAGGAATGGAGATTACGCAAGAAGAAGCGGAGTCTTTATTAGATCAGGATCTACAACAGTTTGAATCTATTGTTAATGACGCTGTGAAGGTGCCATTAGAACAGTGTGAGTTTGACGCTCTTATAGCTTGGACGTTCAATCTAGGCGGCGGCAACCTCCGATCAAGCACTTTGCTCAAAGTTTTGAATGACAACAAAAAGAATGAGGTTCCCGCTCAGATGCGTAGATGGAACAAAGCAACGGTTAACGGAGAAAAAGTAGTCTTAGCTGGTTTGGAGAGACGCAGAGAAGCTGAGGCTTTACTCTGGCAGGGTAAGGATTGGTATGAAGTCTGATGGGAGATCTGTCTCTTAAAGATTTTGATATCCTGTCACAACAGGATCAAGCAGAAGCAGTCGCGCTTCTGAGTCGTTATGAGCAGCTGCAAAAACAAGAGGCATGTCAGAAAGATTTTATAAGTTACCTGAAGCACTTGTGGCCAGACTTTATAGAGGGTCGTCACCACAAGATTATTGGTGAAAAATTCAACCGTATCGCGCAAGGCAAACTCAAGAGACTTATAGTCTGCTTACCCCCTAGGCACTCTAAGTCTGAGTTTGCGAGTACCTACTTTCCNAGCTGGATGATGGGCTTGCGCGGTAATCTCAAGATTATACAAACNACTCACACAGCAGAGCTTGCGGTTCGATTTGGACGTAAAGTCAGAAACATAATTGATAGCCAAGAATACAGCACAATATTTCCAGACCTAAAACTACAGGCTGACAACAAATCTGCTGGTAGATGGACCAGTAACCAAGACGGCGAATTCTTCGCAGCTGGTGTCGGCGGTGCGATAACTGGTCGAGGCGCTGATTTACTTATTATCGACGATCCACATTCAGAGCAAGATGCCATGTCACCCACAGCCATGGAAAGTGCATACGAATGGTACACGTCTGGACCGCGACAACGTCTTCAACCGGGCGGGATTATCATCATTGTAATGACTCGATGGTCCACCAAAGACTTGGTTGGTAAGGTCCTGAAAAAGCAAGGTGAAGAAAACGCTGATCAATGGGAGGTGGTGGAGTTTCCTGCCATCATGCCTGAATCCGACACACCCCTCTGGCCAGAGTTTTGGAAAAAAGAAGAACTCTTATCAGTAAAAGCATCTCTGCCCATATCGAAATGGAACTCTCAGTGGTTACAAAACCCAACAGCTGAAGAAGGATCTATCGTAAAGCGAGAGTGGTGGCAGACATGGGAAGGCGAAGTGCCAGCATACAGCTATGTGATACAAAGTTACGATACTGCCTTCAGTAAAAAAGAGACAGCAGACTACTCAGCTATTACTACATGGGCGATATTTAGCCCATCTGATGGCGAGGCCGATCAGATTATATTATTAGATGCGAAGCGCGTAAGAGTTGACTTCCCAGAGCTTAAGAAGCTTGCTTGGGAAGAATACAAATATTGGGAGCCTGATTGTATTTTAATCGAGGCAAAAGCAAGCGGCACTCCGCTAACGCAAGAACTCAGACGGATGGGTATTCCGGTAACATCTTACACACCAAGCCGGGGTCAAGACAAAATAGCGAGGATGAACTCAGTAGCGCCTATCTTTGAATCAGGTATGGTTTGGGCTACTGAAGACCAATTTGCAGATGAAGTTATCGAGGAAATGGCATCTTTCCCATACGGCGATCATGACGACTATTGTGACTCTGCTACAATGGCACTTATGAGATTTAGACAAGGCGGATTCGTATCGTTAGATGAAGATTATCAAATGGAGGCAGATTTACTACCACGTAAACGCACGGTTTATTATTAAAACCAGCGAGAAGTGTTAAACTGAAAAACTATGGCTATTGAAAAACGACAACTAGGAACGCAAGACAACCCAGACGTAAACGTGGGAGGCAATGCGATTGAGGTTTTTCCAGAGCCTTCAAGACAAGATCAAATCCGTGAAGCGGCTGAAATACTAGTCACTGAAGAAGAAGTACTTGTCGGAGATGAAATCGATGCCGATGAGCCGCAAGCAGACCCTATGGCATTTGATGCCAACTTAGTTGACTTTATAGATGACAGTGAGCTGCAAAAAATATCTGGCGACATTTTATCGAGCATCCAACACGATAAAGAATCACGCAGCGAATGGGAAAAGACTTATGTAGACGGCTTAAAGTATCTAGGCATGAAGTTTGATGAAGCTAGATCAGAGCCGTTTGAGGGTTCTAGTGGAGTAATACACCCCATACTTGCAGAGGCCGTCACACAATTTCAGGCGCAAGCGTACAAAGAAATGCTACCGGCTAAAGGTCCGGTGAAGACGCAACTTGTAGGTCAAAGGACCGCAGAAACTGAAGCGCAAGCAGATCGTGTGCAGGAGTTTATGAACTTCTACATTATGAATGTGATGCAAGATTACGATCCAGAACTGGACATGTTGTTGTTCTACTTACCGTTAGCTGGTTCGGCCTTTAAAAAGATTTACTACGACAATGTGCTTAATCGGGCGGTATCTAAATTTGTGGCGCCTGAAGACCTGATCGTCCCATACGAGGCATCTGATATTAGCAGTGCCGAAAGGGTTACTCACGCCATAAGCATGTCGCGCAACGAAATTAAAAAACAACAGCTATCTGGCTTCTATGCAGACGTTGAAATCAAGTCTAGCTCATACGATCCCGATGATGATGAGGTACAAAAAGAAATAGATGAGATAGAGGGAATGAGTCCGTCTTATGCAGAAGATAGGGATCACACTGTTTATGAAGTACACACAATTCTAGATTTAGCTGGCTTTGAGGATGTAGATCAGGAGGGCAACCCAACAGGATTGAAGTTACCGTACATAGTGACGATAGATGAGTCTTCTCAAACGGTTCTATCCATACGCCGTAATTATGTGGAGGGCGACCCTTACAAAAACAAAATAAATTACTTCGTTCAGTATAAATTTTTGCCCGGCCTCGGTTTTTATGGGTTGGGTTTGTCGCACATGATTGGGGGCTTGTCGCAAGCATCTACCTCAATATTACGACAGCTGATCGACGCAGGGACTTTAGCCAATTTACCTGCCGGTTTTAAAGCCAGAGGCATGCGAATCCGAGATGAAGATGAACCGCTACAACCGGGTGAGTTTCGAGATATAGATACAACAGGCGGATCTTTACGAGAAAACCTAATCCCGCTACCTATCAAAGAACCTAGCAACGTATTGATGAGCTTGCTAGGCATTCTCGTAGACTCAGGAAAAAGATTCGCTGCTATAGCCGACATGAACGTCGGTGACATGAATCAAGCCATGCCGGTGGGAACAACTGTGGCTTTGCTAGAGCGTGGCACCAAAGTCATGAGTGCTATACACAAAAGATTGCACTACGCACAACGACTAGAGTTTCAGCTGTTATCAAAAGTCTTCAGTGAATTCCTACCGCCCGAATATGCATATGAAACAGGCACAGGCCCAAGAGAGATAAAAGTAACTGATTTTGACAATCGTATCGATGTCATCCCGGTTTCAGATCCAAACATTTTTAGTCAGAGTCAGCGCATAACGCTCGCACAAGAGCTTTTGCAGATGGTCCAATCAAACCCACAGGTGCATGGTCCAAACGGCATCTACGAAGCTTACAGGCGCATGTATGGTGCGTTGGGAGTGGACAATGTAGAAGCCTTGTTGCAGCCACCCCCTGATATGACCCCACGACCAATCGATGCAGGTTTGGAAAACAGTGGTTTCTTGATGGGACAACCGGCGCAAGCTTTCGAGGGTCAAAACCATACAGCTCACGTAGAAACGCACAGGGCTTTGTTTCTGACACAAGTGGTCAAAGAAAATCCACAGATACAGGCCATGGTTATAAGCCACGTTATGCAACATCTGCAATTTTTAGCTGCACAGCTGGCGCAAGAACAAATCCCGCCAGAGACGATGGAAAGAATTAGCCAAGTGCAACAAGAATTGCAACAACTGCCTATAGATCAACAGCAACAAGCCGCGCAACAAATACAAATGTTGCTTGATCAATTTGCTGCACCGATTATGGCTCAACTTAGTGCCGAGTTTTTACAATCAATCGGGCAAGGTTCAGAGGATCCACTAGTAGAGATCAGAAAAGCAGAAGTAGAGCTGAGAGATAAAGAGCTTGATCAAGAGCAATCTCAGTTTGAAGCCAGACAGAACCAGCGTGCAGAAGAAAAGATTCTAGAGAACGAAATACAGAAGCAACGTATAAATGTGCAAAAAAGCGTAGCTGATGATAAACTTGATGTTGCGTTGCAAAGGTTGCAACAGCAAGCAGATCTAAAACTCCTTGAGTTAGAGCAAA
>FUFK010068902.1_pt1 | contig 14767 bp, 10 predicted proteins | sample 1021851 | NCBI WGS metagenome assembly FUFK01 (sample SAMEA51879418, study PRJEB19060) | metagenome | reverse complement strand
TTTTTGATTTTTTAGTTCCTAAAGATACTTTGCTAGGTTCTCACAGTATTTCAGTCATCTTTAGTGGATCTTATTTTTACGTGGAATCTGATAATTCACAAGATTCGGACATATTAGCTAGAACAGAATTCACTTTCAGTGATATTGAAGTTTTCCGTAATCAGGAATTTTTATTGGCATCTAATCTAATTGATGATTTAGGAAATCCCATGTTTAATCAACATGTCAACGTGACATTTAATGGCAAAAAATATNATTTAATCTCTGATGCTGAAGGTTTAATTGAACAAAATATAACATTACCTCCTAATTTTAAGCTAGGTGATTATGTTGCAAACTGGGATTATTCAGGTTTTGAATATTACCTACCTTCCAACAGTCAGCAGAATATTCGCGTACTAGCATCTACAAATATTGTTCTATTTTCAGATTCTGAAGTCATAGTTGGAGAAACCTTTAGCTTTAATGGAACGTTAAATGATGATATGGGTAATCCTCTCAAAGCAACATTAAGTTTTTCCTTCGGCGGCTCGTTTATTGAAACTGTAGAATCAAACTCAAATGGATACTTCGAGTATACATACTTAGTACCCAACGAAAGCATTGCAGGTCCTAACACTATTGTTGTTACTTATATCCCTGATGAATTTTATCTTTCTTCAAGTTCAAGTTGGGTTTTACAAGTCTCTCACAATATTAGAATAGAGTTACCAGATTATTCATCAGTTACAAACACGACAGAAACAATTTCAGGTTTTGTTTATGACAAGGCAAATCGTCCTGTTTCTAGTCTTGAAGTTAGACTAACCATGGATTCAGGTTTTCCACTAATTGGGAAGACAGACGGGTCCGGTGAATTTAAGATAGATTTGGAAATCCCGTTTGGTACATCTCTAGGCTATCATAATCTTTCAGTGGAGTCTTTAGGGAATAATTACTANATTGGAAATAGNACTTCATCGAAATTGTTCGTGAAAGGGCAGACTTTCTTAACNCTAGACGTTCCAGNTTCATTAGAGCTTAAACAAGAATTTACGGGAACAATAACTTTGCAAATGTACGACGGAACTTTTGTTTCTGGAGCTCCACTGTTAATTTCACTTGAACCATTGGGGATGACTACCATGGTTGTTACAGATTTTAATGGGACAGCTACTTTTTCTTCATATTTCTCAGGAAATATCACAGTTCCAATGGATATCACTGTTAACTTCACAGGTAACGAGGAGTACGTGGCTAGTAGTATTGAATCTTCAATAATTTACAGAGCACCCTCGCAACAATCAAATTATGCATTTTGGGTGATTGTTGGAGCCACTATAGTTGCTTCATCAGGCATACTGCTTGGTTGGAAGTGGTACCGTGAGCGTCATCTTAGAGAAATTCAGAGAATTTTAGAATCTACTGCTTTAGCACTCGAGGCAAATATGGATTATCGGGACTCCATTGTGTATTCATACAAAGAAATGTGTAAAGTATTACAAGGTCATGGTTATCTAAGGAAACACTTTGAAACAGTTAGAGAGTTTCAGGACGCATTGCGTACTGCTCTATCATTAGATCAAGATTCAGTGGCTCGATTAACAATTTTGTATGAGGAAGCTGATTACACTAAAAAGAAATTAGGTGATGACCATCGAATTAATGCAGTATCTGCTCTTAGGACAGTTATCGAAAGTTTAGACTTAAATGATAGTGCTATAGAAGAGTGATATGAAAATTTCTAGTCGTTCTGGAATTATAATTCTCTTTGCTACGGTTACTGTCTGTACACTGGTTTTGTTTCCATTACTCCAGTATGTTGCTGAGAGAGATCCTCAATTATCAGCATATGATGATGATTGGAACGATATTTCCAATTTTAGAAAAAGCTTAGAAGAAGATTTAGATTCAAACTACAATGTAAGTGCAGTTTTATCAAGTCCTGGAGTTCTTGACGAGATTTCTAATCCTTCATCTACACTATTCGTAATTGTAGGCACAGAATCTCCATATTCTTCTCTTGAACTTCAAATATTAGCAAAGTATATGGAAAAAGGTGGTAGTATTCTAGTATTTGGTGATTTTGATTATTCTGATACTATTGCTCAATTATTTGCAATCGAGTTTGTGAAACATAGACTTTGGGATCAAAACTACAGAGATAATTTATCATTAATTCCCACAACTGCTATAGTAGATGGTGAATCGTATAATATTCTTCTGAACGAGCCAGTAGCAATTAGAGATTTAGGATCACAATACGTCAATTTTTGGAGTCAGGGCTTCGAATGGAATAAAAAAGTATTCATTTCAACATCTAAAAATTCGTGGATTGATACAGATGACGATGGATTAATTACTCCGGAAGATGAAGTATCAGGTCCTCAAGGTTTTACAGTNGGAATGAGGTGTGAAATGAAATCTGCTGAAGGGGTTCAACTTGGGACAGCAGTCTTTGTTTCAGATTCTAGTTTGCCTATCAACATGATGTGGAATGAAGACAGAAATGCAGATTTTTTGTTGAGTTTGGTTGAATCAATTATAGGGCCGGAAGGAGATATATTATTCGATGAGTCCAGACACACTCAAGAATCCTTTGGAGCTAGTCTATTCCAAAGTGCTTTGGGTTTCTATTTCCTTTTGGCAGGCGATACATTACTTATTCAGGTATTTAGGCTAAATGCTTTAGTGTCAGTTATTATTTTGACAATGGGTTTGTCTATGAGACAAGCTGAGCCCAAACGATGGTATCATATTTTTGACATTAGAAAGCCTCGCCCTCTAAGGTCCTACGGCCATAGTCTAGATAAGGGAATTCTTGCACTCCAAGATGTTTTCTTAGAGAGATTAAGGCTAAAATATCAAATTTATGAATTTGATGATAAATCAAGAAATGACAGAATGGCGATGCTACCAGATGTACTTAATCGTTATAATGTGGCCTTAGATGAAGATATTAAGATGCTTTTGGGTAATCCACAAGAAATAAGGCCAGATGTTCTCAGAGGCATAGCTAAAAAATTGAGTGCGTGGTAAATTGAGTAGTGAAAAAGAAACAGATGAAAGTTCTAGTCAAGCTCTTGACTTAGTAAAGAAAACAAATAAGTCTGTAAAACAAATATCTGATGAAGTTTCAAATGTAGTTTTGGGTAAGGAAGAGACTATCGAGATGGTCATGGCAGGCATTCTAGCTAACGGTAATATTCTATTCGAAGATTTCCCAGGTTTAGCAAAAACATTAATGTCTAATACATTAGCTGATGCTCTTGGATGTGAGTTCAAGAGGATTCAATTTACTCCNGATTTGTTNCCTGCTGACATTACAGGTTCTTANTTTTACGACCCTGAAAAGAATAAATTNAANTTNCGTAAAGGTCCAATTTTTTGTAANATACTTNTAGCCGATGAAATTAATCGTGCTCCACCAAANACACAGGCTGCATTATTNGAGGCAATGCAAGAGAANCANATCACAATAGAAGGNACAACACACAAATTAGCATCNCCNTTCATTGTTCTAGCAACACAAAATCCTATAGAATATGAAGGAACATATCCACTTCCTGAAGCTCAAATGGATCGTTTCTTAATCAAATTGAGCGTTGGATATCCAGATGAGGACGTTGAAACGGGTATTCTTGAAGGCCGCTCCCAAAGAAAGAAAGATTCTTTTACAGTAAAGTCACGAGCAACTCCAGAAAAAGTAGTCGAAATGCATGACTCAATAGAGGAGGTCTTTGTTAAGAAAGAAGTAATGAGATATATTGTTGATTTAGTGCAATCTACCAGAAGGGACCCACGTGTTGCAGTAGGTTCAAGTCCTCGTGGTAGTCTTGGCTTGTTTAAACTATCTAGAGCCCTAGCAGTTCTTTCCGGAAGAGATTATGTTGTTCCAGATGATGTTAAAAGGGCTGCAATTCCAGTGCTTGGTCACAGAATTATACTCAAACCTGAAGCTCGTATTCGTGGCGTAAATGTAGAAGAAGTCATAGGGGAGCTACTTATGACTGTCCAAGTTCCCGCAGTGACTGTGGAATAGTTTATGTGGACACGTAAGGCAATTATTTATGTTGGCTTAGGTGTTATTTTAGTTCTCTTTGCTCCATTTATAAATAATCTGCAGCTTTTTTTATTAGGAACTACAATGTTAGCATTCGTTGCAGTTCACAGTTTAGTTAATACACGGCCGATTGATGTTAAAATCACTAGAAGTTTTAATGATGATCAAGTTTTCGAAAATAGTAGTGTTAGTATTGATCTTGTAGTTCAGAATAAAGGGCGTTCGGTAGGTTTTTTAGAAATTTACGATAATTTACCTTCTGAAGTTGAAGTTAGATCAGGGTTAAATCATAGTGTTATTCGTTTAAGGCAAAATGAAACAGTAGTTAATCAATACTTACTAGACTGTAGGCTTAGAGGTCAATTCAGATTGGGAAATCCGAGGTTAAGAATTTACAATCCTTCTTTTTTATTTTATTATGAATCTGAAATTGAATCTAAATCAAGCTTAGTTGTTTTACCACAGATTGAAGAGATTGAAGGTGTAGATTTTTCGACAGATTTTCCAAAAATGTATCAGGGAGCTATGCCAATTAGGAGGATTGGAACTAGTGGTGAATTTTATGGAATTCGTGAATACTTTCCAGGAGATGATTTCAAGAATATTAATTGGAGAGTATTTGGTAGAACTAGAAAGCTAATGGTTAATCAGTTTGAAAGAGAAGATATTTCAGATATCATGCTCGTTCTAGATGCACGTGAAATCACAGGTACTGGGACTATATTGAGAAACCCTTTGAACTATTCTTGTAAAGCGGCAGCTTCACTAGTAAATTTCTTTTTAAGAACTAGAAATAGAGTAGGCTTGATAACTTATGGAGATTCAGTTAATGTTATTTCTCCAGATACAGGAGAGAGACATCTTTACAAGATTTTAACAGCTCTCGCTGAGATTAAAGCAGGTGGGTCACTTGGTTTGCATACAGTCTTGGGAGATCTTAGAAATTTTACTCCTCGCTCTCCAGTCATGGTAATATCTACGTTAGAAAATGATAAAACTAGTGCAACCGCACTCCGTGAGATTACTGCTCGCGGGTTCAAGTTAACAGTTATAGCTCCAGATACTCTAGACTATGATAGAGATTCTAGAATAATATCACCTACTGTATATTTTACAGCTTCAGCATCGCTTGATAATAAAATTACAGAAGCACGTTCTTTGGGAGCAAGAGCTATGCGGTGGAATCCGGATTCTGTCCTATCTACATCATTAGCGGAGGTAATTAGGTAATGCAAACAAGTAACACTTTGGCTTTGATGCAATCGGTAGCTACTTTAGCTCTAATGTTAAGTTTGAGCTTTGCCTATTTGATTAATCCATTAGAGGATTCTATATTTTTTAGTGTTCTAAATAGTTTTAGTAAGAGTTTATACGATAGTAATGTAATTAACGAGCTGAATACTTCAGTTATTGCAGGAATAATAATAGGCCTTTTTTTAGGTACTACTAATATTTTACTNTCTTCCAGTAAAAAAGTTTACAATTATGTTCTAATTAGTCTTGTTTCACTGTTTACATTTATTTTCATAGGGTATGTTTTTAGTGTAGAGGGAATACCTTACGAACCTTTGCAACAACTATTTTTTTGGGTATTAGTCGGTTTACCTGTTTCAACAGGAATGGTTGGAATTTGGCAAAATAAAATAGGTAATCAAGTAGTATCAGCCTTTTTAATTTTGTCTATGCCGCTCGGACTTTCAGGGAATACAAATGAACAAATTTATCCTATATTGGGGTTTGTNTTTAGTTTTATGTTATTTTTAGAACTCAGTTACGGNCATGCAAGATATAGCAGGTTAGCAAGGATAATGTCTTANTCTAAAGAATANGAAGATGTATTAGTTTGGTTTTTAACAACNTTAATAGTTACTTTNGCTTTCACAATGATCTTAACTTCTTTAGCGTTCTTGTTCCACGACTTGTTAAGAACTTTATTNCCATATTCATTTTCAAATTCAATNGAATACAATACAATATATGGCCAGGCTTTGTCGGTTTTAGTTTTCTTTATGCTATGGGCAGTTGTTCAGATATTATTTTCAAGAGGTTATCTTGCAAGACAGGTTGAAGATTAATATTGAGCAGAAACTTAATAAGAATACTTTAATCCCAAATATATGAAACGCCCTTCGGAATTAGAAAAAGACTTCAAGTTTTGGGAGATTACTAAAGACTTAATCGACCAATGCATTGATATTACTCTAAACCTGAGCCAAAGTGGGCATCCCGGTGGTTCTCGTTCAAAAGTCCATGGTATGTTAATTACTTTGTTATCTGGAGCCATGAGATGGGATATTAGAGATCCTACCAAGCGTTTCGCTGATAGATTTGTTTTGGTTGCGGGACACGATAATCCAATGGTTTATGCTACTCTTGCCGTATTAAATGAATCATTACGTATTAAATTTGAACAGACTCAGGATTCTAAATATTTGGTTAAGAATGGGGAAGAATTTCAATTAATCTGGGAAGATTTATTGACATTGAGGCAAAATAAAGGACTTCCTGGCCACGCTGAAATGGAAGGGAAGACATTATTCTTCAAATTTAATACTGGCCCAAGTGGCCACGGTTCTCCAGCTGCAGCAGGTGCTGCTTTAGCGCATAAGTTGGCAGGAACAGAAGACGTGAAAGTGTTTGCTTTTGAGGGCGAAGGAGGTTTGAGTACAGGTGTCACGCTTGAGACTTTGAATTCAGCTTGGGGTTTAGGGCTTGGTAATTTAGTTTACTACATTGATTGGAATGATTTTGGTATAGACAGCCGTCCTTTCAGTAGTATTGTTAATTCAACACCGCAAGAACTTTTTGAAACTAGCGGATGGCATGTTGAAGGTACAGATGATTGTGAAGATTGGTCTTCTTTTACAGAGGCATATTACGATTTAATTGTCAATAAATCAGATGCAAAGATACCAAAAATGGTTTATGCAAAATCACGTAAAGGAAGAGGCTATCATAAATTTGACGAAAAATCGCACGGTGCACCACATAAAAGAAACTCAGAACTTTTTTGGAAAACTAAGGAAGACTTTGCAGCAAAATATAAATTTGAATTTCCAAATTTCGGCGAGGAAGCAGCACCTTCAAGAGAGGGTCAAGTCGAGCAAGGCTCATCATATTTGAAAACAGTTTTTTCAGTTTTACGCAATAATCAAGAATTAGTTGACTATTTGGCTAATCGTCTAGTTGAATTGGGAGATTCTGTTCCAGCGGAGTTAGCCTCTTGTAAAATTAAGCAAGATAATCCTTTAGATAACAAAGAACTTTTTAATTTTTCCAATTATCCTTCAGAAATATTTGCAGAACCAGGAGATAAAGTACCTAATAGAGTAGGTTTTTCAAAAATAGCTTCATGGTTAAATTCTTATTCTAGAATGAATTATGACAGGCCCCTTTTCGTAGCAATGTCTGCAGATTTGGCAGACTCAACAAANATTTCCGGTTTTTCAAAAGGTTGGGGAGATATGGATGATATGGGTATGTTTAGCAAAGAAGATAATCCATCATCACCNCTTATGCCCCAAGGTATAACTGAATTTGCTAACTCAGGTATGATGGCTGGCTTGTCAACAGTAAATTTCAATTCAGACACGCTGAAATCATTTAATGGGTTTATAGGTTCATTCAGTACTTATGGGTCATTTAGTTATCTCAAATATGGCCCTATAAGATTATTCAGCCAGGTAGCCCAAGATTCACAGATTAAGGTTGGTAAACTATTGTGGATTGCAGGCCATTCAGGGCCTGAAACGGCAGAAGATAGTCGAACTCACTTTGGTATTTTTGCACCAGGAGTAACTCAACTTTTTCCTAAAGGTCACATAATCAATCTTCACCCTTGGGAGCATAACGATGTCGCACCTGCTTTGGCTGCAGCCTTTTCAACAAACGTTCCTATTGTTGCTCTGCATTTGACTCGCCCAGCGATCGAAGTTCCTGACAGGAAGAAATTGGGAATGTCTAGTCATTTAGAAGCCTCCAAAGGCGCTTACTTGATTCGAGATTATGATGATAGACCTCGTCAAGGCGTTGTTATCGTTAGGGGAACAAGTTCCACCAATTCAGTAGTATCTATATTGGATGAGATTAGTTCTAAGTTTAACGTTAAGATAGTTTCAGCAGTATCTTGGGAGCTTTTTGACATGCAATCTTCAGAATATAAATCATCTATCATCAGTAAAAAAGAATGGGCAGACTCCATGATTATTAGCAACACAGGATTAAGTGTTATGAAAAATTGGATCTCTAATAGAGTAGTAGAAGAGTATTCTTTGACGCCTGACTGGGATAATAGATGGAGGACCGGAGGTAGCTTAGAACAAATTATAGACGAAGCTCACTTGAGNCCTAGATGGGTTATGAAATCNCTTGAAAAATTTACTAATGATAGAAAAAAGAGATTAGATATATTGAGGCAGGAAATTCCTGAAAATTAAGATGTCATATGATAACTTCCCTATAGCTGTTGTTGATAATGGTGGGCAATGGACGCATCGTGAGTATAGAGTTCTTAATTATTTGGGATGTAGGGCTGAAATTATCTCTAATGTAACTCCAATCGAAGAATTAGATAGGTTTAGAGCATTAGTTTTGTCGGGTGGGGCACCAAGAATTGAGAGCGAATCAGAGGCATTAGGTTTAACTTCCGAGTACTTAGATCTGGAAAAATGGCCAATATTAGGCATATGTGTAGGTCATCAGTATATGGCCACACATTTTCAAGGCGAGGCAGGTCCTGCATCAATTCCTGAATTTGGTTCCTCTTTAGTATCACTTATTGAAGAAGGTTGGATTTTGAAAGGATTTCCAAAAGAATTTAATGTTTGGGAATCACATAATGATGAAGTTCATAAAATGCCTGAAGGCTTTAGGATAATGGCGTCTTCAGATGCTTGTCAAGTACAAGTAATGCAACATGAAACGCTTCCTTATGCTGGAGTTCAATACCATCCCGAAGTTGAAAATACTGAATTTGGTGCGGAAATATTCCAAAACTTTCTAGATAAAGCACTGGAATGGAATAAATAAGAAATGTTTTTATTATTGAAACACTGAGGTCATCCGTATTTAAACCGCCTGTCTATCAGCACATATGGCTGACCCAATTACAAGACTTTTTAATGTAGGTTCAAAGCTTCAAAATTTGTCTGAAGATAAGGAAAAAGCAATTAGTGGTTATGGTTACTATGATTGGGCAAAATCAGCATTTGAGTGTAGTGTCACTTTGGCAATAATTCCTGTATGGTATACGGCATTATTTTTCAAAGCTAATGGATTAACAGTTTCAGTCTTTTCTCAATCAATGACTGCTGATGCAGTATTGTCTCTTGTGGTTGCAATATCTACACTTTCGGTCGCGATAATAAGTCCTCCACTAGGAGTAATAGCCGATCGCAGACTTGTAAAGATGCGTTGGCTTAAAATTTTAACAATTGTTGGTGCAGGAGGAACATTTTTGATTGCCATTGCTCCTTTTTTAGGAAACGCAGCTTGGATTTGGATTATGGTAATGTACCTTTTTGCAAATATAGGTCTTAATGGTGCTGGTGTCTTTTACAATGCATTACTTCCTCATTTAGGTAAACCCGATGAATTAGATGATATTTCTAATCGAGCGTTTGCTTACGGTTATTTGGGGGCTGGCGTTCTCCTTGTTCTGCATCTTGTTATTTTACTAGCAACAGATTTTGCAGAATGGGCAATTCAATTTTCCTTAGCAACCTCAGGAATTTGGTGGTATGGCTTTGCTTTAATCACATTTGCATGGGTTCCCGAGCCTCCCGTTGAAAATGAAATGGAAAAACTAAAATTTAGAGATGCCGCAAGGTTTGCAGTTGGGGAAGTAAAACAAACTCTCAAGGATTACAAAGATTTTCCACAGTTATTTCTCTACATGCTTGCTTACTTTTTGTTTATTGATGGTATAAACACAGTTACTGCATTGGGAGGCGTTTACGGAACTACAGTTTTAGGAATTGGATTCACAGGATTAATTATTGCTCTTCTAGTTATTCAATTTGTTGCAGCTCCATCAGCTATATTCTTTACAAGATTAGCTGAGAGTCGAGGAACAAAGAATGCTCTGATGATTTCAATCAGTGGCTGGGTTGCGTTATGTTTTTTTGCGCTTTGTTTTGCACCTTTGGAATTAGAAAGGCATGAAGATTACGATATTCTNTATGAGTGGGAAGAGGANGATTTAGCTTATTCAGTATACGTTTCATGGTCAGCAAATGATTTAGCTCAAAAGTTGGACTATGAAGACGATGAATTTGACGAGCAGGCTTGGGCTAAGGAATGGTCCTATATTCTTCCTATAAAGGTTAATGAGGACGATAGCAATATTTTAGAATGGTCTTGGGGAGATTCAGAAGATGAGCCTAATAAATTTAAATTAGCTGGAGTATCTGATGCTAACATTACTTCATTTTTATCATCTATAAGTGATACTCGATTTAGTGCAAGTGTATTAGGTGGAAATTTATCAGGTAATGCCAATGTGGGCGAGGATCATCCAACTAATTTAGGAGATGGCGTCTTAGATAGCATACCCATTTGGGCTAGGGATAATATTTGGAAACCACTAGGAATGGGAGTCTTTTTTCAATTCATAGTACTTGGATGCTTTATGGGAACCCTTTTGGGAGGCTCTCAAGGACTCGCACGTAGTTTATTTGGGCAAATTGTACCTGAAACTAGAAGTACTGAATTTTACAGTTTCCTCGGATTTTTTAACAAGGTAGCAGCTTTTTTGGGTCCAGCACTTTACTTTTTCATGGCAGTTATGTATGACAGTCGTGCTGGAATCTTTAGTATAGCTTTTCTTCTTCTTTTAGGTGCTATATTACTATACAGAGTCGATATTGATGCAGGGATAGAAGACGCTAAAGCTGAAGATGAAAGAATAAGGAAATTATTAGCGGCAGCATCAGAAGAAGACTATGATTCTATGCACAATTAAGGTTAGATATGAGTAATTCAAGAAAGATATTAGACGCACCTAAGAAGATTAGAGAAAAATTAAAAGATTTTAATGAAGAAAGGAAAAAACCTAGAGAGCCAATAACTACCAAGGCATCTATGTTCAGTATTTTTTCATGGGCTTTTTACGATCTAGGAAATACTATATTTTCAGTTCTAATAGTTTCCTTTTATTTTGGTCTTTGGGTTGTCAGTGATGAAGTTGGAGGAACAGACTCAGATTATGGTTATGCAAATGCAGCTTCAATGGGTTTAGTATTTCTTACGGCTCCTTTAATAGGAGCACTTTCAGATCAAGCAAGACGCAGAATGCCATTTCTTTTCGTCACCACTTTGCTTTGTGTTGCTTTCACCGCATTACTGGGTTATGAAAGAGAAGGCTGGAGTAAGAGTACAGTCTTAACAGTCTCTCTGATTTTTTTTATTATTGCAAATTATTTTTATCAAGCAGGTCTGATTTTTTACGACTCAACATTAGCTACAATATCTACACCGGGGAATAAGGGTCGAATTGGTGGAATTGGAATAGGAGTAGGATATGTTGGTGCATTAGTAGGAATTTTATCAGCATTATATATTACTGACACTTTGGGCTTTCCGTATCCTGCCGTTTTTCAGTTAACGGCAGCTTTGTTTTTGATTTTTGCAATTCCGTGTTTTATATTTGTAAAGGAGACTCCAGGAGACAATTTTTGGCCTAGCTTGATGATATTAATGGCCATTCTTCTAGGAATAAATGCTTGGTTAAGTGAGGACTCTTTGGTTAGATATGCTACTTTGTTCTTCGCAATTTGGTGCATATTTTCCTCAATGAATACTAAGACAACTCCTCTTTTTAGGGATGGTTCAATAATCGATGCAACCTCAGGAACATTTTCTCAACTTAAAGGGACGCTCTCAATGCTCGGTAATTTTCCAGGATTGTCTAGGTTTTTGGTTGGTAGAGTTTTCTACACAGATGCAGCAAATACATCGATAACTTTTGCAGCAATTTATGTGAGAGAAGAATTTGGAATGGAAGATTCAGAAATTGCGGTTTACACGTTAATCGGTGTTTTCTCTTCAATAGTAAGTGGCTTTCTTTGGGGATACTTAGTTGATATTATAGGTCCTAAATCAACACTTAATGCAGTATTGTGGTTCTGGTTTGCATCATTCACTCTCCTAATATCTACAGTTTGGTTAGGTTTACCTACATGGATGATATGGTTGGCACCATTTTTAGCTGGAGTAGCTCTTGGTGGAACTTGGTGTGCCGATAGACCGTATATGCTGGTATTGACGCCTCCCAGATATATTGGTCAATTCTACGGATTGTATAGTATGGTAGGGCGTTTTGCAACCATAATTGGCCCTCTATCTTGGGCAATAATTGTGGATGAATTGAATTTTGGTAGGCCTGCAGCAATTGGTTTCCTTTTTATTGTTATGATTATAGGCTATATTATTCTTCAAGGAGTAGATGATAAGCCTAGGGAATGGCCACCAGAATTACAAGCTGAATATGAACCAGAGCCACCACGTGGAGCCATTGGAAGGTCACGATAACCACTTTAATGTATATCTAGTTGGAGTTTAATGGAACGTCGTATAGATCATTATTTGGAAAGATTGGTGTCTTCGGATTCGATGATTTTTTACAAAGCAGTTTGTGAATTCGCAGAAGAAAGAATTGAGCCTAATTATCTAAACTGGGAACGTAACCATGAGTTAATTCCGGAAAATATTATTGAGGAAATGGGCCAAATGGGTTTGTTCGGAGTCACAGTATCTGAAAAATATGGTGGTCAAGGAGGCAATCAATTAGATTTAATTTTAATGGGTTTAGCACTGGGTTATCACTCACAGTCCTTAGCCATCACCCCAGGAGCAGCTATGTCTTTGGGAGCTAAGCCTCTGCAATTATTTGGTACAGACTCTCAGAAAGAAGCTCATCTTCCTGATTTGGCAGCTGGAAAGAGAATGTTCGTCTTTGGTCTATCTGAGCCAGGTCGCGGTTCAGATGCTACTAATCCGGAAGTTACAGCCAAAAAGAAGGGTGATAAATGGGTCATTAAAGGAGAAAAATGTTGGTCTACAAACGCAAAATGGTCCAGTCATGTTGTAGTTCACGCGATGACGAGTCCTGATTCAAAGCCAGGTTACCGAACTACTTGTTTCATAGTTCCCATGGATGATCCAAATGTATCATATCAGGAAATGGCTGGTAAAGATCTATGGAGTCAATCATCTACCGGTTCAATTACTTTTGATGATGTTATTGTTTCTAATGAGGCCATTTTAGGTAAAGAAAATGAAGGCTTCAAAGTCATGGCGCAGACGTTAAACGGCGGTAGATTGTTTATCGCAGGGATGTCATTGGCCTCATTGGCCTTTGGGCTTGATAAATGTAGAAATTATGCTCAAGAAAGAGAGCAATTTGGTGTACCGATAGGTAGCTTTCAAAGGGTTCAGGATGTTATCATTGACATGGATATTACATTAGAGCAAGGATTGACTTGGTTGATTGATTTAACAAACAGATATGATGATAACACTTTAGATAGAGAGTCAGCGGCAAAAGTGAAAATTGAATGCTCAAGAAAGGCATCAGATCATTTGACAATGGCAATGGAAATTTGTGGTGGTGTTTCTTCTTTAGACGAATTCGGCTTGATAAGGCATCATAGGGACTTGTTTGTTTGCAGAGTAGGCGAAGGAAGTAATTTTGCATTGAAAGGCTTTGCTACAAGACCTCTTATGCCAGATATCACACTTCAATAAGCCCAATATAGTTATAGAGCAATTTCCTTACATAGTTGTGGAGTTCGAACAGATTGTATGTTATAGCCAATCAATTATCATTTTAATTTTACTAGTTGGATATTTAATCAATTTTCAGAAAAGTAGAAATAAAGTGATNGCCAAAGACAGCATTAAGTGTCTAAGTTGCAAACAAGATCTTGTTGGAGATGATCCTAATTACTGTTCATATTGTGGGCATATGAATTCNCATTCAAAGGGTTCTAATCTAGAAAAGTGATATTAATATTTTAAGTAAGTAGTTATCTGTAGTGTACTATGAAACGTCGAGACGTTGATTTTTCAGCTCCAACAAATAATATTTGTAATTCGGTTTCATGTAATACTCCAATAAAGCGTTCAGTTTCTCGTAAAAAAGTAGATGCAGTCTCCTCTTTGAATGTGGAAGGAACTAGCAAAAAAGTAGGATTGTGCNAGGACTGTTACAAAATTTTTAAGAAAGCTACCAAAAAAGACAGAGCTATGGAGTCATTTGGTAGATGAATGCTTCTTATGCAATATTTGAAGCCGAATTTCGAACTTCATTCAGAAGCTCTTTTCAATCTTTAAAGAAGCGTTTTGCTTCGACATTCATTATCTCGATTTTAGGAATTATTTTTTCTTTTGCTTGTATTAGATTAATGAATTTTGTGATTCAAAATCCTCAGCTTTTTCCAGAGGAACGGTTGTTCCTAGCGCTGTTCCCGGCCCCACGTAAACGCCCAGTTCGGTCTCGTAATCAAGGCGTTTGCAGGCGGCAAAAACCGGCATCTCGGCATCCGGGGCTTTGAGCTGACCCATTGGCCGCTTGGTGGGTGTGCCGCTAATACGAATGGAGGATGACCGGCCGTGATAAGCGATCGGCACGTATTTATAGTTAGGTAATAACGGATTATCGGGCCGAAACATTTTACCAACATTCGTTGCATGGTTGATGGAGGAGTAAAAATCGGTGTAGTCACC
>FUFK010048969.1_pt1 | contig 14767 bp, 12 predicted proteins | sample 1021851 | NCBI WGS metagenome assembly FUFK01 (sample SAMEA51879418, study PRJEB19060) | metagenome | reverse complement strand
TCTCTTGGCGAGTCTAACGCAGCCATTAATCTGGTTGGTTTTTTAAAAAATTTACGCCCAGATTGGCATTTTTTAATAACTACAAATACAATAACTTCAGCTGAAAATATTGATAAAAACTGTTCTAAAATGCCCGTTATACACGCATTTCAGCCATTAGATCACTTAACCTGGGTTTCTAATTTTTTGAATTACTGGAAGCCTGATTGTGCCTTATTTTTGGAATCTGATTTCTGGTTCAATCTAATTACTCAAACAAAGAAAAGACAAATCCCTATAATATTTGCTTCAAGCCAAATCTCAGAATCTGCAAAGTTAAAATGGGAAAAAAATCCATTGCTNGCAAAACAGCTTTTTTCGAGCCCTTCATTAATATTAGCTATTGANAANGAACAAAAAAAACGNTTCGAACAGCTAGCGAANATAGNGAAGTGTAACGGTNGGCCAGNGTTTTTGAATNTTGGTTCACTTAAAAANNGCCCCCNCATNAACTTGCCAAAATCTCCTTATGAGTTGGCCCTNAGNANNTATGNAAAGGAAACTAAANATAAAATAATACTTGCTGCATCAACTCATGAAAATGAGGANGTACTTATTGCAAACGCAGTTTCGAAAATAGCTAGTTCTGAGAAANTTCTNTTAATATTTGCGCCAAGACACCTCAATAGAGCTGAAGAAATTATAAACCGATTAGGTTCAATGCCAAGACGTTCAAAAGGAGAACTACCGANTNCTAAACATCNTTATTTTCTAAGTGATAGCATGGGAGAAATGAGGTGCTTGTACAATGTTGCAGATATTATTGTTCTTGGTGGTAGCTTTTTTAAGTCTGGAGGGCATAACCCTATTGAGCCTGCACTTGCAGGAAAAGCAATAATATGTGGTAAGTCTATTTTTAAAAATAAGTCTGACTATTCTTTGTTAATTAAAACNGGGATGATACATCAAGNTAAATCAAATCAAACTCTCAGAAGGANATTAGAAGATATTCTTAAACCTAATAACAGAATGGAAAAAGCTTTAATGAAGGGTCAAAAAATTGCTCAAGAAGCTTGCATGCGTCCTGCAAAAGCGGCACATTATATTATATCAACTATAGAGCAAAAACCCTAGATGCCAATCAAAACACCCCATTTTTGGACTGAACTTAACTGGCAGTCGGTTATCTTATTTCCGGTTAGCTATATCTGGCGTTTTGGCCACTATGCACAACAAAAAATATTGAACACTAAAGAAACAGAAATTCCAGTTATTTGTGTAGGTAATCTTACTGTTGGTGGAAGTGGTAAAACACCTGTCGTAATTACTTTATGCAGATTTCTATCAGGCATTGGAAAATCAACTTCAATTCTAACGCGTGGATTTGGTGGTAAGGAAAAAGGGCCAATTTTTGTTAGTACAAATCTTCATCAATCATTGGATGTTGGTGATGAACCTCTAATGATGGCTCACTCACTGGATGTGTGTGTAAGCAGGAACAGACCTTTAGGGGCCAACCATATATTAGACAAAAAAAAATATGACTGCATAGTAATGGATGATGGCCTTCAGAATCCAACATTAAAAAAAGATTTAAATATTGCTGTGTTCGATGGAAAGTTTGGAATTGGAAATGGTTTTTTATTACCAGCAGGACCAATGCGGCAGAAATTGGAAGTTGGTATACAAAATATAGATTTGGTAATTTTTAATGGGAAAGATGAAACAGGTTTGGGACAAAAAATTCCACCCCATATTCCTATTTTTACAGGAGAACTCCAGCCCGACGAAGAAATAGTTGAGAAAATGAAAAATAGACGTGTCTACGGTTTTGCAGGAATTGGTAACCCATCACGGTTTTTCAAAACATTAAATAATATTGGGGCTGACCTTGTTGGAGAAGCACACTTTGCAGACCACCATCCGTACACCGATGCAGATTTAACCCAATTATACGAGGAGGCGATGCAATCTGGGGCCGAACTTGTTACAACACAAAAAGATTGGATGAGATTGCCTACTGATTGGCGTGACAGAGTTCTAACTGTGCCAGTTAGAATTCATTTCTCTGCAGATGATACCATAAAAATAGTATCATTTCTTGAAACTATATTTGAAAATGTCATATCATCGTAATCCCAAGTTAAAACAATTTCTAATTCGCTATATAATTTGGCCTATTGAAGCTNTATTGTTATTTTTCGNACTTNTTATTTTACGAATTGTACCTATTGATATTGCAAGCTCATCTACAGGCTGGTTGGGTTCAAAAATAGGCCCTTTGACAAGCTGGCANAAAAGAGCAAGAGCAAATCTATCACTTGCAATACCAGAACTTTCAGAAAACGAGCATAATCAAATTTTATCAGCTATGTGGTGGAATCTAGGACGTAATATAGGAGANTTTTCTCATACTCTNAGTTTAATGAATTCGTCAAAACGAGTTCAAATAGACGGACTAGAAAAAATTGCTGGATGTGAAGAGGGGAGCATAATTATTGGTGCCCATCAGGCAAATTGGGAAGTAATTCCAACTATATTAAAGAGACTAAATAGAAAATCAGGAATAGTCTATCGACCTCTGAACAATCCACTCGCTAATTTTTTAATCCAAAAACGTCAGAAATATTTAAATGCAAACTTCTTTCAAAAGGGTCGAAAAGCAGCATCAGGAATGTTATCTACTNTCCAAGAAAATGGCGTTATAGCCATACTAATCGACCAGCAACTTCGCGAAGGTCGCATGGTTCCATTTTTTGGCATGCCTGCTAAAACACCTATTGCACACATAAAAATTGCGNCNAAACTACAGATTAAACTCTTTCCTGTCGAGACTATCAGGACTAATGGTGCNTATTATAAAATTATTGTTCACGAACCAGTTACGGTGAAAAAGGCTGCCACAGATGAAGAAATTCTCGCTGTGGCAAAACATATAAATGAGCTAGTTGAAGACTGGATAAAAAAACATCCCGATCAATGGCTATGGCCTCACAGACGCTGGGGAAGTATTAATGTATAAGATATCTCAGTCTGAAACCCTTGCATTGCTATAATAATTTAGGCTGTAATTCTATTTTATTTTTTTTATTATTTTCTTTTTGTTTAGAAGTTTCACGTTTTNCCGAACTATTATCACCTTTATTATCAACTGTATTTAATGTGTCTGGGTCAAGTTGTGCNTGTCTTTTAGCATCGTAAAACTGAAGATTTATATATGCACCTGGTTCGGCATCCTGCGATTNTTTAACTGGGTTTCCTTCTCTATCAGTTACTAATACAAAACCCTTTTCAAGTACCCTCTTAAAAGAAAAAGCGTCCAATAATTGCCCATATCTCAGAACCGTCTGCTCTGAATTTAAAAGAATTTTTTCAATTTGTGCTTTCATCCGTTCATTTGCTTCTATTATAATTGATTGAATGTTAGTGAGCTTTTGCTCTGGTTTTGGCATTTTCTCAAACAAACGTGTTAAATAATTCTGTTTTGAACTAATAAGATTTTGCAATGTTTTTTCAATTCGCTCATTCATAATATCAATTCTTTGACTATAATTATTAATTTGATCTGAAGGATGTATAAGTCCTCTAATTGCGGCAGTGAGTTGATTCTCCTTAAATAGAAACTTTCTATCTATGGCTTGGCTTATTCTAAAATTAAGCTCATTTATACGTGTTATAAGCTCTGTTAAAACGGGGGTTGCAATTTCTGCTGCCGCGGTTGGGGTTGGAGCCCTTATATCAGCAGCATAATCAATTAATGTTGTATCTGTCTCATGCCCAACAGCAGAAATAATAGGTATTTTGCTTTCAGAGACCGCTCTTACAACCACTTCCTCATTGAAACACCAAAGATCTTCAAGTGAGCCACCACCACGAGCTACAATGATAACGTGAGGTTTTGGGATATTCTCAGATTGGGACAATTGATTAAACGCGGTGATCGCATTTGCAATATGCTTTTCTGCTCCCAAGCCTTGAACGGGAACTGGCGCAATTAAAACACGAACACCAAATCTTTCTGATAATCTATGCAGAATATCTCTTATTACAGCGCCGGTTGGCGACGTTACTACTCCTATCACAGATGGCAAATATGGTATTTTTTGCTTTCGATCTTCAGAGAATAAACCCTCAGCTTGAAGTTGCCTTTTTAATACCTCTAATTGTTTAAGTAATGCCCCTTCACCAGAATATTCAATTTGGATTACATTTAATTGATAGCGTGACTGTCCAGAAAATGTTGTTAATTTTCCTGTACAAATAACGTCCATACCCTCCTCTGGTTGAATATCAATATGACTAAGCTGTCCTTTCCAAATAACACAGGCTAAAGTAACGTTCAGATCTTTTAAGCTAAAATAAATGTGTCCGGAACCCGGAGAAGCTGGCTTTGAAATTTCACCGCGAACTCTAACAAAATCGAAATTAGACTCAATCGTCCGTTTTACCGCGTTTGATAAATCAGCGACTGTGTATATTGGTTGGTTCGAAAGTGTTTCTTTTTCAGACAAAATGTAGTTTCTCATTTAAATATCATTGTTCCAATGCTCTATTTATGGCACAGATACCTCAATTTAGACAACGGCCTATATCCGCTGAATATGCAAGCATTTAAAAGACAAATAGATTTTATTTATATAATTTATGGATAAGCGAAGATGAACGTATTAATTGTTGGAGGAGGAGGAAGGGAACATGCACTTGCAAAAGCCATTTCAACTTCAATAAAGTGTACACGACTATATGCCGCTCCTGGAAACCCAGGTATATCTAAATTTGCCACTTGTATTGAATTGTCACCTGAAAATAACGAAGCAATCATTCAGGAATGTAAAAGATTTAATATTGAGCTTGTCGTTATCGGCCCTGAAGTGCCCCTGGTTGCAGGACTCGCAGATGCTTTACGGGCGAGTAATATCTTGGCATTCGGACCAAGTGCTGCAGCGGCAGAACTAGAGGGGTCTAAATATTTTGCACGTGATTTCTGCAAGCGATATAATATACCGCAACCTAATTTTAGTCGTTTTTCTGATAACCAAAAAGCCAAAAAATATGTAGATGAAATGGGCTCAGAATGTGTGGTTAAAGCAGATGGCCTTGCTGCAGGAAAAGGTGTTGTTGTCTGTAAAACAAAAAAACAAGCCTTCGATACGATTGATATGATGCTTTCTGGTGGTTTTGGAGCAGCTAGTGATACTATAATAGTAGAAGAATGCATTTCTGGCGCTGAACTATCCGCTTTTGCGCTCATTGACTCTGAAGAGGTAATTTGGCTTGCAAGTGCAAGGGACCATAAAAGGGCATTTAATGGAGATGAAGGACCCAATACAGGTGGAATGGGCGCAGTGAGCCCATCACCAGATGAAACGAACAAATTACGTGAACATATAATTGAGAAAATCTTAAATCCGGTTGCAAAAGGAATGGTATTAGATGGTAAGCCCTATACCGGGATATTATATGCAGGACTGATGCTGACAGATGCAGGTCCGAAAGTCATAGAATTTAATTGCAGATTTGGTGACCCTGAAGCTCAAGTTATCTTGCCTAGACTAGAAAGTGATTTGCTAGACCTAATTCTTCTGCATTGTAATCAAGCCCAAAAGGAGGCAGTTATTAAGTTTAGCAATGACGTAGCAATTACCGTCGTTATGGCCAATAAAGGATACCCTGGCAGCTATGAGCCTAATTCAATAATTAAAGATATAGACCTTGTCTCATTGAACACAGATTGTTTTATCTACCACTCAGGGACTGCAATGAATCAGAAAGGCGAAATAATCGCAAAAGGTGGACGCGTGTTAAGCATAACTGCTAAAGCGAAGAGTTATCAAAAAGCACGCTTGGAAGCTTATGAAACCGTGTCAAAAATTAATTGGGAAAACGGTTTTTACAGAACAGATATTGCTGATTTCTAGCGCCTTCCTAAAAAAAACTTCTTAAGTAAGCTTGCTGATTGTGTTTCCATTATACCACTATAAATTTCTGGTTTATGATGACAAGTTGGATGGCTAAACACACGGCTGCCATTATCTACAGCGCCCCCTTTTTTATCCTCTACTGCATAATATAGCCTACGAATTCTTGCATTTGAAATAGCCCCTGCACACATTGCACANGGCTCAAGCGTTACCCATAAATCACATTTTTCNAGATATTTTTGACCTAGGCGTCTCATAGCTTTCCTTAAAACAAGGCATTCAGCATGTGAGGTGGCATCTAACTCCGATTCAACTAAATTATGTGCAGTAGCAATAACATTGCCATCTGCATTGACAATCACTGCTCCTACAGGGACTTCACCAATCTGGAATGCTCTTTCTGCGTATTGCAACGCCAGTTTCATGTGATCTTTGTAACTCATATCTAGGCAATGACAAAACTAAATGAAAAAAGCAATATGTTGTTTTCTTCAGACTATTTTTTCCTTCCTTTTTATGTTCTACTTTTCTTATTATGCCCCCATTCAAAACTTCATTTAAACTAGATAAAATTACAAAATCTGAGCGGATTGCGAAGCGGATTGCAAGAGCTGGACTTTGTTCACGAAGAGATGCAGAAAGCTGGATTCGTGATGGTAGAGTAATGGTAAATAATATAACTCTAGAGACTCCAGCCTATATAGTTAGGCCTAATGATGAGATACTTGTAGATAATAAACCACTCCCAAAGCAAGAAGAAACACGTTTGTGGCGATATTACAAACCACGTGGACTTATTGTCTCTAATCGTGACGAAAAAAATAGGGAGACAATTTTTGATAGATTAAAAAACAAACTCCCGCGTGTAATAAGTATTGGTAGGCTTGACCTCGACTCAGAAGGCATAATTTTATTGACGAATGATGGGGNACTTGCACGTTACTTAGAATTACCTAGCACAGGATGGACACGAAAATACCGAGTGCGTGTTTATGGCAGAGTTGACCAAAATCAACTGGAAAAATTAAAGGAAGGAATTACAATAGAAGGCATTCGATATGGTAGTCTTCTTGCAAAGCTTGATAAACAAATGACAAGTAATGCTTGGCTTACAATTGCTATCAAAGAGGGAAAAAACCGTGAAATTCGCCGTGTAATGGAGTTTCTTGGATATTCCGTTAGTAGATTAATTAGAACTTCTTATGGTCCTTTTCAGCTTGGTGCCATGAAAGAAGATGATTTGCAAGAAGTAAAACAAACCATCCTACGTGAGCAACTTGGACAATCTAAGACAAATTTCCTACAACAAGCTTCGTTTACAATTACGCGGGAAAAACAAAACAAAACAAAACAAAAACATACAATCTTTTCGAAGAAATCAGGAAATAATAATGCAAATAATAGGCGGAATAAGGCGAGGCGCAAAGCTCGTTGAATGCAAAAGCCTCTCAGTTCGTCCAACTGGTCAACGTGTAAGGGAGGCTATTTTTAATTTGTTAGCTGGTGGCCGCTTCACTCCGTTGGTAAAAAATGCAACTGTCTTAGATTTATTTGCTGGAACCGGTGCGCTTGGGTTAGAAGCTATTTCCAGGGGAGCAAATGAGGCCTACTTTGTTGAACGTGACCAACAGGCACTTAATACATTGCGCGCTAATATTCAAAAACTGGACTTTCTAGATACTACCACCGTTCTAGCGGGGTCTGTAGAGAATATTACAAGATGGGCGTATCCACCTGCTGATTTGGTATTTTGCGATGCACCTTATACAAATAATATTACATCACAGGCCATTCAAAATATAGCGAGAATAGGTGCTATACGACAGGGTGCACTTGTAATAATAGAAATGCCCAAAAAAGATGAAATGACTTTACCTCATGAATTTAAATTTGCTGATAAACGTATATATGGCATTTCTTCTATCCATTTATTCAATTGGAATCCTTTTTAACGTCTACCAAAAAGACTTTCGATTTCTGGCAATGATATCTTGATATAAGTTGGCCTGCCATGATTACATTGGCCTGAATTAGGGGTAATTTCCATATCTCTTAACAGCTGGTTCATCTCAGCTACATTTAATATTCTTCCTGAACGAACTGAGCCATGGCAAGCAATTGTGGCTAGCACAGATGATATTTTATCTTCAAGACTGGTGGAACTTGACAAGTCAATCAGCTCTTCAGCAATGTCTTTTACCAGCTCTTGTGCATTTACCTCTCCTAAAAGTGCTGGTGTTTCTCTCACGATAACAGAGTCGTTACCAAAAGACTCTATGATTAGACCAAGCTGATTTAAAGTTTCCAAATAGTTGTTTATAGCTTCTAATTGTTCGGGAACGAGAGATATAATTTCAGGTAATAATAACAATTGCGTCTTTACTCTATTAGATGTTAAATCTGATTTCATTCTTTCCATTACAAGACGTTCATGAGCTGCATGTTGGTCGATAATAACAATACCTTCCTGTGTTTCAGATATGATATAATTTTTATGATATTGTGCTCTTGCTGCACCTAATAGGGCTCCTCTTAATTCTATTTGGTTTTGAATTTTGGCTTCGTTATCATCCTCAACCTCTTTCGCAAGTGGCGGAGCGTTAAAAAACATATCATCGGGAACCACTCTATCAAAATCCGAATTGCGCTGCTTTGATATGCTTTGTCTTTCTGTAAAGTTTATGCTCTCAAAAGATGCCAAATTTGGTTTTTCCGTTTTCCCTCTGTATTTACCAACTGATGACCGGTTAAATACATTTTGACTTAATTCTGCTGTAGCCTGAATCCCCTCATTACGCAGAGCTGATTGAATAGACCCTACGATTAGACTCCGTATGGCACTAGGATCTGAGAAACGAACTTCACTTTTAGCTGGATGCACATTTACATCTACATCCTCATGAGCAACCGTAATAAACAAAGCAAGAAACGGGTATCTGCCTCTGGGAAGGGTATCTGCGTATGCAGCACGAATGGCTCCAATCAACTGTTTATCTTTTACCGGACGTTGATTTACAAAAATATTCATATATTGAGTTGTTGGTCTATTCATTGTTGGTAGACCCATCAAACCTGAAAGACCAAATGTGTCACTCTGTGCATCGAGCATAACTGCTTCTTTGGCAAAAATNTNACCCATTACATCTGATAATCTCTCTCGAATTCCTATATTATCATCAGTTCTAGCAGGAAAATTTAATATAGTTTTATCGTTTTCATAAACTTTAAAAGCTACCCCTGGTTTTGTCATGGCAAGTTGCTTTATCACTTCAAAGCACTTGCCTGCCTCAGAACGTTGGGTTTTTAAAAATTTACGTCTTGCTGGAATTTTANNAAATATATCTCGGAAAGTAACTCTCGTGCCAACTGCATGTGCAACTGGATTAGTTGGATAAATAGTCCCATGCTCAATATGGATTTTCCAACCATGTTCCATTTTCTCAGTCCTTGAAGAAATTTCAAAATCTGAAACAGCTGCAATCGAAGGAAGTGCTTCACCTCTAAACCCAAAACTTTTTATCTGGAATAAGTTTGCATTTGGTAATTTGGAAGTCGCATGCCTTTTAACCGCCAGACATAGCTCNTCTTCNATCATCCCATANCCATTATCTGNCACAGAAATGCTTTTTAATCCACCTTGACTAAGATTAATAGAAATCTCAGTCGCCTGTGCATCCAGCGAGTTTTCAATTAGTTCTTTCAAAGCACTCGCTGGTCGTTCAATAACTTCTCCAGCAGCAATCTGGTCTACAAGATGGCTCGGTAGTAGTCTAATTCTACTCATCTTAGTTTTTTCTATACTTATTAAAAAANTAATTTATTGAACTTGAATTTCATCNCCNAAAACACCGTCATAAGCAGGGGTTGCACCTGAATTAATTGCTCTTTGTTGCATAATGTTGGTCCTTATTCGTCTGTCTTCTGCAATTTGGTCCAATATTGGACCTACATCTGGAATGCCACCAAAAATAACATTAATAGGCAATCTACGTTCAAAAATAATNCCCGTTGTTTCTTGATCAATAATAGTTCTAATATTAGGTTCAATTGAACTTAATTCAAAAAATTCATCATAACCTAATGCCACCTTGCTTCGTCTTTCAAAAAGCTTATTCATAATATTCAAAGAAGATTTTTCATCCACTCCTAAATTAACTGATTCCGCGTCTGGACGGGATGTAAAATCAGGAGGAAGCGACAGTGGTGGTCTAACAACCACTTGAAATTCATCTGGTGTTGACTTTTCAGTTCCTATAGCACGGCGATAATCGGAACATGCAGTGGTTCCGCAAACTATGATGAGAAAAAACACCATCAATAATGAACTAAACTTTTGCATTATTCCTCTCCTTGCGTTGACGATGTATTTATACTTGCATAAATCCATATTGCAATTCCAGTACATATAGCAACATCTGCTATATTAAATGCTGGCCAGTGATAACNCCCAATATGAAAATCTAAAAAATCAACTACTTTACCATATAAAATTCTATCAATCACATTTCCAATTGCACCTCCTGAAATAATCGCCGATGCTAACTGTTGTAAATACCCTTGAAACTTTAATTGGCTTACCAGATAAGTAATGACAACCAATGCAAGTATCGGAATAATAAACCGAACCAACTCCGGTTGAGACGACATTAATCCAAAACTAATGCCTTTATTCCAAACAGGTGTTAAATTAAAAAAGGTCGTTACAACAATTTGTTTTGGCTGCTCAAACAGTAATAATAACATCCATTTCTTAAAGACAAAATCCATAAGAATAATAAGAAAAGCTATAAAAAAAAAACGTCTATAATTGGACTTTCTTAAATCATCCATTTATTTTCTAAATCCTATTTACATGTATCAAATTGAAAGACGCAACAAATCGATTAAATTAAACTTTTTCATGAACCACCTCTTCACATCTATTACATAATCCATGATTTACTTTAACTTCAGGAAGAACTTTCCAACATCTGACACACTTTTCACCTTCTGCAAGACGTATTTCTACCTTAGTTTGTGAGACCCTATCACTGACAATTTTAGCTTCTGATGTAATAAATAATGCCGGTAGATCGATCCCTGAAATAAGTTTTTTTTCTTCATCGTTTAGGCTTAAATTTACTGATGCTTGCAAACTTCCACCTATCTTTGACTCAGCCCTAGCATTCTCTATAGCTGTAGTTACTTCGGACCTAATAGAACGGATATTAATCCATTTTCTAATTAATTCAGAATTCTTCCATTCTGATGGTATATTTTGATATTCCCGAAGATGAATGGAGTCATCTGTATTTTTTGTATAAGCTAACCAAGCTTCATCTGCCGTAAAACATAGGATAGGGGCTATCCAGGCAACCAAACTTTTAAAACACATATCCATCATTGTGAGCGCTGCTCTTCTGGACACATTATTTAGCTTATCACAATACAACATGTCTTTACGAATATCAAAATAGAAAGCCGATAGATCACCATTACAGAAATCATGGAGTTCAGTAAAAATAGAATGAAAATCATATTTATTTACTTTTTCAGTAATCTTTTCATCTAACTCAAATAAACGTGCAGCGANCCATTTTTCAAGCTCTGGCATTTCATCGAAAGAAACTGGTTCCAGAGCATCAAAACCATCTAAAGCACCCAGCAAATAACGAAGTGTGTTGCGGATTCTTCTATAATGATCTGATTGGCGTTTGAGTATTTCTGTGCCTATTCTGAGGTCGTCATAATAATCAGAGCTTACCACCCACAATCTTAGAATATCTGCGCCACTTTGTTGAATAATTTTTTGTGGTTGAATAACGTTGCCAAGTGATTTGGACATCTTTCTACCTTGCTCATCCAAAACAAACCCATGGGTCAAAACACCTTTGTAAGGTGCTTTGGANCGTGTTCCACTTGACTCAAGTAAGGATGAATGAAACCAGCCTCGATGCTGATCAGAACCCTCAAGATATAAATCAGCGGGTGAGTGCAAGTCTTCACGCTGCTCCAATACAAAGGCATGCGTTGAACCAGAATCAAACCAGACATCCGCAATATCATTCACTTTTTCATANGAATCTGGATCGTAATCTTCTCCCAAGAACCTTGAAGNAGGTGATGTAAACCAAGCATCACATCCCTCTTNTTTAAAAATTGCTATAATCCTGTCTACAACTGACTGGTCTTGAAGAGGTTTTCCNGATTTTTTCTCAACAAAGACAGGAATTGGCACTCCCCAAGCACGCTGCCTGCTAAGACACCAATCAGGCCTATTTTCAATCATGGAGGTCAATCGCCTCTGACCTGAGGATGGGTAAAATGACGTTTCCTTTAATGCTGAAAGCGCATATTTTCGGAGTCCGTGGCTTTCCATAGCGATAAACCACTGCGCTGTATTTCGATATATTACAGGGGCATGTGATCTCCAACTATGGGGATAAGAATGTGTTAAGCTACCAATTCCAATTAAACCCTTATGCTCGGATATAATTTCAGCAATTTTCAAATTATCTCTTAATACATGAAAGCCAGAAAAAATTGGCAAATGCTCCATTAATGTGCCGTCTTCATTTACAGTATCTGGAACCTCTATTCCGTGCTTAAGGTGTGCTAACAAGTAATCTTCCGGCCCATGCCCTGGTGCAATATGAACAAATCCCGTTCCCTGCTCAGTTGTTACATAATCAGCATCAAGTAATGGGACTGGGTAATCATAACCTGCATCAGCCATTGGGTGTTTTGAGATAGAACCTTTCAGCTCATAACCCTTCAGTTTAGCTTTAACATCATATTCTGTTATACCGCATTGAGAACAGATATCTTCTAATAATATCTCACTAACAATAATTATTTGATTTTCTTGGGCGATTGAGTTTTCTGAAACTTGATTTATATTTATCGCAACATAGTCAATTTCATTATTATAGGCTAGTGCTCTATTTCCGGGGATTGTCCAGGGTGTTGTTGTCCAAATTACAATAAAATTACCAATAAGTGCTTTCAACGGACATTCAACAAGCTTAAATTTTGCAAAAATAGTAGTAGAGGTATGATCACTATATTCAAGCTCGGCTTCAGCCAATGCAGTTTTTTCAACTGGGGACCACATTACAGGTTTAGACCCCCTGTATAGTGAGCCTTGCATAAGAAATTTCCCTATTTCTGCTGCAATAATTGCTTCTGACTCAAAATTCATTGTATAATACGGATTCTGCCAGTCACCCAGCACCCCTAATCTTTGAAATTCCTCTGACTGTACATCCATCCAATGTGCAGCAAATGAACGACATTCCTCACGGAACTCTTCGATTGGAACCTCATCTTTATCTTTTCCCTTTTTTCGATATTGCTCTTCAATTTTCCATTCTATTGGCAGACCATGGCAGTCCCATCCAGGCACATAATTGGCATCCTTACCCATCATAGATTGAGAACGGTTGATGACATCCTTTAGAATTTTATTTAATGCATGGCCAATGTGTAGATTACCATTTGCATAGGGAGGACCATCATGGAGAATAAACTTTTCTCTACCTTTTCTTGCTTGCCTAAGTCTTTTGTAAAGATCTAGTTGCTTCCAGCGAGCAATAATTTCAGGTTCCTTTTGCGGAAGTCCGCCTCTCATTGGAAAAGCAGTCGTTGGCAAAAATACTGTATCTTTATAATTTTTAGAGGCCTCTTGGTTATCTGACATCAGAATTTTCCATGAATTATATCCTATTTTTGTTTTAAATATTTTTTGCGAGTATTTCTTTGGCAGAATCTACGTCTTTTGATATTTGCAATTTAAGAGAGGTTAATGAGTCAAATTTTTTCTCACCACGCATGTAATAATGCAAATTAACACACAATCTTGTTCCATATATATCATCATCAAACTCGAACAAATGCACTTCAGCCATCACTTTCCTATCTCCAATAGTGGGTCTTATACCAATGTTGGCCACCCCTTTTAAAATTGGTAAATCGAAATAACTTAAACTTTTGGCGCTATCATCAAATGGTATATCTTTTTTTTCAATGGCAGCTGTAATTGCATATACGCCGTATGCAGGCACCTGACAATCTTCTANACTAAAGTTAGCAGTAGGAAAATTAAGTTGGCGTCCACGTTTGTCCCCATGTTCTATTGTACCACAAATTGTGGGGGGCCTACCCAGCATTTCTCTTGCGTCGTCTATGCGGCCTGCTTGCAAAGCTGCTCGCACTCGGCTAGATGACACTATTGCAGATTTATTGTCAACTTTAAGTGGTACACTAGTTATTTTTATATTATAATTTTTTCCTAATGATGAGAGTAGTGCCATATCTCCTGCTCTACCTCGGCCAAATGCAAAATCGGTTCCAGCGACAAGATGAGAAACTCTTAATGGATATAATACATTCGATACAAATTGTTCTGGTGAGAGCTGGCGAAGTTCATCATTGAAGTTAACATGGACTATAATCTCTATTCCATGTGAGAATAAGATTCGATTTTTCTCAATAGTATCAGAAATTAAGAAACCAGGCTCGTTCCGTCGGAAATATCTTCTGGGATGTGGGTCAAAGGTAATAACACCTATCTTAGTCCCATTATTTTTTGCAAATTCTTTCGCAGTTGATATTAACTTCTGATGTCCAAGATGAACACCATCAAAATTTCCAATTACGGCCGTCAAAAGGGGAGTCTTAAGAGGTGAATCCCCAACAGACCAATGAACAATTTCAGTTTTCATAATATTTCCAAAAAGATTTGGCGAGAATATAACGCATTTTTTGATCTAAATTCAATTGAAAGGATTAACAAATTTATATTATTGTAAACGGCATTATTGAGTTGTGTTTTATTAAGAAACTTTTGAAAAATGAACTTCATTCTTCTTTAAACGAAGCCAAAATAA
>FUFK010048355.1_pt1 | contig 14767 bp, 27 predicted proteins | sample 1021851 | NCBI WGS metagenome assembly FUFK01 (sample SAMEA51879418, study PRJEB19060) | metagenome | reverse complement strand
ATTAAATGTTAAATTAAATGTATTCGAGCGTTCTACAGTGAGAACAGAGTGACTTTAGAATATGTACAGAATACCTTCAGAATGTACGGAGATATCGCTGTCTTAGCCTGCGGTCACTCGAAAGTCAAGCGAATGTGTGACAGTTTTATTTCTGTCCACTCTTGTTGATTTCTCCGAGAATGTCTGATATAATTAGAAAGTAAACAAAAGGAGGAAAAGTGACAGAAACTGCGAAAAAGGTAAAAACCGCTACAAAACGCAGAAAGTCGCGGAAAGTGGTAAAAGATGTCGTTTTTGACATTTCTGAGATTTCCACAGCTATTAATCAGATTCAGATAAAAGATAAGAAAGTTGGCATTATTTTCCAAGGTAGAGATACTGAGTATTTCTATGACTATACTGAGGATCTCTCAGAATTTGTGAAAGAGATAGAAAAGTTCACAAAGGAGCAGCATATCTCACTTGGGAAAAGATTTAATGAACTGGTAAGAACTGGTGTATTGAAACAGATTGTTGACTAATGGGTAAAAGTAGCAAAAGATACAAAAAAGAGTCATTTTCACAAAAACAGAGAGAAATGACAGAAATTGATGATCTTGATACAAATGGGTATCTTGACTATATTTCTAATAAAAATAGAATAAAATCACAAACTAAGAATAAATACTATGAAAGTGATTAGTTCTATGAATTACGAAGATATCATAGCAGAATATCACAATGGGATGTTATCACCATGTGACACTGTGGAGATCGTCCAATTTCTACTTGATACGGATCTGATTCTGAATTATCCTGAACTCTACGAGTTGGCAGACTACTATACTATGGANGGACTCTGTTACCAGGTGTCCTGCCAATAGTCTGCACTGGGATANCCCCACACTGGGCAACCAGGTGGGGTATTTTTGTATAAATTGTTACCTAGGATCAGAGGGTGATCTGATCTAGGTATGATTGGGGGATCACGTCATGTTCAAGATTGCCCAACCACTTGTTAATATGTCTTGTAGTGGTTGATGAGTACCATGCATCTGTTCTTGCATAGCGTCCCTTTTTAGCAATATAACATGCGACTGGGGTCCTGTAACTGAAAAATACCATGTCACCGTTAGAGAGTGTGACTTCAGTCTGGTTTTTCGCGATTGAGTTAAGTTTCAAAGGTTGACCTCTGTTTTGTTTACTCTCTTATTATAATGCNNAAGCAGCGGNTNTGGGGCTATGGTGGACACTAATGTAATTGGCACACTCTAATTAATTCAAGGCAGGGTGAGTACCGAAGATTTTAGAGAGCGTACCCTCGCTCTGTTATGTCTTTATTATAGGGGATGTTGCACCACAATGGGGACACGTGTGGACACTTTGTGCAAGTGTCACACTGTCTGGGGTGATGACTACCTGCATAGGTGCAGGTCTCTTTGGTTTCTTTTTTAGTTTCAATGGTCTGCCCATACTATTTGTTTATCATGATTAGCTATATCAAAACATATTTCACACATGCAGTCTACGTNTGGGTGTGCATCTCGCCAGGAATAATCTTCCTCTATGGGTGCATCCCAATAGTAATAGAGATCATCTCGGTGTGAATCTCTGTCTATGTCTTGATAGGTATCAAGTAGATCCTGGAAATGGGAACTATCAAAGTTCCCGCAAACGTCGCAATATGCCATTAGCTATGATCTCCGTAGAGTTCATTCATAGTGTCGCGTACTCTCTCACGGTCTAGAGAGTCACCGTCACCCCATGTAATAACATCATTACATGCATCAAGGTACATGAGAGTTGCATAAGCAACCTGTTCACGTGTCCTGCCTTGGTCATATAGACCACCGATCCCGTAGAAATCGAGACAGTATTCAATAAAGTCGTTGAAGTTTTTCATACTATTAATATAGCATCTCGTGCAGCATATGGTGCATGGAGTGTGCCACTAATTAAAGTGCACACTATACCCTTACATACTCAGGGCTAGGCATTATAATAAGAATATAAATTACGAGGTCAACCTTGGAAACAACCACACTAACAGTCGGCAGAAACATCGGAGACGAGGGAACTGTCACCAATCAAATGTTAGAACAGTTTATTAAAGACGAAGTTCTTACCCGTCTTGAGTATGCGACTATTACTCACGGTATGGGGATCTACAAAGGAACAATGGAAGCAATAGTTTGTTTCTCTGTTACTGGTAGACAGTATGAGGACGCATTGTTTGAGGTTGGCGAGGCATACAAAAAAGCATTTCGTCAAGACTCTGTAATGTATTCATGCGACATGAGGGAGGTTTCATTCAAATGAAATATTTTGTAACTCAAGTCCACTTCGCATTTGATGAGGAGTGGATCTCCAAAGAGGATCGCGAAAACATCACAGAGGATCATTGGGGACTATGGGAAGCAGACAACCTGCAGGATCTATGCGAGAAACTCACAGAGAGCAGCGGGTGGTTAGTAAATGATTTACATTTTAGTGTGAGATCATGAACCAGTATAGAATCCAATGCTCAGAGGTGAATTACTTCACCGTGCTAGTCGAGGCAGAAACAATGCAGGAGGCAGAGGACCTGCTGCATGCAGATGTAAATGCATACGATGTTGAGGACGAATACAGCGGGGAATGGGTCATAGAGGACATAGAGGAATTATGAGCTCTACTTCCATTATAACAAGGACCATGCCTTTTTTGGGCTTAGTGTGTGCCACTATTATTAGTGTCCATTTTGCCCCTATATTATCACCAATCGGTGCTAATATTATAATATAACAATCAAAGGAGTTTATGCCTAATCATTGTCACAATAGAGTAGAATTCTACTCAGAGGATACAACAGCAATTCTCAAACTACATAAGATTTTCCTTAAGGGGATAGCAGATGAAATCCAAGAACCAATGGATACTGTTTTTGGATCATTCATCCCCGAACCAGANTGGGCAAAAGTTCCACTTGCTGAGTCTGATGTTAAAGAGTATTCATTCTCTAACCCTAGAGGTAAGGTAGGGGAACTACCAGTATATAAAGACAAAGGTTTTGGCAGGGGTTTATATTTCCCTAGCACTGATGTAAANGANGATAGATGGTANAACTGGCGTGTTCACAACTGGGGAACTAAGTGGGATGCTTATTCCTTAGAGATAGATGACTCAGATTTACCACATGGATTTCAAGTCACATTTGATACAGCATGGTCGCCACCAGAGGAGATTTGCTACGCAATCCGTGAACAGTTCGACGACTTGTCTGTATCGTGGTTCTATGATGAACCAGGATGTGAAGTAGCAGGGTATCTATAAATGGATAGAGCATTACTACTAGAACTCAAAGAGTTCTTAACAGAGAGAATGGTGGACAATATGTCCACCAAAGACCTAGAAGAGTATGTGATGAATGACTTATTCACATACTTTGACAAACTAGGAGAGCATGAGTTCCTAGAAGAGGCGAGGAACTATTGGGACGATTCATTTGATGAAGTAGTAGATGAAGTTAAAGACTACATGAACTGCGACATGAAAGCAACAGGAGATAGACCAGTTGATAAACTGTCCACTGGAGGCACACATGATGTGTAGTCCCTTGTATAATAGAAGAGTAACAAACAAGAAAACTATGTTTGACTCTCAACTAAGACCTTACTTCGATGGTCGCGTACTTGCTAATGAAACAGCAATGAATGACCCCGCGGTAATTGCCACTCTTAAGAGTATGGCAAAGCGAAACTTTGAACCCCAAAGAATTAACAACTATGGGGTATGGTACATCTCAGACAGGCATTAATCATGTATACACCAAACGAAATCGCTCTAGAGACATTCATTAAGAATGTATACTCTACATTTGACTACTTCGGACAGGACGGAGCAGACTATGTGTCAGACAGTGACATGGATTTATTCAAGCAGTATTGCCTAGAGTTTAGGAGGTCAGTGACATGAAAACAACTAAGTATGCGGGGACGCTATACCTAGAAAAGGATTTCTACGACGACATAGCAGACCTAGGTTGGGAGTACACATGCGGGCGATTGTCCCGCAGTGGTATGGAAGTCTATGACCAGATAATGACACGTCTTGGTGTTCTCGATAAGGGGGAACACTGGAACGAAGATTGTTATCAAGATCACGGGTGCGACCATTAATGATAAAGCATTATCTACAGCAAATCCAGCTTCTTTGTGACAGTTTAATTACTGTCACAATCAAGTCCCTATTCTACCAAGGGGACGTGTATAATAGTAGTATAAACAAACAGGAGCAATCAATGACTACTTGGGCAATTCAACCTTCACACTGGGGCAATCAAGTTTTAATCGGTGCTGAAATGACAAACGATTTCCAAACCGCTGAAGACATTGCTTTAGACATGGCAACAGACAACATGGAACAGGTTTGTATTTTCAAGGTCGGCACTAAAGCAGACATCAAGTGGAAAGCGATTAATTAACCCCCCCGTCTCACTAACCCCCCCTTATATGGAGTATAGATCATGACCACAGACAACACACAGTGGCAAAGAGAATTAATTATGAATGAGGACGAAGAATCCGTCCTCGTCACTATGGCACGTTTCTTTATAGAGAATGGGTGGATAGATGATGAAAATCAAGACGCATTCGATTCACTCATTGAGAAAATATGCGACCCTGCCCCGTGGGATTATAACCCCCCGTCTATATAACCCCCCCTTATATAAGGGGTCTTATATAGCATACTGATATATGCTAGCATATAATATATGTGATGATATATTATATGTGTCAATATATTAAGTGTCCCATATATACACACATAGCATATAATATATGTGTATAATAGTATTATAAACATTCATTCATTGATTATGTCATTCTTTAATTATGTGTCCCTATCAGACTATGATCTCACAGATCAGTCTATGCTACAGTGTTGCTATGATGAAGTAGTAGCAGAGTATACTGACACAGGTGATATTGCTATGTGTGGTGAGCAGTTCTTAAGAGATGCTGCTAGATTTAAACTAGAAGACTTTAAGAACTATATGCGTCCTCTCTTCGGGATAGAGAAGACACACATAGCGGATTGGGACTAGGACAGTCCCCCGCCCTTCGGGGCGGGTGCCCCGTTATAAAAAGAGTCCCAACGCTCTAACCTACAAAAGTGGGTACGTGCGTTTCAAAAATATTTAAAAATTTTTTCTGAGGTAAAAACCCCCCTATGATTGGTTCTGAAATGTATGCGATAAGAGATCTACTGTTATCGTGCCCCCCTGTGTATACACTTCCAGGTACTTGGACGAAGTGTAACGCTATCATTCCTCACTATAACGCTGACCCCAACGTCACGTTTGGTATTTCTTTGCTTGTTATCACAGTACTTCTCTCAGGATATGGAGTATACAGAGCATTTTTTAACAATGAGGGTCTAGCAGACCAGTGGGATGATCATGACGACTAACTACGCACTTGAACTTATATTCTGGGTTGTACTCGGACTATACGTATTAACTAAACTTGGAGCATTTAAGAAATGAAACTCACTCAAGAGGTGATTGACAAGATACAGGAAGCAATGCTACACACCAAAAAGGATGGTAGTATCAACTGGAAGGATGGAGATGAGGTTGTCGTACAGTTAGCAGGAACCTTTGCTAACGACAGATTCATAGTTATCAAGAACAAAACTAAGGATCCTGTCGTATCTGCTCAACCCCATCCCCATTTTGACTACGAAAAGAAGGAATGGATCAAGGATGGTAGAGAAGAATACATGAAAGAACTCGAAGCATTAGACGAACAGTACATGAAGGAGCAGAATGAACCTAGATCTACTGACGGATGAAGAGTTCGAGGAACTCTGTAGACTCCTAGAAATCGACTACTATACATACTATACAGGGAAAGAACCTACCGATGATGAATGACATAACAATATTCGTATACTTTATCACTTTCGCAGCAGTATTAGGGGCATCTTTTGCCTTTATGTGGCGAAGTATGTCGTCTGTTCTGATGACACTTGACACAAAACCGAGTCCGAAGTATAATATACATCCAGAAATGGACGATGTTAAAGACGGAGAAGAACTTTTAGTCTTTAAATCGTTTGAACAAGAAGAAACTTAATCATTCAATGTGGCGAATTTGGGCAAAAGCACTCGGAGAGAAGTCAGGCAAGACAGATCGAGAGGCAGATATCATAGCGGGTATACGTACTTTTATCTTTATCCAACTCGTAGTCACGAATTGTTTCATCATAGCAGGAAATATACGTCATTGGAATGATGCTCACATGGATAAATCCTTAAGAGAACCTTTAGAATTTATTAATTTGTGTTGATTTGCTCAAAATATGTGTTATAATTAGATTAAGATTCACTAGCTATAGAGTATGAAGTACATTCTTTACGACGACAAGCAACAACAGCAAGGTAAATTTCCTTCAATATACGAATTGAGGAGATTTTTATGTGATCGTAAGTATGAAATTGACTGTGACCGAGACATTTCATGTACTTTTGACTATATTAAGTCTATACAATGGAGTTTTGATATAGAAGAATGACTCAGCAAGAGATATCTGACTGTCTCTACGCTCTCAAATCCCAAATTGAAGCGTTAGAGACCCGCCTTAATAGTATGGAGCTTCTTATGAAGCGACCAAATAAGGAAAATTATGAAAAATTAGTAGACGTAGTACTCGAACATGACAAAAGACTCAACTCTATCGAAAAGCTCTAAGATTTATCACCTATATTGGGAAGATAAATGTATTATGAGAGGTGTAGATGAGGAAGATTTCCATCCAATCTGGGAAAAACTCATGTGGACGTACAATACGGAGTTAAATTACGTAGAAATCACGCTAGACGAAGACGATAATCTGGCGATTACTGATACTTCGTACTGAAAGTCCCAAAATCGCGTCGTTGCTTCGCAACGATACGATAAATATTTGTAAAAAACGACNATGGAAGCACAATTTCTATCCCTTGAAGGAGATTTTGTAATCCGTCAGGGCACAGAATTGATAGAATATCATAAAATTTCTGATATTCCCGATAAATTTGACCATTTAATTAAGTTTATGCCTAAGTATCCAGAGCCACCGCATGATATTAACGACCATGCGTTGATGGAGAACATGGTAAACTTCCTAACTATGCTACAAGCAAGAGAACAGAAGTGAGTGTAAGTATAACTCCAGATGAAATAACGGGTTTACCCGATATAACTAGACCAAACTTCACTATGAACACCTCTGTGAGTGCTTCATGTAGTGTACAGAGTCCGAATCAGTGTGCTATAACGAACGTAAATGCCACTGTACAGGGTTCTCAACCTAATTTAACGATAACGTCAGGTACAACAAGCGTTTCAATCAGTGGGACGCTATCAGATCCCTTTAATGACGTGTTTACATACGTAGAACCTGGTCAAACTAACCTTAACTCCACTCCAATACAAGTAGAAGGTACAGATAACATGCCTTCTGGTAAGGTTATGTACGATCTGAACCAAGATGGCAGTGCTTATGTCTCTGAGTTCTTTGATATCACAGTTCAATGGGAGTCAGGACCCGCAGGGAACTTAGTAGCACAGACTCCCGCAACCTTCACTCTCGAATTGAAGATATATAATGAGTGGGAAGGTATACGTTCCTTTATTTCAAATTATTATTAATCAAATGCCCGCAGTAACAAGAGTCGGAGACGCAGATGTAGCCCATTGTTCTGGAATGTCTAGAGCACAGGGTTCAGGTAACGTCTTTGCTAACGGTATTCCTATTTCTCGTCAAGGAGATAAGAATACAGTTCATTTAAAACCTGGTAATCCATGTCCACCTCATTCTGCTTCTATAAGTAGTGGAAGTTCTACAGTCTTTGTAAATGGCAAAGGTTGTGGTAGAGTAGGAGACGGATTAAGCGGTTGTACATCAGTCGCAGCAGGATCATCAAACGTATTCGCAGGATAACAAAAATTATGGCAGTAACATGGAACACTGGAAACAGTATTGAATCGAAACCAAAGAAAACAAGACAGGGAAAAGGACAACATTCCAAATTCTCTGCTACATCCCGAAATAAAGCGAGGAAAAAGTATCGTGGCCAAGGCAAATAGAATTGTAGACGGAAAAAGGAACGCAAATGTGCCCGTAGATATGTCAGATCACTTCTACGACCATGGAAATGAGTATTGTAGGTACTTAATTACCGATCCTCGTAGTGATAGACCAAGAAAAAAGAGAAAACCCTTTGAAAACGTGTCTAAATAAACATTGAGGTCTANATTGACANAGGTATAANGCGTGGAANNNGTGCCCTNCCNAGTCGNGCGTTTANGGATTTTGATCTANCNTTTAGAANAAATCCNATNACNAANGACGTNAATACNCTAAANAANGAAGNATGCNATCAANGANNCNGTAAAGAACATNGTTCGNTACAACTTTTATGAGAAACCATTCNTNCCGAANTANGGTGGNAACATNACTGGTGCNNTATTNGAGNNNTANNNTGNNGGAGANTCNNCTNTNATNGAANNTCAGATNAAAAANATCATNAACCTNTANGAACCACGTGTNGTGTGNTATAGAGTNAAGNCNNANTTCNANGAANGNNNTAANGANNTANNAGTNGAGATATANTANNTNATCACAGGNCTACCTAATGTNATNGACAACTTAGAAGTTATACTNAANNGNTAATGGCACTNACNNAAGTCAACTCGNTAGANTTTNNCGAGATNAAAGCACAANTAAANGCATATTTANGNGGACANNCNGAATTTNNCGATTANGACTTTGAAGGATCNTCNNTNTCCGTACGTTATTAGACNTACTTGCTTANAATANTTACTACTCTGCNGTTAATGCTAACCTAGCAATCAACGAAAACTNCTTAGACACTGCAGTTCTAAGNGAAAACGTAGTAAAGTTAGCTAAACTGATAGGATATACCCCAAGNAGTGCTAGAAGTGCCCGTGCGACNTTTANAGTGGTCNTACAGACGGTATATGGCACAGGGNCTAATGGTAGAGGNTANCCAGAATCAGTACAAATCAACAAAGGNGTNTTNGCNTCNTTNNNAGGAGANGNTGGANANAACTTTNTNTTCTCCATACCNAAAGATNTGATNGTATCTGTCAATACNCTNGATGGTAAAGCNACATTNACNGGTGTAGANNCATTTGAAGGAATATTCATCACTGATACTTTCGTAAAAACAGANTCAGANAGACAAAGGTTCATNTTAGGCAACNTNAATGCNGANACTTCNGCTATGAGTGTNGAAGTAACACGTGGAACTATCACTGATGCATATCTTGANGGCAACAGANATAACAGNNGTAANCAATATTAGTAAANTNTNCTTCTTAGAGGAGTCNGAGANNAANANACCNGAGNTAGTCTTTGGTGATGGTGTNNTNGGTGANNCATTNNTCAANGGAGANGTNATNGANGTCACNTACCCNACTTCTANNGGAGNAGNNNCTAATGGATTGACTGGATTCTCGTTTGCGGGGACTGTAAAGGACTCTCGTAACACTCCAATCACCTCTGGCATCACTTTGACCTTAACAGCACGTCCTGATGGTGGTGCTTTTGCGGAAACTATTGATAGTATCAAGTATTCTGCTCCTAAGTTCTATTCTAGTTTTGGTAGAGCAGTGACTACTAAGGATTATGAGGCAATTATCCCTCAGATCTATCCTAACGTCCAATCTATCGTTGCTTTTGGTGGTGAAGAGGCAGATCCACCAGAATACGGTAAAGTAATCGTTGTAATCAAACCAAAGAACGCAGATCGTCTGTCTATTTCCGAAAAAGACGCAGTACAGAAGAAAATACGTTCTTATTCAGTGGGTGCGGTGGAACCAAAGATCATGGATCCATCTGTTCTGTATATTGACCTTGTTTCTTACGTTTATTTCAACCCAAACACTACAAGAAGGGATCAGAACCAAATTAAGTTAGTTGTTTACCGCACATTAGAGACATTGAACACTTCTGCCGAGTTTAATAAATTTGGTGGTAAGTTTAAGTACTCCAAAATGCAAAAAGTGATTGATGATGCGGAACCATCCATTACATCAAACATCACGAAGGTGAAAATGCGTAAAAACGTAACTATCTCTCTTAGTCAGAGATTTAATTACAAGATTTGCTTCGGAAACAGAATTAACGCACAATTAGATACACCAACCTTACAAACAAACGGTTTTAAACGTGCGGATGGTGGAAATCAAGTATTTTACTTGAATGATGATGGATTAGGAACCATACGTCTGTATTACGTAAACACAGATGGTTCAAAACAGTATATTGGTGGTAACTGGGGTATTATTGACTATACCGCAGGAGAAGTTACTATCAACGACCTTATTATTACTGAAGTAGTCAACTCTACTGACAATATCATGCAGTTCTCTGTAGTTCCCGAATCTAATGACTTAGTTTCGCTCAGAGAGACCTATCTGACACTAGGTATAGATAATCTAGTGGTAAATGTAATAGATGATGAAATTTCCAGTGGTTCAAACACTTCTGGAACAGGTGTGGTACCAGAATCAAGTTATAGTTAGTAATGCCAGCTGAACAGTCGTCGTGGAAAGTTGCGTCGTGGGTNACACCTCAAACTGAGGTTACAGTTGACCCGATTGATGCTTCGGTTTCGCCAGAATCGAGAACTAAAGTATCTGATAGAATTGAGGAGCAGATTCCTCAGTTTATCAGAGAGGACTATCCTGACTTCATACAATTCATCAAATATTATTATCAAGCACTGGAGTTAAAAGGTAACCCAGTTGATGTAATACAGAACCTAGATGAATATTATAACATAGACCGCCTAAACGACCTCGTAGAGACGACTACAGCGTCCTCTGGGATCGAAACTGATGCTACAGTCATAGACGTAAGTAATACTAGAGATTTTCCAAAAGAAGGTCTCTTAATGATAGACGAAGAGATCATATACTATAAAAATAAATCCCAAACACAATTTAAGGACTGTGTTAGAGGTTTTCATGCTACTACTAAGGTAGGTACACTTAAGGAGTACACATTTAGTGAGTCTGTAGCTGCTTACCACAACTTTGGGTCTACTGTTGTTAACCTCAACAACCTTTTACCTCTATTCTTACTACAGAGGTTCAGAGATCAGTTTGCTGAGTCATTCCCAAGCAAGTTTGCTCCACAGATACAACAATCAACAGTTACTAAGCGTCTTAAGGACTTTTATGCTGCTAAGGGTACATCAAGGTCGTTTAAGTACTTGATGAGAGTGCTCTTTGGTGTAGAGTCAGTTATTGAGTACCCCAAAGACAGAATATTCAAACCTAGTGACGCATTTTACACTGTAAGAGAGATTATTCGTGCTACAGCGATAAGCGGAAACCCCGTAGAACTTACAGGACAAGTATTATACCAAGAGAACGATCCAAACGACCCAAATGTAAATTCCGCACGTATATACGTAAAATCCGTAGTTGAGGTGTTTACTGAAGACGGAAAGATCTACGAATTGGATGTTGACACGGAAAATGGAGCAGGAAGTTTCACAACTCCGTATAAAACACTCCTTGGTGAAGATCTAAGCTCTGATTTGGGAGATAATGTCGTAACAGTCGATTCTACTATCGGATGGCCAGAAACAAACGGCTCTATTCGTATAGATGGTGAGATTATCAACTATACGGACAAAACAGTCACCCAGTTCTTAGGATGTACCCGTGCGAGAGAGAATACAGTCAATGCACCCCATATTGCAGGATCTGAGGTTACATCTTCTTATGAAATCTATGGAGAGAGCAATGTAGACGGATCTAGGATCAGTTTAACAGTATTTGGCGGTACAAGAGGAATAGACATTGTAGATGGCGGTAAATATTACTTACAGGACTCAAAAGTCACAACACCCGCAGCACCAGGCTTCGATTCACTAGATCCCATCTATCCAAGCTTCATATACAACGCAAAGAAGTTATTAAACGGAACTTCTATAGTTTTGAACGTTCCAGAGAGCGATGGTAGTGTTGTAGCGGATATTACGACTGAACAAGAGCATGGATTGAAAAGAGAAGACACTATTGTCATATTGAACGCTCCAGAGGACGTATATAACGCAACATTCAGTGTTCTTGGTGTAATTAACAATTTTACCTTCAGTATCGTAATTCCTACCACTCCTATCCGTGGAGTAGACGTAACATTCCTAATTACACGGGAATATGCGAAATCTACGTCATCTGACACATCTATACGTCTAAAATTACAGCATACACCATCTGACGTACAAAANGTCTACAGATCTGCTGAACACGCTATTGTAGCGTCACCAGGTGTGCCTGGTCATGAAATAGGACCTTTCCACGCTGATGACCTAGATCCTGGCAACCAGAGGTATCTAAAACGCATTCCTCTTCAAACAATCACCAAATCCAACAAAACTGCGACTCCTGTGGGTCAAGTTGCTATTGGTGTGAATGGTGTACCGTTTTTCTCTTATAAATCGAATGATACAAAATTATTCGGTGGTGTAAAGTCAATATCCGTAATAAATGCGGGATCTGGTTATGATATCACCAATCCACCGATTGTAGAGTTTGAACCACTCCACGCAAGAGATACAGCGTACTTCCTTAACCAAAGAATTAGAAATAGTCTAGGATACAGATATAAAAACTTAGGAAGCGGTAAAACCGCAGAAATAGGACAAGAACCTACACATACCACTTCAGATCCAGTACAAGACGGAGCTTGCCTCTGGGAGTTCGAGGGAATCTCTGCTGAAGCAACTGTAAGCGTATCTGGTTCACTATTTGCGGTAAACGTAGATAATGGTGGATCTGGTTACACAACAGCTCCTACAATCGCTATTGTCGGTGGTAATCCTACAGTTGAGGCATCTGCGACTGCTACAATCACAGCAGGAGTCGTTACTGCTATATCTGTCTCCGCACCAGGCGAAGGATACGAATCTGTACCTACAGTGGTTATATCTGGTGGTGGAGGAGAAGGTGCGTCTGCTACAGCGGTTGTTCGTGGTGGATTGGAAGCTGAAGGTATAACAATCACAAATGCGGGTACAAACTATAACGAAAGACCAAATATCACTCTAGTGTCTGGATCTGGTGCTGTTGCTTACCCATCTATTGTAAATGGCAGAATCGTATCTATTATCTTGACATTTGGTGGTAGTAACTACTATGGTGCTCCTGACGTTGTTATTAGTGGTGATGGAGTCGGTGCGGTTGCGTTTGCGACTATAAACTCTAATACTCAGCAAGTTACCAACATTACCGTGACAAATGGCGGTATAGGTTATACTTCAGGTAAGACAACTGTCGATATCGTGTATCCTGGCTCTGGAGCTACATTCCAAGTCGAATTACCCGTATTGACCAAGAACTTAGCTGCTAGTGCGGATGAGATTGGAGATCCACTCTTTATATCACCAAAACAGGCAGATACGAACAATGGTATCTCTATGAAGGGTGCTAACTTCGGAATCTACGGTGGAGAGTATGGATACCTCTATAATCCGAAGAAAATGCGTTTCTTGCTTGGAGATAACGTAAGTGACACAACATACGCAGAATTAAACCCAACAAGGCATTCACCAATCATAGGATGGGCATTTGACGGACATCCTATCTACGGACCTTACGCATACGTAGATAGAGAGAATAAGAACCCATATAACGAGTTGAAGCAGATGATCAGCTCATATCGCATCAGACAGCAAAGAGATGCGTTAGTTGGTAACGATTTGGCACAAATCGACAAGATGGGAACATATATCGAAGATTATGAATATGTTGAAGGATTAGGCGACTTAGATCAGTATAATGGTAGATTCTGCGTAACTCCCGAATATCCATCTGGTGTATACGCATATTTCTGTACATTAGACGGAAGTACGGGTAATCCTAAGTTTCCTTACTTTATAGGTCCTAATTACTACTCTGAGGCAGATTCAGTCAACTGGAAAGGAAATGGACTCCAAAGAAACTTTACAGAAGACGCAGTTCGTTATAAGCGTCCATATATCGCTACAGACGAAGCATTAGTTAGAAGAAAGAATAAAGGCAATCCTATTGAGTATATCCTTGCTTTAGAGGACGCAACTACTCCTATTGTTCTAGAGAACGATGATTCCTTCATTGGGTTCGTAGATGTCGGTATTGGTTACTTTGATTACTTCCCAACCATCAGAGGTGGATTTGTTGACTCATTATTCGTATCTGCGACAAATAGATACTTCTCAAGTGGATTAGACCAATATCTGATTGAAGGTCCTGGTTTTAACTACAAAGTTAACGATAGACTCATATTTGACGAAACAGGCACTGGAGGAAGCGGTATATCCGCTAGAGTCTCTAAAGTGTCTGGTACGGACACTAATGCCATCGCATATGCTGTAAACTCGACTACAGACATAATTACAGGAACTATTACTACAGGATCAGCACATTACCTAAAAATAGGCGATACTGTAGATATTGCGATTGGTGACAACGAATATACCCGTGAACTTGATGTAAAGATTATAAACGACAAATATCACTTTAAATATTTTGATGTAACTAATTTCTTCATTAGTTCGCCTGGTAGAATTATACAAGCTAATATTAGCATAACTGGCGGTACAGGACTCTCAGATGGTAATTACTCAAATGTACCTTTAATTGGCGGTACAGGACAAAATGCTTCTGCTAATATTACTGTAAGTGGAAATACGGTTACATCAGTCTCTATACAAGGACAAGGTAAGGGTTACACTGATGGTGAC
>FUFK010041255.1_pt1 | contig 14769 bp, 19 predicted proteins | sample 1021851 | NCBI WGS metagenome assembly FUFK01 (sample SAMEA51879418, study PRJEB19060) | metagenome | reverse complement strand
GATTTACAATCTCAAGAGTTAGCTGATTTACCTCCTGCAAAAATTAAACCAATTATAGCAGTATATGCTAACAGTTTTCAAGACTTAACAGGGCAAAGAAAAAGTAATAGTAGCTTTGCTTTATTTAGTACAGCAGTTACACAAGCTCCAGAGGCATTGCTTATCAGAGCTTTAAAACATGCTGCTAATGGTGAATTTTTTAGAGTTGTCGAAAGAGTAGGGTTGGATAATCTTACCAAAGAGAGACAACTAATCCGGTCAACCAGAGAGAACTTTGAGGAAGACTTGAAACTACAACCCTTACTATTTGCTGGTCTTATAGTACAAGGTGGAGTTATAAGTTATGACACAAACATTCAATCTGGTGGTCTTGGTGCTCGTTATCTAGGAATAGGTAACACTAAGCAGTACCGAGAAGACGTAGTAACTATATCATTGCGATTAGTTTCTGTGTCAACAGGTGAGATATTATTAGAGACTACGGTGTCTAAAAATATTTTATCTACAAGTGTATCTCAAGATGTCTTCCGGTTTATTGAAGCTGGTACTGAACTAGTAGAAATAGAAGGAGGCATCGCTGAGAACGAGGTTGGCTCTATTGCTTTGCAAAAGGCAGTAGAGACAGCAGTTTTTAATTTAATAGAAATAGGAATAGAAAGAGGGTATTGGGAATATGAATACATTAAAATTGATGACCCTTGTGCTGATGTCGAGTGCATCATTGTACGGGGCTGACAACGAAATATATATTGACCAATCAGGTGATACTGCTAATATAGATTTAGAGCAACTTGGTTCAGGCAACATTATAGGTGGGCTTGATTCTACTGCTGGAAGTCTAACTCCATTAGATTTGGATGGTAATACTTTGGATTTAATATTAAATCAAATAGGTGACAGTAATACATTTCTTGGTGATATACTAGGAGATAATATTGTTGGTTACTTTAATTTTGATGGTAATTCAAATACATTTACTATTCAAGTTGACCCTACTAATACTTATGGTGCTGATGGTTCTAATCTAAATGTACAAACTACTGGTGACAGTAATGCATTTAACTTGGATTTAGCTACAAATGCTATGGCAAGTAATACAGATTTAGATTGGATTATTAATGGTAGTAGTAATACTTTAACATTCGATATAGATGTTGATGGTGCTACTTCCTTTGTAGATATAGATGGAGATAGTAATACTGTAACTTATGATGGTGATGGCTATGCTAATGGTTATTTTTATTTAGACCAAACAGGTAGTTTAAGAACCTTTAATATACAACAACAGAGTACTTTAGCAAGTGATTGGCTCAAGATTATTTCAAACGGTGATTCTGGTACTGTGTGTGTTATCCAAGACGATGGTGGCACAGCAGTCGGATGCTAGTATTGGAAGCGTAACAGAACTCAAAGGCATAGGCAGGATTGTAAGGGATNTACCTTATGATGCTGCCTTATCTTTTGATATAGAAAGTTATGATAATGTTGAGACTACTNATGGTAGGATTGGCATAACATTTCTTAANGACACTAGGGTTAGATTAACAGAACATTCNCANTTNCTNATTGANGANTTTATNTANGACCCTGACCCATCAAAGTCTAANATGGCTTTGCAGTTTGCAAGTGGNACAGCAAGATTTATTACTGGTAAATTAAATACTATTAATAAAGAAAATATTGCTATTAGTACTCCAAGTGCAAACGTATCAATTCGTGGCACAGATTTTACAGTAACAGTAAATGAACTTGGTGAAAGTTTAATTATACTATTACCGAAAGATGATGGCACACCTAGTGGTGAGATAGTTGTTGCTACTGCAATAGGTGAAGTTATACTTAATAAACCTTATGAGGCTACTACTGTTTCTATGTTTGAAACTGAACCTACTAAACCCGTTATCTTAGACTTAACTATTGAGTTAATAGATAACATGTTAATTGTAAATGAACCACAGGAAATAAAGAAAAGTGAAGGAGAAATTGGAAGTAATGTTTCTAGCATTCTTGATGTTGATTTCCTTGAGTTCGATAATCTAGAAATAGATTACTTAGCAGAAGATGAGTTAGAATTTACAGAGTTGGATATAAATTATCTTGATGTAAATTTTTTAGAGGATTTGCTTGACATCATACAAGATGTTAATGAGCTTGACCAAACTGAAACTTTGCTACAAGCTGATTTAGATTTAAAAGGTACGACATTAGGATTCGACCAAGAAACTCAAGTAAATACTTTTACTACAGATAACACTATAACTTTTGTTAGAGCATTAGAAAATACAGTAAGATTAAATTTAGATAGAAGTAATGCTTATACTGTTATTTTAGTACAGAATGGTAAGAGCACACAGATTATAGTAAATGGTGGTAGCTCGTCAACCATAACAATAAAACAAAATGATTAGATTATTATTACTAGGATTATTATGTAGTCCATTATATGCAGAGTTAGATTTAACTTTACCACCTATCTCAGATAAAGAAGTTGTAGAGTTAGAAAAAAAATTTAGAGATAATTTTAATTTTATAGAAATAAAAGAACCTCCTACAAGAAAGCAAAAAATTATTTATTGGACACTACATGGTCTAGATGTTTATACAACTTATGAAGGATTAAAAAATCCTAACATAACAGAAGGTAATCCTTTTCATAGTGATAAACCATCATTAGAAAAGTTAGTAGTACAAAAAATTATACTTGCTGGATTGCTTGGAGAAAACTTTAGTACTTATGGTTACACTTTTATGAATACAGCATTATCCGTAGCAGTAGTAAGAAATATTTACATAACTAATACTACTTCTCCTTGCACTATAAACTTTTATGTTGATGGCTCAAGAGTGCCTTGCTAATGAGATACGCAAGTTTACTATTAGGATTACTAACATTACCTTTGTTATTTAATTTTACACCATTAGAAGTACTAAGATTAAAAACTTTTGATGCTCTAGTACAAACACCAGAGCCTTCAGGTCATTTTACTATTTTAAATATTACAGAGGAAGATGTACAACTCAAAGGTGGTTATCCTTTTCCTCGTCAAGACTTAGCAAGTATTCATATTGACTTACTCAACAAAGGTGCATTAGGTGTTGGTTGGGTAATATTATTTCCACANGATGATAGNTTTGGTGGTGATNANATATTNGCAGATGTNNTAANNTATGCACCAAGNGTATTGGCTATGCCAGAGTTTGACAATGGTATGTACCCAGAAACTCATGGTACTGTTATTCTTGGACCAGATGTAGACTTACCAAAGGCAAAAGGATTTTTACAGAATATAAAACCTTTAAGTGAATCAGCTACGCAAGGTGCTGTATCTGCTCCAGTAGATGTGGATAACCTTGTAAGAAGATTACCACTACTACAGCANACACCTGATGGTTGGGTNGCTNCTTTTGGTACAGAAGTATTNAAGACTCTAGCNGGTGCTACNACTTATCAGATAAANACCAACGAGAATGGTATAGAGATGATAAGAGCTAGAGGNCTACCACCTATTAGTACNGATAGTTTAGGTAGNAANTGGATTAGTTGGGTAGATACNAANCAAACAACATTGGAAGANATGGATGTCGAAGGTACGTTTGTTTTTGTTGGCGTGACTGCTGCCGGTGTAATGCCACAGTTAGCTACACCAAAAGGACTATTAGAACCTCATAAGATACANGCAGCTTTAGCNGAAAGTATTTTAATAGACTCTCCTCAGATTCCAGATTATAGATTATTTATAGAACTTATTTTATTATGCATTTCAGGATTGTTAATCGTCTTCGTGATAAATCATTTTGGTATTACTATGGGTGCATCATTGGCAGGTACGCTGATATTGTCGATGGGTGGTCTAGGTTACTATTTAATATCACGAGGCTTTTTAGTTGATGTCACATGGAGTATGACATGTATGACACTTTTATCATTACAACAATTCTATCTAAGATTCAGAGAGCAATACAAACTAAGACAACAAATTAAGAAACAGTTTGAACATTACCTAGACCCAAGACAAGTAAAACAATTACAAGAAAATCCTGGACTGTTAAAGTTAGGTGGTGAAAGAAAGTATTGCACCATGTTGTTTACTGATGTCAGAGGCTTCACAAACTTATCAGAACAATTAGAACCAGAAGAAGTAACAGAGTTAATGAACAAAACATTAACTATACAAGCTAATGCAGTTAAGAAGTATGGTGGTATGGTTGACAAGTATATAGGTGATGCCATGATGGCTATTTTTAATGCACCAATAGACTTAGACATGCATGAGGACAGAGCAATCCTTACAGCTATAGAAATAAAAGAAAAAATGGAAGAAGCAGACTTAGGTATTGAAATTGGTATAGGAATCAATTCGGGTATCGTAATGCTTGGTAACTGTGGGTCAGAGGATAGGTTTGATTATACTGCTATAGGTGCAGATGTAAATCTTGCAGCTAGATGTGAGAGTAGTTGTAAAACTGTAGGCAGAGATATAGTTATAGCAAAAAATACTGCTCAAGAAACAGACATACCTTTAGTTAAGTTAGACCCAATAGCAATGAAAGGGATAGCAGAGCCAGTAGAAATATATACTACAGTAGACTTGACAAAAGGCTCATAGACACTATAATATAAATAAGAGTGTGCGAATGGTCGGCACTCAATAACTTGCTTTATTAAGGAGTTAATATGACACATTTAAAAGCATTTGGACAATTCAGTCCGTTCTCAGTTGGGTTTGATGAAATCTTTGATACACTTCAAAGAGCATCAATACCTCAAACAAACTATCCACCTTATAACATAGTTAAATCAGGTGAGACATATCGAATCGAAATAGCAATGGCAGGATTTAAAGTCGAAGACATTGATGTTGAGGTTAAAGATAAAACACTTACTGTATCTGCTGTGCAAACAGATGAGAAGAAAGGAGTAGAATATATCCATAAGGGTATATCTGAAAAAGACTTTACTAAAACATTTGCTCTAGCAGAGTATGTTGAAGTAAAAGATGCAGTAGTCTTAGACGGTATCTTAGTAATTGAATTGGAAAAAAATATTCCAGAGGAAGAAAAGCCTAAAAAAATTAAAATTTCTAGCTAGTCTTTCATTACTCGTGCATCAAGGTTAGATTCTATATAACTATGTATTTTATCTAGCCTTGAAGTGCACTCTCTAATAACTGTATTTAACAATGCAAACTCTTGCTTACTAAAGTAAGGTTTTAACTCATCTATATTTGTAGATATTCTTTCTGTAATTAGCTTACCAGACCTATCATAAAGTAATTTATATGATAGTAAGTTTGCTTCTTCTTTATTCTTCATTTTTAAAATTAGCAAACAATACATTATCTTGTCTACCTCTAAGTCCAGCTTTCATGTATGTTGTTGCTCTCCCTTCAAAAAAGTTTTGATGTTCAACACCAGTTACTTCATCTAACCAACCTAAAGGATTTTCTCGTTGGTCGTAATTAGTTTTAAGACCAAGTTGTAGTAATCTTCTATCAGCTATGTATCTATTGTAAGCATACATATCTTTTTTAGTTAGTCCTTGTATGTCACCCATCTCAAATACTAAATCTAAAAACTTATCTTCTAATGTTACCATCTCTCTACAAATGTCATATAGTTCTTTCTTAAAATTATCTGTCCATATATCTACATTCTCTTTAATAAACTCTCTAAATAATTTAGTCATAGCTTCGACATGCATAGACTCATCACGAATAGAGTAAGTAACTATCTGTCCCATACCTTTCATCCTACCGAATCTTGGAAAGTTTAACAAGATTGCAAAGCTACTAAAGAGTTGAAGTCCTTCTGTAAAAGCAGAATAAACAGCAAGAGTTTTTGCTATGGTTTCTCTTTTAGCTTTACTAGGTTTAAAGTTACCAACATAGTCATGCTTGTCTGCCATCTCTTCGTAGTCAGTAAATGCTTTATATTCTAATTCAGGCATACCAACAGTATCAAGTAATAAACTGTAAGCATGTTGATGGATTGACTCCATGTTAGCAAAAGAAGACATCATCATTCTTGCTTCTGGTTTTTTAAAGATAGGCATATATTTATCTATATAACCACTAGCCACATCAACATCTGATTGAGTAAACAACCTAAATATTTGTGTTAGTAAATTCTTTTCTGTGTCTGTAAGTTCTTGCCAGTCTTTTACATCTGTATGTAAAGGNACAGACTCTGGCATCCAATGCATTTGATTNTGTAATACATANTAATCAAACATCCATGGATANTCAAACGGTTTATAATAATCTCTNTTACCNAGTAAAGTCATCNAANTTCTCCTGTAATGTTCTTAGTTTATCTTCTGCAGTTGCTAACTTATCCATTTCAATATCCATTGTTTCAATAATGTTAGGATGTTCAGCTACACCTACACTATTTTTAAAATAGTTTAACAAATTAGTTTCTGCCTCTGCTCTTTGTGCTTCGTATTTTAATCTCAAAGCATTATATAATTTTTGTTTTATCATAATTCTGCCTCCACATAATTATCTGGTTTTATTATTTCATAATCAGCAATAGTTTCAATAACAACTCTTGCACCACATGGTAAGATAGGTTTATCATTACCACCATATTTAATTGTGCATTCTCCTAATACTTTTACTTCGTGACAGTAAGTATTAGTTCTGCCTTCTTTTATAGTTATAACAGGTTCATTAGTTCCATTTTTTTTATTGGCTCTAATTTTATGTTGATTGACGTGTATATATTTTTTCATCATCCCTCACAAGCTATACAGTCCACTTCATCTAAACGGATTCTTGGAACTTTAATGTTAACATTCTCTACGTTTCTTGCTGCATTAGACCTAAAGTAATACAGCGACTTTAATTTATTCATACCATACCAATGTACATCATTGACATACTGCATGTAATCATCGTGTATATCTTGGTCTTCTGTTGCCTTTGGTAAGGTAAAAAATAGATTAACTGATTGTGCTTGACAAATAAACTCTTGTCTTTTGTAAGCATGTTCAACTACCCATATCTGATTTATCTCATTAGCAGTTTTAAATACTTCCTTCTCTTCATCTGTAAGCATACATAAATCTTGAACTGACCCATCATTACCAGCTATCTCTTTTAAAGTCTGTTCTAACTCTTGACCTTTTAAACCTTTTGATTTTAAAAGTTTAAGTAAGAATTTATTCTTGACTTGGTAAGAACCTGATAAAGTTTTGTGGGTATATACATTAGCACGAAAAGGCTCGATGCTGGGAGAAGTACCAGAACAAATAATCCCACTACTAGCATTAGGAGCAATAGCAATAAGATGAGCATTCCTACGGTTTGTATTGTGTAAATCAGGGCATTCCCCACGCATATCAGCAAGTCTCTCAGTAGCTTGTACAGCTTTGGATTTGATGTGCTTGAATGCTCTATGATTGAATCCAGTAGCATAGATACTTTCAAACGCAATGTTTTGAGACTGGAGATAAGCATGGAAACCCATTGCTCCAAGACCAACTGACCTTTCTCTATAAGCAGAGTAAGCAGANTTTGNNTANCCNTCTTTACCTTCTTTAATATANTTTGNNAACCNTTTAAAATTTGCACTATATCCTCCTAATTGTGATGTGTCNACTGCATTNTCAATGTAATGTTCTATCACATTGTCAAGCATNGTTATTAAATCTTCNATAAACTGTGGGTCTTCTGACCANTTATCAAAGTGTTCTAAATTAACAGATGATAAACAACATACTGCTGTTCTNTCTTCNTTAGTAGCAAGTGTTATCTCTGAACATAAATTNCTTTGTCTAATTGATAAACCTAANTCNTGTTGTGTNTTTGGTANNTGNTCATTACANGTATCAATNTTAATCATGTAAGGTTCACCAGTTTCTGCTCTAGCATTTATNATTTGAAACCATAAGTCTCTNGCATTGATAGTCTTAACAGCTTCATTAGNTTTAGGGTCAATNANTCTCCANTCTTCATNNTCTCTTAACAGCATCNAANAATGNNTTAGTAATATTTACTCCATTGTGTAGGTTTAAACANTTNCTATTTATATCACCACCAGATTCTTTNCNCATNTTNATAAACTCTTCNATCTCTGGATGNCTNANATCCATGTAAGCNGCNTAAGAACCNCNTCTTGTNGTGCCTTGATTAAANGCTAACATNTGNGANTCTACAACATGCATGAATGGAATTGAACCAGTAGAACGANNGCCATGAGTAGTAGNNATACCNTTNCTCCTAACATCNCCCCAANATCCACCAATGCCTCCACCTGAACTTGCCAACCATATGTTNTCNTCNTAGTGAGCAGATANNCCANTCCTNCTGTCAGGAACATAATTAAGGAAACAANNGATAGGTAACCCACGANTNGTNCCNCCGTTNCTAAGTATAGGAGTGCTAAACATGAACCAACAATCGGAACTGTAGTTATAAAGTCTTTGAGCCATTTCATAATCTGTTTCTCCTCTAAATGTTGCACCGAATACCGATGCTCTTGCGAATGCTTCTTGGGCATGTGTCTCTCCATCCCAAAAGTATCTATCTTTTAATGTGTCTAAACTAAACTTGTCAAAGTTTTTTTCTTTGTCATAGTCAATAGTTATACCTAAATAATCTTTAGTTCCTACTTTATCTTCTACCATTTTTCTCCTCTAAATATAAAGCAATAATAGCATAGTGTATTATCTTATATAGTTCTGCTTGTTTGTTATCTTTCTTACCATATCGCATAGCATACTTCATAATNTTACCAACAGNAAAACCNTCACCATGTCCAGCATCTATAATCATATCAGTAGCTTGATACTTACCATTAGAATAATGTTGAGCATAAGTTCTATCAATATATTCTTTTGCTAAATTTAATATTTTACCTTCGTTAAATTTATAATTAATTTTTTTTCGCATAATATTCTTTTTTTGTTTGTTTGTAAAACCATCTTAAACTATATGCACTTAACATAAATTTATTATTAGCAAAGATGTGTGTTTGTTCTGGTAAAAACTCATGTAGATTTTTTCTGTTAATTCTAGAAACATCTTCTCCTTCTGGTATCATAGTTCTTAACCAGTCAATAAGTTTACCTTCTGCTTTTCTTCTTATTAGTTTAGACTTCTTGCCATTCATAATTCTTTACCAGTTGCCAATATCTTAATATACTATTAAACATTTCTTTATGTTTTTCATGCGATTCTTTTTCCCAAATGTGATACAGGATAAGACTTGTATCTGCTCTATCAACAAAGATAGAAACTCTAGTAGGGTCATCAACCTGACAACCTTGAGCATAAGCAGATAACTGCATACCATGTTCATCATAGACTAACTTAGCTGGGTCTTTACCTTCAAGGTTATCTTTGGTTTTAAAGTCCACAAAGATTCCTGACTTACAGTATAAGTCTATCTTACCACCATAACCTTGTTCAGCACAGAAAGAATCCTCTGCTATCCAGTCTTCATTAGGAAAGTTCTCGTCTAACCATGCTTGAATAAGTTTGTAAGGTTTAGTCTTAGCTTTACCTAAGAAACCTTTTTCTATTTGAGCATGTATCTTTGTCCCTTGCTTGGCTGCTTTTAAACCAACCTGTCTGGCTTCATTCTTACATCTATAAGCAAAAGAATCAAAAGGTTCTTGTTCTCCTCTNTCTAAATCAACAGATGCTTTGATAGCTTGAGTAAGTTTCCAATTCTCTAAAGCCGGTTTAGCAACCATACCTAGAATGGTTGTAACTGAAGGGACAAGTCCAAGACTTTTAGCATCTCTCAATGTGGTATTTCTTTCTTTACCATTAGCACCTATGATTGTATACATAGGTTCTCCATCTCTAGCATACCAATGCCCAGACTCAGACGTAAACTTATTATACTTGTCTGATTTAGTTTTGTCAAGTGTTTTATTCATTTTCTAGCTCTTTATATGTTTTAAATACATCAGATGTAAATAGTTTCTGGATATTTACTAACCACATCTTACTTGCTTTGTTGTCACCACCACAAACAGACTTCTTAAAATCTAATTTATCAATCAGTTGTTTTAGTTTAGGGACATCAAATATAAACGTACAGAATATGTCATCATCAATACAAAGATTGTGAAACCAATAATCTGATTCAGTAGCACAGATACCAGATGGTTTACCATATGATTCATATTCAATACATATGTTACCAGTCTTCATCCACATACCACGTTCTGATTTGACCTCAATCTTTTTATTAGTTAGCATATCTGCTATTCTATCTTCTCTTATCTGACCATACTCTAAGTCTAGGTCAAACTTCTTTCTATTTTCTTTAGTGGGTTTCACTCCAATTACCTCCTATTTTATACTCACCAGTTAATTCACATCGCATTTTAAATTGCTCTGTTACCTTCTCAATACACTCAACACCAATCCTACCAACAGCATCAGCTTGAGATTCTTTGACTTGTAGTTGCCATTCATCATGGATGTTAGCAACAAACTTAGCATCATAAGTATTTAACTTAATCAACTCATATAAATTTATCATAGCTTGTTTCATTACAATAGCACCACTACCTTGTAGTAAAGTATTAAGTGCAGCATGAGGACTTCTAACATATATCTTTCTACCATCAATACCTTTTAAGAAACCTCTGTTGGCAGCTTGTTGTACTCTGTCACGTAAAGTTTTTAATGCAGGTAAGTTAGCAAAGAATCTTCGTTTCAATGCTTTACCTTTCTTCATGTCACCATTAATTATCTTACCTATCTTCGCATCACCAGCACCATAGACTAAAGCATAGATAAATGTCTTAGCTTGGTCACGTGTCTTCAGTCCAGCAAGTTCTTGATTGGTTGTATGTATATCACCATTGACAACCTCTTCAATGTAGTCAGCATCATTCATGTAGTGAGCTAACATACGCAACTCTAAACCACTAGCATCAATACCAACTAGCTTATAACCTTCCGGCACAGTCCAACAAGCACGACACTCCTTACCATAAGGACTACCTAAGTTAGGAACTTGAGCCATGTTAGGACCTCTGTGTGTCATCCTTCCTGTTATAGTTCCATTCGGTATAACCTTACCATGAACTCTATCATCCATAACAACGTCAAGCCAAGATGATACTTGAGCTATACGTTTCTGATACAATAAGTAATCAGCAATTAGTTTAGCTTCTTTGATGTGAGTAATCTTTTTAAGTGTACTCTCATCAACAATAGGTTGACCAGTAGGAGTAAACCTTTCTGGTTGCCAACCGAAGTCAATCAGATACTCACCTATTTGTTTACGACTACCAAGATTAAACTCAACTAACTTCTTACGCATGAAAGGTTGAAAGTTTTGTGTATTCAAACAATGNACATACTCNTCATCTGTAAGTCCTCGCTTACTAAGTTCACCATTCTTTTTAATGTATGGTAAAACTTCTTTGTCATCAACCCATTTAGGTTTAAATGTTTTCTGTACTTCATCTTCTACATCTGCCATCTTTTGTTTTAGTTCTGCTAACAAAGTCATAGCTTGTTTACTGTCAAAGTAAAAACCATTCCTTTCTTGTTCAGCTATAATAGCAGTAGTCATTTGCTCTAAGTCAAAAGACTGCTTACTAAAACCTAGTCCTTCTTTCTGTAAGAACTTATATACAGCTTCGTTAAGTTTAACATCTTGCACACAATAGTTTAACATCTGTGGTGTGTAGTTGTCAAAGTCAGGTTGCTCTTCTTTAGGAATACCTAATCTATATCCCCAAGTCTTGAGACTATGTCCATTCTCTCTGACTGGATTGTAAAGTCTTGACATAACAAGAGTATCAATTACCTTGCCTCGATACACAAAGTTATGTAAACGTTTGAGTATCTGTAAATCAAAACCTATAATGTTATGACCAATCAAAGTCTTGGCACTATGTAATAAGTCTAGTGCATCTTCTATTTGATTGTGTCCAAACTTATAAACTTTACCATCAACCTCTTTAGCTACAATACACCATATCCTAGTAGCATCAAGGTCATCTGTTTCTATATCAAAAATAAGATTCATTTGTAAATGTTTCCTCCTCTGTCACTTCATGTAATCGTCCAGTATCAACGTCATATTTTAAACTACAAGCCATACCAGTATCACCAGTATACCTTGACTTCAAGACTCTAACCTTAGTTATGTTAGCTTCCTCTGGATTNTCTGCCTGTTGNTTTCTCTCTANTGCAATTACACAATCGGACAATTGTGCTATTCCTTGAGANCCTTTGAGGTGAGATAGAGAAACTTGTATTCCTTTTTCATGTCCTCTATCACCTTGAGCTCTACGTAAGTGTGATACCAGTATCATACCTACACCTGTCTCTTCAACTAAGCTACGCAATCTATTCATTAGCATATCAATACCACGTCTTTCATCACCTTCAGTTAGTACGTTGACAAGCATATGTAAGTGGTCAACTACAACCCAGTCACACTCACAACCAACAATAATATATCTCAGCTTAGAGAATATCTCATCAATGTCTGTCGCACCAAGATGAGCATGAATAAATACTCTACCCTTCTCAATAGCTTTGTCAAACAAAGTATATAGTTCTTCCTCAGTATACTTACTACGTTTCTCTGATAAGTATATCCTATCATTAGCTTCAATAGATACAATACCATCAGCAGTACGCAACCAATTCTCCTCTAGTGCTATGATACCAACATTATCTTGGGTATTCTTTATAAGATGATGNTCAAGTTCTCTAGTNACACTAGACTTACCTAGTCCTGTACCACCTGTCAAGGTGACTAACTCACCCTTACGCATACCATAGAGTTTCTTATTCAGTCCCTCCCAAGGATAGGCAATACTTTCTTTCTCTTCTCTGTGTAGCCACTCATCCTTCTTACTGGATAGTTCCATGATACCAGAGGGAGTATAAGTCTTTGCCTCCCACCAAGCAGTAGAGAACTCTTGGAACTTTTTCTTAGCTAACATTTCGTTAGCATCTTTGTAGCCATTAGGTAAGTTTATTATCTTTGCTTTACTTGGCTTGAGGATTCTTGCAACCTGTCTAGCAGATTCAATCCCAGCTTTGTCATTGTCAAAACAAAGAACAACATTATCAAATGATTCTACAAACTCAATGCTCTCTCGTATATCTTTAACAGCAGATGAAGCTCCACGTTTAATAGATACTACACTAGACTTACCTTGCATGAGTTCATAGACTGCCATCGCATCACACTCACCTTCGGTTATGGTTAAATACTTACCACCTTTGTTGCGATACAGTTGCTCACCGAACAACCCTGTCCCTTCAAACGTACCATTGCATGAGAAGTTCTTGTTGTCAACATACCTAGTCTTGGTTGCAACTATCTCACTTCCATTATGAAACGGATAGATATGTTGCTTGACCTGACCAGCATGGTCTTTGACAACCTTCACACCAAACTTCCTTGCAGTTTGTTCTGATATATTTCTATCAGTCAATGGTGCATATACTCCTGTGTATGAGTTCAAGAATGATGTCTCTGGTTGTTTCATGGGTACAATAGTGTTAGTATTTGTACTCATATCATCTGCTTTGTCATAGTCTGGAANNAAAGNATTACAGCTAAAACATTTAGCAGACCCATCAGCATTCAAAGAAACAGCATCACTACTATCACACTTGGGACAGGGTAGCTTATGTTTAATAAATTTTGTATTCAATTCTATCTCCTATAAAAAAGTGAGGTTAGTCACGTGGTGGTTTAGTTCTCATTCGTGTTTCATACTTAACCTAATGTTTCGTAGGATTTTACAAAGTCGCACTCCTAACCTCGTTGTCGTTAAGANTCTTCTTCTACTGAAGCTTCCTCTTCACTATCTTCCTCAATCAATGCATCATCTGTTAGATGTTCTTGCATTTGACCATTGAAGTTTTGAACTGCTGAATCAAGTACAGCAATTCGTCTACGCAAGTTGTTGACCTCNTTGGTACACTCAACTATTATGTTGAATAAACCTTGAGCATCTTGCGAAAGTTTAAGTACATCATACACTCCATTCTCTGTTTTGTATGTGACTTGTGGATTATTTTCATCAGTCATAATTAAAACTCCTCGTTGTCATCAAAAAATTCAGAGCCATCCTCTGCTTTATATTCCACTAACTCTATGACTTGAACACCCTGTAGGTCAAGGCTTTTGCCAGTCTTACCAGCATACTCCCATTCAAATTCACTACATTGCACTCTTACCTTAGAGCCATTACCAACAGCTAGATTAATGTCTTGCTTGTTAGCATCAAGTAATCTGGGTGCATTCCTAATCATACCATTAGGACCATTCACCTTTCGCTTGATAACTAAAGCTGGACCTTCATCCATCTGCTTTACTGTGTGTCCACGACCAGCAAAGTCATCTGCTGTCGCTTGGTCAACAACAAGGTTGACTGTATACACAGGTTCAAAAGTCGTATTAGGTGTCTTAATACTTGCCCAATACGCAGTTCCTTCTACTATCATATTTACCTCCTATGATTAAGTTTGAAGTTGTTAAAATTAGTGAGAGTTATGAGCCAACTACTCTCGGAGTCGTGGTTAGAACCAAACCTACTAATACTTGGAGATAGAGGGCTTGTTCGGTTGCTCAAGATACTGAATTGTATCATACTTGCTCCTCTTTGTCAAGTAATATTTCATCTAAATATGCTAAGTTTATATCCTTATCTAGTATCTCNACTATAAAACTGTCACCATCATACGTNACANTATGATTNATATTGATGTTAGCTTTAGCTTTGATTTCATCAACAGCTTCTACAAACTCTGCATACTCTGTCTTAGT
>FUFK010047527.1_pt1 | contig 14780 bp, 8 predicted proteins | sample 1021851 | NCBI WGS metagenome assembly FUFK01 (sample SAMEA51879418, study PRJEB19060) | metagenome | reverse complement strand
AATTCAAAAAAATTTAAACGAATATTTTCTAGAATCTGTAAATGTTAACTCAAAAGCAAATGGAATTCTCGTTTATTTGAAGGTGGACTCACTCCCCAATGCAGAAAATCTTACTGGTTGGCAATCACAAAATGATTGGTTCTACATTACTCTCTACCAATGTAGGATGATAAAAAGCAAACAATTACTAAAAGAGATAGACAGCAACATACTTGATTTTGAAATGATTGAAAATGAAGAATCCCTTCAGTTAGGTATTAAATCTAGAGAATCTATTGAACAATTCAATTTTTCTCTAAATCCAAATACAAATACCATCACAACATCTCTTCATTTCTCAACAAAATTTTTTNCAAATAAAAANAAANATNANGTTGNTGTAAACCATNATCAAANCACCGGATTATCAAGAGGCACCAGAACATGGCTTAATATTTCTGGAATAGGTTTAACTTTATCTGGAATATTAAAAGAAGAAAAAGTATTGAATAATCCCCAAACAATTGCGGGTGTATCAATAGTTGTANCGACATTTTTACTGGATTTAATNTTAAAGGATTTTTGATGAGCTATATGGTTTTCTATGCAATATTTTGGGCCGTCGCATTTATTTNTATGGGNNTTTACATNCGTNTAAAGTATAAAGATAAATTAGATGATTTGGATCCTTAGTATTTTNACATTGTGTTCGGTAAATGCATCGGGCTTAAAAACTAATTTTTCNACAAAAGAATCCTATGATATCCTTTTTGGAGAGGATAACACTATTCATGCCACAACGCACATAACAAACATTATTCGTAATGGAACTGAAGACTTAACCACATCTNAGATTNANAATTTGGAGNAATTAGGGATTTNATCCCAAAATGGANAAATAAGCACCTTNACTCCNAATGACTTAGATCAAGTTTTTGAATCGGAACATTTTAGATTTCATTATACGAATGAAGGAACTGATGCTATTTCTGATCCTAACTACATTTTCCAAATGGCGGAGGTCTTTGAAGAGGTATATTCTTTTTACATTGATACACTGAACTTTTCTGCTCCAGTTTCAGATCCAGCTTCTGATGATATTCTTTATGATGTATTTGTTGAAAACTTACCAACTTATTATTTTGGTATTACGTACACCAAAAATACTTCGGTTAGTAGCCCTGCTTGTGTAAGCTACATTAAAATGCGAAATAATTATNATGGTTCGCAATTTAGTGAACATACCGAGTTGGAGAATGTCCAGGTTACTGCGGTACATGAGTTTTTTCATGCAATTCAATTTAGCTATAATTGTTATGAAAGATTTTGGTTCATGGAAGCCACTGCAGTTTGGAGTGAAGATGAACTCTACAACAACGTAAATGATCATTATCGTTACATATCTTCTTGGTTTTCTAATATAAATAAGTCGCTCGATGATGAGAGTAGTCACATGTATGGATCCTTTATTTTTTTTCAATATATTGACGAACACCTTGGAGGGCCGAATACAATTAGATTGTGCTGGGAAAAGTCACATGAATTGGCAAGTCCAATTCAAGATAACAGCATAGAATCTATTAATGCAGCTTTGAGTGATTTGGGATCATCTTTTGAAGAAACCTATCTGAGAATGAGAATAGCAAATAAAATCATGAATACAAATGCAGGACTATATTCATATGAGGAAGCAGATGGATATCGTTCAGCGGGTGGGTATCCTTTAGAAAAAGATATTTTTTATCAAAAAGGAATTCCCCAGGAAGATTCCTATTTCAGTTTAGATCTTTTTGAAACAATCTACTATAAAATTCACACTTCAGATCCAGTTAAAATAGAGATTATACCATATGGAAATAATTTATCTATGACCTCCATCGCAAAGGTAAAAGATCAAGATCAATGGTCAATAAAATCAGGAAATGAAATTAATATAGATACCGAAATGGATTTAGAATGGATAACTCTACTTATTTCAGCAATTGGTTTTGAAGAAAACAACTGGGACTATACTATAGAATTAAGAGATGGATTTTCAGAAGACTTTTCTTTGAAAANACCATTCCCNAATCCTTCTTTTGGAAAACCAATTACCATTNATTTAGAGGTAATAAATGGACAAGAGATCGCAACAACTATTTATAANATACTTGGACAAAAAGTATGGNCATATACAAAGAACTACACAGACTCACAATTTAATAATTTAATTTGGGATGGTTTAAATATGAATGGAAAGAGAGTATCTAGTGGACTGTATTTTATAGAGGCTTCTGGGGAGNAAAAAACTCTTAGACATAAAATTATTTTTTTAAANGATGAATAACGAAATTTAAATAGATTCTATTATCTTGCGAGTATCCTTTAAAATTTCAATATATTCCTTTTTCCCTTTTTCATACTTCTCTACAAATTTTGGTGGCATTTCCTTTTTTGGAATTAATACAACTGAACCCCCCATCTCTTTGTTTAACAGATCTTCCATATTCAATAAAAAGTATTCAAAAGAGTCTAGCTTTATTCTATAGGATTCTAGTTTTTTTGATATATCAATAATTTTTTTCGAATAAAATGTATCAGGATTATTAAAAATTGCCTCGTTTAGTTTTCGATTAAAACGATTAATATTAGCTTGCTCCATTTTTCTTCTGTATTGCAAATCATAAATTGAGTTTTTATACGGCGCACATTCTTCTTCAATAAAAAACAAGACTTGTTTTGTAGGTTTAAACGCTTTTTTTAATTTTTTAATATTTTTATAATAATTACTCTTACTATCTTTTATACTTTCCCTACTGTCATTAAATAATCTTCTGTAACTAACAGTCGTATCTTCTGGAATATCATCTAAACTATCCAACGATGTTTTTTTCATCTTACCAATTAATCTTGTCATGGATTTGTGTGTGCTATCAATAAATCGAAGGTTTGTTTTTATTTTATCAAACGGCGCATCTAATTTTTCATAAATTCGAAAATCTTTCTTCAAATAATAAGCAAGTTGAGGTCTCATNATTGTATTTANGACCTGAATATCTTTTTTNGTNTTTAGTAACCATTCTTGAGTATCTAAAACTCTTACATCTAATGAATGAATATCACTNAATTTCCATGGTTTTTTATTACTAGCACAGGTTATAAAAAAAAACAGGGCCACTACGGTTGTAAAGGCCCTGAAAAAATGTATAATATATTTATCCAATATTATAGCTTCCCTTGGTTCTCCATAATAATCAGGTCATCATAACCACCAATGGTTTCTCCTTCAATCACAATCTGCGGAACTGTTCTNCCACCTGTTTTTTTAAATAAATCTTCCCTACTCCAACCTTTTTCNTCNATATCNATTTCAATGTAATCAAGATTTTTTTCATCTAATAATCTCTTGGCCATTTTACAAGGTCCACACCATGAAGTTGTATATACTTTAATTTCTTTCATTATTTCAACATTAATAGTTTTTGAATTTTAACATTTTTATCATTTTTGGCCATAACAAAATACGTACCTGAGCTTAGTGAGATGCCCTGGTTATTCTTCCCATTCCATGTAAATCGATGATGCCCTTTAACAAGAACTCCTTGATGTATTGTAGACACTTGTTTTCCTAAAATATCAAAAACTCTTATCGACACTTCACTGCTATTTGGAATAACAAGATTAAAACTTGTTTCAGGATTAAANGGATTTGGGTATGCATTACCCAATTGAAATTCATCAACCACAATATTTTCATCTACATTTAATGGAGCAACATAATTATTTGGAGATTCAGTAGTAAATCGAATAGCCAATCCATCAGCTAACGGTGCTGCCCCTGCAGAATAGACATTATTAAAAACATATTGAAGACCATAATTTTTATCGGGTGCCTCAATTCCGACTGTTGAATAGTTTTTAGTGACATCAACATCATTTACATGTAAATATTGAAAATCGATAACGCCATCTCCTGTTTCAGTGGGCATAGCACTTTGATTATATAAAATAATTTCAAAAGTCTCTTCCGTGATTTCATCATAACCATTTAAAGCTCGTGACCATTCAATAATAAATCTGCCGTTTTCTTGATCATACGAAGAATACACGTTGATCCATCTATCAATTTCTCCATCTCCATTAGTGTCAATAGTTTCAAGGTCATCTGAAAAAGGAGCTAATAAGGCCTTTGGCCCCATATACATGGGTATAGACATATTCCAAAAGTAATCAATATCGCATGGAACAAAGGATGCCCATCCATTGGAATTAACCGTGATNTTTTCGTANGTAACTCCATGATACTGAAATGGGAATGGGATTTCTAGATCGACATGGTCATCATCGTCTAATTGATGGTGAACTCCATTATTCCCACCATATTCAGGATCCAATTCAACCCAGTTAAATTCCGGTGAAGCAGAAAAACCAACATCTGTATTATCATATGCCCAATAACCATAATTATTTGGAGCTACAGGAAAATTAGAAGTTGGTGTATCTATATGCATCGGAACATCTTTAGTAAAAAAAATGATACCATCTTTAAGGAAATCAATGCGAAAAGTGATCTCGCTTCCAAAAGAGACATTTTCTAGAGAAACCATATGATTTATTTCTCGACTAATTGACCCAAAAGGTGAAAAATTGGATAAAATATTTGAGGATCCATTTGAGGAAACGGAAGCTCCTTCAGATAGGGGAGATATATCAACCCAAACATCTTCGTAAAAACCTTCAGAATAATTTGTNACNAAAAGATCTGGACTAAATTCTGATTCAGGAACTCCTGAATCAACAAATTCAATTCCAAATACGGGTTCATCAATTTCAATGGCAAACGTAAACAAAGTAATACCATTTCCATCTTGAATCTTTGCTAGTATGTTCCCTCCCACGTTTGTACCATAACAAGTATAATTAACACTTGGAAGTTCTAGAGATGTATTAGGAGAAATAGAAGGTATGTCTAAAGAAAATAAATTAGGCAATACATTTCCCATAAATACCAATTCACATTGCATTGGTTCTGAATCAGTATTTGTATCATTCTTAAATGTTAAGTTCATGCTTATATCTTCAGATAATACTGGAGTATCATTCCCATTTTCTGAAACAATATCAATGTTACTTAAAACAAGAGTGCTCATATTTTCTTCAATCANAACATTCGTGTGCCCCTGAACAAATCCACCTTTATTAGAATACACCTCAACNCTTGTCAAATTTTCAACATTTATTGAAGAAATAAATCTTCCATTCGAATCAGTTAATCCTTTAGCAAGAATATCGCCATTATTCATAATACTAATTACAGCCTGAGACACTGGATCACCATTTGACGATGATAAAGATAAATCAAAAAACCCTTCAGAACTATACACAGGAGCAATATTGAAATTAAATTCGCTAGGAGTATCTAAATAAACCTGCAAAGAAGGATCGCCTAGTATGTTGTAAACATTTGCATAAAATTCTTGTGCTTCNCCTGGACCACTTTGAGCAGGAAACTCTTTTACTAACCCTGCCTGCCCAGCCTGCATAGCAGGACCCAGCTCGACTACATCATGATTAAGCATGGCATCATACATATAAGCATTAATAACATTGTTGTATTTAGTGCTTGTGTGTAAATCAGAAGGACCAATAAAAGCAACACCTCCTTTCGGCACAGAAGGTGTCCCTCCACGAATCACTGCCTCAGCAAGGCAAGGATCCACATTGTTAGCAAAATCATTTGAATTACAAACATAGCTAAAGAATACTGGAGTCAACCAACCATTATTCAAATCATTCACATCGTCAACATGGAATTCAGGATAATGCCAACCATTTGCATCTCCCCACCCTCTATAATTCACAATCCCAACTCCTTCATCTATAATTGGAATGATATAGGGAGCACCTTGTTGTAAAGGTGGGTAAAACACAGTATCGATCTCGTTATAGCCATACTCTAACAATTCATCTCTAAGCCAATAGGATGTCCATTTAGGAGTTATCGGGATTGGATATGTATTTGCATAATTTCCTGCAGTAATTAGACCACGTCCTAACCAATTTTGATCATATGCAAGAGGATCTCTAGCATATTGTATTGTTTTGGACATAATTACAGCCAATTCAGAGAGAGAATCGATGGAGAGTCTGCCTATGAATACATCAGGGATAACATCATTCCCTAAAAGATGAGTGTACTGTTGATCAGTAACATCATTCTCTGGACCATAATAGAATGAAGGAAACTCTGCAAACCCATCTACGTCACCAATAAGCAAAACGTATTCCAACATTGGATCCGTATCTAAAATATTGGATATAGTATTTTTTATTTCAGTAGCATTTGATCCAGATTCTGACAAAGACCGTAGATACACATCAAATCCTTGCGATTTTTTAAAAGAAATAAAATCATCTAGATATGTAGTAACACCATCCGGAGCTATAATTAAATAACTACCTCTCTGAGGGTTAATTTGAGAATCTAAAATATCGTACTGATTCAAAATCATATTTGAGAAAGCTAAAGGTATCTTTTGTGCTATTATCTGATCCTTAGTATTCCCACGAAAAGATAGATTTGTTCCGAACAAAATATTTACTGCTAAAATTGTGAGAACTAATTTTTTAATATAATACATTTTTTTATTGCCTGTTCTTTAAGAGATTCGAATTGAATAAAATAAACACCTGATCCTAGAGGTAAACCATTTAGATCATTTAAATCTAAACGAATTTGGTGACTCCCCGGTCTTAAATCAGAAAAGCTTTTTGATAGTATATTTTGCCCTAATAAATTAAAAACAGTAACTACTGCCTCACCTCCAGTAAAATTTGATAACCCCAACTGAAATTTTCCGTAGGATGGATTTGGGAATAAGGAATGAATTTTAAGAGGAATTTTAGGCATATTTTTACTATTATTTTCTTCGATGCCTAAATAATTGTCATACACTGGAAACANCTCCAGTGATTCTATTTCCCATCCCCTGTAATTAACGGTCTCATCTTTGGAAAATTCTAACAATAACTTTACATAATTGAAGACACTATCTGTTTCAGCAGTAAGAAAATCTTGTTGTATGGAATCCCAATTATCTCCCGTCCATGATTTGGAAGCAAGCAAACTATCATTGATATCTAAAAATGAAATTGAAATGGGATCGTAGTCCCACTCTGTTTCATATCTATGGGATACAGATAAAACCAAACGATTCGTCCCGCTTACATCTATCAGGTCAGATTCAATCCACTGCACACTTTGGGGGGCATCTCCATTTGAGTAATATGTATTGCTCTGAGTTTTCAACATATTTTCGTTTTCAATGCACCACGGACCNACACTATTATCTAAAATAGATTCATTATTGACTAAAATAGGCGATGATGATTCATAAATAACATTGAACTCTTTGTCTGAATTGATAAAAACGATCTTCTCCCAAGGAACATGACTACCATCCATAACAAATTCTATTTGATAGGTTCCTTCCTTNAGATNAAAATAGTTATCACCTGAAGAAATCTCAATTTCAGTCATACCATATTCATTTGAAATCANTCCAGTAATAGTATAAACTGCAAAATCATCATGNAAAAGTCGAATATTAACTTGATGACTAATTGAAGGATCTAAATAAATATTTTGTTCAGTTATACCACTATTATTTGCAACAAGAAGTATATTCTGCTTTTCGTATCCTTCTGCTCTGAAAGAAAAGTTATAAGACCCTACATCTAATATCCTTCTAAATCGTCCAAATTCATTGGTTAACCTAGGTTTAAGGATTGAGCCAGTGTGCTCTTCCACTTCTACAATTACATCTTCCAGAGGTTGATTTGTGGTAGCGTCAAAAACTCTACCCGTAATTTGCGCTGCATCTGCATAATAGCCAATAGCCCTATCCATTAGATATACCATTGCTGGCTTATTTCTATCAATCGTATTTTCAATTAATGTACTGTCTGGTTGGAGATTTGAAGTTCCGCACTCCACTAAATATTGTATACACCCTGTCTCCCTATAGAACCAATCATGCAACTTTCCATTCCTAGAACCACTAAAAACAGAAAGATAGGTACTGGTCCCATCTTCAGTACTAATATTTCCAGCAAAATAATCAGCAATAGATTTCATGATTCCCAAATCAGGAGACTCTTTTACTTCTTCCCATTTCCATGATGTAAATACTTTTTCAGATAGGTTACCTGAACGAGAGCTATGCCATACAATGGAAAAAACAAAATCATTTTCAAGTGCAAGATCCCTAATTGCCCTAGCCTCCGATTCGGAAAATGGTTCTTCACCTTTNTAATAGTCATAGTGGGAGGCATAGTCAGAATTATCTGGCTCTAAGAAGGTATCTCCAAAGGCCCAATTGAAACTAAAATTCCTATTTAAATCCACGCCATCAATATCATTACCAATAGAAGGATCATAATCAAATGCATTATTGGGAAAAGGACCCTCTGGTGATAAATCTCTTTTGTTTTTTCTATAGCTAAAGTCTAATTCTTCATGAACAACATTTAGACCCTCAGGATTTGCAGTAGGAATTAACCAAATATCAAGATATTGTTTAAGAATATTCATGTGAGATAATATACTTGGATCAGGAAATAACAAATCATCAATCAAATCCATAACAATTTCAACACCCAGTATTTCTTCTGCGTGTACTTGACCAATAAAAAGAACTCTAGGCTCATCTTCTTTCANATGNGCATTATCAGATATCCTTACTGCAAGTATTGGAATGTTTTCTTGAGTGGAAAAACCGATAGTGTCTAGATAAAAATAATCACTAATCTCTTCGATTTGATCTAAGGAGTCTAAAACTCCATATATTTCCTCCACAGAGTGATAACGATCATCTAGAGACTGTGCAACGAGCACAGTAAAAAGAAAATAACTAANNATNNNCTTCATNNTCTACTTTAAGTAAGTTATCTTACCCTTNGCTATTNTTTTATTTGATNTAAATTTGTAAAGATAGACCCCACTGGAAACNAGATTGCCACTGTCATCAGATCCATCCCAAAGTACTCTTTGTTTTCCTCCAAAGCTAGGAAGAATTAACCTTTCATATACCTTCCTACCTGACAAATCATATATTGTAAATGTNACAGACTNTTTTNCCGGTATATTGAAATCANAATATATTTGCCCATTAAAGGGATTTGGATACGCTGATTCCAAATTAAACCNCTTAGGAACTGTACAATCACTACAGNTTGCTTNAGANGAAAGNAGAGTAGCTTTCATTAAAGTTTTTCCATANTAATTTGCTAGATCTTCTTTACCAGAGCTTCTATAATCAACCCAATCTAGAAAGTACTCTTCNCCAACATGCTTAGTTATATTNACACTTTGTTGTTTATGGTAGGCAATACAAATTGGAATTCCGTTTTCATTTGTTGTCATTCCCTGTCCAATAATATAACCGCTTCCGTATAAATCTACTCCATTTATCAAAAGTGGATCAGCATTATAGTACCCTCTTTCATCCTCCCAAATAACCAANAACTCATTATTTTGTACAAGCGCCATTGTTGGGTTGTATTGATTCGTAGTATCATTAGAGAATTGAATATCTTGATTGTTTGAAGAACCAGATTCTAGATCTATTACTTCTCCAAAAATTTCAAAATCTGTCCCNTTNCTATAATCTTCCCAAGTAACNAACGCATGGGTTTTAGATTCATTGAACTCAAAAGAAAAGTTAACCTGATCATTATCAGCCTCAGAAACGGCTATTCCCCCNTCATTCCAAAGAGCTTCTCCATCCCAACTTATCATTTGTGCATAAATATCTGAAAAGTTTCCATCTTGAGTCCANATAGCAAGCNCTCCACTCTCATCAGCAACGGATTTNACTGTAAGGTTTCTNGAGTCANATGACGGATTACTTAAACTATTCCCATTTGGGTTCCAACCGATTTCTATATTGCCTTCCGAATCAATTTTAGTAAACTTCAAAGATGAAGCAGGCCATGCATCTTCCATCCAAAAGATCATGAATTTTCCATCGGGAGTAGGAACTACAGACATCATATAATCATCCGCATTAGAGCTCACAAGTTCTACTCCACTATCATCTAATGTGAAGTTTCCATCTACATCTAATTTTTGATAATAAATATCATAATTGAAGCCTCTACTTTCTGACCACATACAACCAACACCGTCTGATGTTTCAACTAACATTGCACTTCTCATATCAAAAACTGCATTCAGTGCAACCCCAGATGGGTCCCATGCATTGGTTAGATCTTCATTCAAACGATTGATACGAATAAACTTTGGAGAAGACGACCCATCAAATGTAGCTGTATACATTCCAATGGAAGTATTGAGGAAAACCGGCAAGGAAAAGTCAGTTTCAGAAGAGGAATTATCACCAAATGAAATTTTTATTCCATTTGAATAAGANGGATTCAAATTGNTGAGTTTATTNCCATATATTTTCTTTGAAGCCCTGTTATCTTCCCACACATGAAGTAAACTTTGGTCTCCTAATCGGTAGGTTTTGGTATAATTTACATCTCCATCCAATCCAGCCATGGCAACCAAACCTGTTTCACCCCATTCAGGTTCAAAATTTGAATTAAACTTCTGAACCACCAGATCTATACTTCCTGATCCCTGATCAGCATAAATAGCAAAAATTCCATCTTGTTCATTACCACTCAGAATTGGNGAAAATTGATAACCCTCATTCTCAGAGATAGCATATGGNCTANCTAAACTATAACNACCTTCAGAAGTAATATTTTGAAAAAANATATCAACATCAGGGAAAGTTCCTCTCTCCCAAACCACACTTACACCACCCTGTGTGTTTGCAGTAAACCTNGCACTAAAGTCAACATCANTTACTGGNTCCAATCTTATCCCATCGCCCCATTGTTGATCCCCCGAGACATTGATTTTTTGAAAATACTGATCTCCNTCAATCGGATCATCTCTTAAATCTTTCCAGTTTACAAAAACCTCTCCAAGACTATTTCTTTTAACCCTTGGAGCAGTCTGAAGGGCTAAATTATTAGAAATTGGTTTAGGATCAGAAAAAACCATACCATCCTGATTTATNAANTGNTAAAGAACCTTAGAATTTTCATCTCCTCTCTTCCACGCCAAAAAAGATGTNTTATTGTTAATATATGTAGCTCTGGGTTTTAATTCTTGTTCATTTGTAGCAGCAATGGGAAATCCATTATCTTGAAATGTGCCTGTCATATCCATATTTAATCGTTGACCATATATGTCAGCATTTGCCCCTTCCCTAAAATCTGCCCAGGCAATAAACGCTTGATTATTACCAGCGTATTCAATCGTCTTTGCATTCTGGTTCCCGCCCTCTNTTACAATTGGAACGCCGTTTCCTGGCGCAACAATTACATGATCAGATGAAACATGAGTTCCGTATATATCATCATCTACTCCACTTCGCTTATCTTGCCATGTAATAAATACTCCCCCTAAACTATCTGTGCACATATTGATTGTAATCTGTTTTCCTTCTACCTGAGCAAGGGCTACTCCATTTGAGTCCAATAATATTTCTCCGNTATTATCAACATGCTGAAAAAAGATATCTCCCTGTGCATCAAATCTATAATCAACCCAGGCAATAAAGGCTCCACCTGCCCCATCCGTAATAGCAACGGGATCTTCCTGCCTTCCTGGTAAATCGGTAACCACAGTTCCTTCCTCTCCCCATAATAAGTTGCCATCTTGATCGATCTTATGTGCAAATATGTTTCGCATTCCATATCTGGTATCCGACCACACGAAAATTCCCTCTCCACTGTATCCAGGAGCAATAGTACGATACCACTCAATGTGTACTCCTTGTCGAATTGGTGCACCATCATTTTCATTAAATCCGGATGCATAAATTTGCGTTGAAAAACACAAAACAATTAATAATTTGATATTCATTTTTTCCCTTTATAAAAAATTTTATTTATTGAGCAATGGTAATTAATTGTAAACCTTCTCTTGAACATACCAATAATTTACCTTCCCAAAAGGCAGACATATAAGTATAACCTATTGGAAAAACACCTTTTTCAATTGGGTATTCAGGATCTGAAATATCATACAAAGCCAGACCACGGGATCCTATCGAAAGAGCTGCAATATTATTATGAACAGCTATATGATCTACTGTGAAATCCGTGCCAAATGAATTAGCTGGATTTGCAGTTCCAAAATTTTCTATGGGTATGTAGGCAGCACCAGCATTATCACAAGCAACAAAAACACCCGAGGAAGTAAGCGTAACCTTTTCAGCATTTCCTTGAGTATCTACTCTTCCAATTAAGACCGGATCTGCACCCAAAGAATCAATTGATAACAATTCAACTCCTAGTTGGTCTACAGCCATCACTANCAAACTTTCTCCATCTGAGTCAATACCTAGTGGTTTTCCAGGTGTGTAAATTTCTGATCCTCCGTAAGGAGTCCATTCTATGAACTCTATTCCAAATGAGCTAGTGCTATCTAGATTATAAAAATGCCATTTCANNCCATCATCATTATCTGCAGAATACATTACAAACTGATCCNGNNTGGATGGAAATGAAACAAAATCTTTTGTGCGAGCNCTCATAATTGTGTTTCGATAAATAAGGCTATCTGTTTCATCCAAGTNAAAAATTTTAACATCCTGATTTNATTCTGATAGGAATAATAAACTATTGACTGGATCACGGCCTATCAAAGCAAGGTCTTGGAACTCCAAAAAAGTTCCACCCTCTTCATAACCAGTAAAATCCTTTAAAAGTGTGTTTTCTCCAAGATCCCATATTTGAGTTCCTGATTGCCCAGCAGCAACATAAGCTCTGGAGCCCTCAACAATTACAGATCGAGCAAAACCTTTTGTTTCAAAAATATTTTCAATAGAAATACCCCATAGTTTCTCCGTATCCGGTTCCATGCAACTTTGCAGAAAAAGAAGAATTACTATACTTATTTTTTTAATATTGATCATAAACCAAATCCCATTCTATGTTAATCCAAAATTGTAGTTGATTAAAACTTTTCAAATCGCTAACCCAATCGTATCCTGAGTCAGTCTCTCTTGATCGAAGNCTGCTTGATATTTTAATCGAAACATCTTCGCCAATATTTTTGCGAAACCACAAACTGAATTTTTTATCATTATGACTACGGCCGGCATGCAATACATCATTTGGATCCTCAGCATCATATACTCTTTTTTCTGATCTATATGCTAAGCCAAAAGATTGAATGAAAGGCAATCCATATTTTATGGTTAATGGTATAAAAAATTCTTGAGTATCATACGACCTATCAAAGCTACTAGGCCTCCTAGTTCCCAAATGCGATTCATTTTCTGCCCTCCCTTGATTTACTTGAAAACCAAGAGTCCCAAATCGTTTTAATTTGAAATTAAGCCTTGCCTTATAATAAATAATATCCAAGTCAAATTCTGTAAAGGGTTTTGTGTAGTACCTTTGAAGAAAACCGACCCCTATTGTTCCCCAGGAATACTTCGTAAATCTATGACTTAGAGCAACAGATTGATCTCGATCTGAAAAATAACACGCTTCCAGCATGCTATTGCTAATATCTTTATTTATGTAATGTCTTAAATAAAATTTATCTAGGTGATTTATAGAATATTTTACATTTTTATACGCACCCCACTTATATACAAGGTTTAAGTTCCCTGACCAGTATCTCTTCTCAGGAGTATTCGCATAACTTGAAATAGAAAGCTTTGAACCTACTGAAACATTCTTATTCCTTAAAACCCATAAATCTTTTTTCAATGATAAACCAATTTTATTTACAAAACTATCAAAATGAGATGAGCTTCCTAATATTTCTGGCCTTTGACCAGCATTATCAATCTCTTCAGCAGAAAATCGCATCACATTACTATCATATCCACTTCCCAGGCTCAAAGTATAATCCCAAGGAGTATTGGCATTTAAAAATGCGAACATAATAACAGATATATATATGTTTGGGTTTAATGTCATTAGTAAAGTATAAAACGTGTAAGTACAGCTTTATCCTTATCTGGAATTTCAATGGAATATTGATGCCTACCTTTTGGAACTTTTATTTCACAAGTTCTCCATTTTCCAGGCACCTTATCCATTCGCTTTAAAATTTGCGTATTTGACGACCTTTCTGTATTAAAATAATATGTTCCAATAATTTTATTTTTTTCTTTTACTTTGATTCGATATGATTCTTCCTGACCCATGGAGTCAGAAAATTGAAGTCTACTCATAATTCGAAGAGTCTTATTGCCATTCGCTTCAATTTTTAGTGGATATTTAGATGTACATTCAAAATAAGATACTAAATCTTCTCCAACTTGTAATTTTAAAGAATTTTGATGAACCATTGGCTGTAAAATTTTCTTTTCCTTTGTTACCGATCCAAATTCTTTTGACAACACTCTCATAAGAACAGGATATTTAAGTTTTTTCTCCGGATAAATAACGACCTTATGTTTCCCAGAACTAAGGTTTATAAAATAATTACCAGAATATGTATACTTATGCTTTGGGTGTTGAACTGATTTAATCGATTTTTGGACTTTATATTTGTGATTAACAATGATTGTATCCTGATCATCTACTATAATTCGATAGCTATACGGATTACTTTTATTTTTTTTCTTTAATACTGGGTATCTTGAAATGAATTCTAACCTTGTAGGGCCATTTACAGAATAATGTATACCTTCAGCTTGCACTGGATAGTACAGTCTTCTTTTCCCATTTATGATCAAAATTTCTTTTTTTTCACCATCTTGTGATGGTTTCAATAATTT
>FUFK010053132.1_pt1 | contig 14784 bp, 10 predicted proteins | sample 1021851 | NCBI WGS metagenome assembly FUFK01 (sample SAMEA51879418, study PRJEB19060) | metagenome | reverse complement strand
TTTGGTATAATATTTTTTAAAAAAATAGAACGGATATTGACAACATGATAATTGGCTCTCCTAAAGAACTACAAGCGGGTGAAAAACGAGTTGCAATGACTCCAGCAAGTGCTANCCAACTTTTAAANCTGGGTTTTGAATGTATTATAGAAACAGGAGCTGGTGTAGAGGCCGGNTTTTCAGATGCTGATTATAAAGCCGCCGGGGTGAAAATAATCAAAACAGCCTCAAATTTATGGAAACAATCAGATGTTATCATAAAAGTTCAAGCAGTAAATAAAGTTGAAGAAGCTTACTTAAATAAAGATAAAACAGTTATTAGCTTCTTCTGGCCAGCTCAAAATAAAAAGCTTTTAGACCGTTTGGTATCTTCAGGTTGTAGTCAGATTGCAATGGATATGGTTCCCAGAATAAGCCGTGCGCAAAAAATGGACGCTCTTTCTTCTATGGCAAATATAGCCGGGTATAGAGCAGTAATTGAGGCAGGTAATCATTTTGGNAGATTCTTTACTGGGCAAATAACAGCAGCGGGTAAGGTACCTCCTGCAAAGGTCCTTGTGATAGGCGCTGGTGTGGCAGGACTTGCAGCAATTGGCACAGCGCAGTCTCTCGGTGCAATTGTTCGAGCATTCGACGTGCGCCCGGAGGTGGCTGAACAAATTGAATCCATGGGAGCTGAGTTCCTCTTTCTTGAATTTGATGAAGATGGTTCAGGAGAAGGTGGCTATGCAAAACCAGCTTCACCAGAATTCATTGAGAAAGAGATGGCTCTATTTCGTGAGCAGGCACCGGAAGTTGATATCGTAATTACAACTGCATTGATTCCAGGAAAACCTGCCCCAAAATTATGGCCCAAAGAAATGGTATCTTTAATGAAGCCTGGATCTGTAATTATNGACTTAGCTGCAGAGCAAGGTGGTAATTGTGACTTAACAAAGCCAAATCAAACGGTAAAAACAGACAATGATGTTAAAATTATTGGATATACAGACTTCCCAAGTCGGATGGCTGCTCAAAGCTCTACTTTATATTCTACCAANATACGTCACATGCTTGACGATCTTACCCCAAAAAACAATGGGAAGGTCAATATAAATCTTCAAGATGATGTTATTCGGGGCGCGTTAGTTAGTCACAAAGGTAAATTGATGTTTCCGCCACCAGCACCGAAAATTGCCGCTATAGGAAAACAGACAACTCCAAAACAACAAGTTGAACCAACAGCTGAAGAAAAAGCAGCTCTCGAACAAGCAGCTATCCGTAAATCTGGACAACAGCAGTGGGGGCTACTTTTAGTTGGTGGGTTATTCATGTTAATCATTGGAAATTTTGCTCCAGCCAGCTTTATGCAACATTTTATAGTATTTGCGTTAGCTTGCTTCGTAGGGTATCAGGTTATTTGGAATGTTAGTCATGCTCTTCATACCCCACTAATGGCAGTTACTAACGCTATTTCGGGCATCATTATTCTAGGTGCACTGCTACAAGTTGGCTCTAGTGGTTTCATTGTTACCGTGCTTGCAAGTATTTCAGTCTTAATTGCTACCATAAATATTGTCGGAGGATTTATGGTAACGAAAAGAATGCTTGCTATGTTTCAAAAGAGTTAGAGGTATAACCTATGCTGAGTTCTAATATAGTAACTGCCATCTACATTGCTGCGAGTGTATTATTTATTTTATCACTCGGCGGCCTATCTAACCAAGAAAAAGCTAAACGAGCCGTATGGTTTGGCATAGTCGGCATGGCCTTAGCTGTTTTTGGAACGGTTTTTGGACCACAGGTCTCTGGATTTATCTGGATAATACCTATGATCGTAATAGGCAGTATTATTGGAACAGTAGTGGCTCAACGCGTCGAAATGACTGGTATGCCACAGTTAGTTGCTGCTCTTCACAGCTTTGTTGGCATAGCTGCAGTTTTTATTGGAATAAATTCACATATTNAACCTCCATCTAACCTTTTTGGAGCCGAACTAATTATTCATGATATTGAAATTTTTATTGGGGTCTTTATTGGCGCAGTCACAGCAACAGGGTCCGTTATTGCTTATGGTAAATTGTCTGGCACAATTGATGGCAAAGCATTACTTCTCCCTGCAAGAAATTGGCTAAATTTAGCTGCGGTATTATTTTGTGTATGGCTTGGCGCACTATTTCTAAATCATGTTGGATCGTGGCCACTATACCTCATGACGATTGTGGCTTTAATTTTTGGTGCCCATCTTGTAATGGCAATAGGTGGGGCTGATATGCCAGTTGTTGTTTCTATGCTGAATTCCTATTCTGGCTGGGCAGCCGCCGCTACAGGTTTTCTGCTTGGAAATGATTTGCTTATAGTTACCGGTGCACTTGTTGGAGCTTCTGGTGCAATTTTATCTTATATAATGTGTAAAGCCATGAATAGGAACTTTATTTCCGTAATCTTAGGCGGCTGGGGAACTTCTGTTGGTCCTGCCCAAGAGGTTGAAGGTGAAATGGTTGCAACCGATATATCAAGTGTTGCAGCTGACATTGCAGACGCTCAGAATATTGTAATTGTTCCTGGCTATGGAATGGCAGTTGCACAAGCACAAAGTGCCGTTTCAGAGATTACGCGACGTTTAAGAGATAAAGGTAAAAATGTTAGATTTGCAATACATCCAGTTGCAGGCAGGCTACCTGGACATATGAATGTGCTTCTTGCGGAAGCTAAAGTGCCTTATGATATTGTTTTAGAGATGGATGAAATAAACGAGGATTTTCCCGATACGGATATGGTCATCATTCTTGGTGCCAATGATATTGTAAATCCAGCTGCTCAGGACGACCCAAATAGCCCCATCGCTGGAATGCCAGTCTTGGAAGTCTGGAAGGCTGGACAAGTTATTATTTCAAAACGTGGTCAAGGCCGCGGTTACTCTGGAATTGAAAANCCACTTTTCTTCAAAGATAATTCTAGAATGTTATATGGAGACGCTAAAGCTTCCCTCGACGAACTATTAAGCAAAATAACTAAATAGTAATATCTTATTTTTGATTATTTTGCTATCAAGCTTTCGGGAAGCCCTATTTGTTTGATCGCGCTTTTTTGGCGCTTTTCTAAGGAATCAAGTGTAAAATCGTCAATGAGNCNATGAAAAAGTTGATGCCAATTAACCTCTGCTTTTAAATGCATAAAAACAGATCCTAATCCGACTGCAGCCCTATCCATNAAAACAAATTCACGTGGTGGTTTTATGCCCCCNATTCTTTTAAGTTCTTCATGAACTTTACCAGCGAGCTCGCGACCATAGTTTCCACCTCTCATTTCTTGAATGGGTCTTATTTTATCCTCTAATAAAGGGCCATAAATNAACCTTGCCCAAATATTTAGAATTTCAATCGCCTCTTTATCTAGACCTTTAAAACCCCACTGAGAATAAGCATGAACAGCCAGCTCGATATTTCCATCTCTTAGCGCTTTATATAAATCAATAACGCCTCCAACAAATTCTGGTCGAAAAACACGAATAGAACCAAAATCCATCAAGTTAATTTTTAAGTCTTTGGTAATAGAATAATTACCAAGATGAGGATCACCATGAATTACACCATAATAATAAAAAGGTACATACCAGGTACGAAACATGTTGATTGCAACCATATTCCTATCATCTTGAGATGGNTCTCTTTCAAGATATTTCATTAGTTTCAGACCATCNACCCAGCTCATCGTTAAAACACGAGAAGTTGTAAGATCATCTATGGGTTTGGGTAGAACAACCTTGTTTTCGCCCGCGAGCATTAATCGGTATAATTTCATATTCAATGCTTCTCGATTATAATCCAGCTCTTCACGTAACCTGTCGGATAATTCTGTGAAAATGTCCTTCGTAGAGATCGCAGAGTCAATCCGCTCATATAAGGAAAACACAAGTTTCAACTGGTTTAAATCCGCATTAATAGCAGAATCCATATCTGGGTATTGTAGCTTTACAGCCACTTTTTCATTGTCAAGTTTTGCTTGATGAACCTGACCAAGAGAAGCAGCGGAATACGCATTCTTATCAAAACTTTCAAATTTTTTTTCCCATTCATTTCCAAGCTCAGACCTCATGCGCCTCTTAACAAAGAGCCAGCCCATCTCTGGCGCATCGGCTTGCAAAACAGCTAATTCATCCGCGTATTCTTTTGGAAGTGCGTCTGGAATAGTTGATAGAATTTGNGCAACTTTCATGAGTGGGCCCTTTAAACTTCCTAATGCTTCACGAAGTTGAATGGCATGTTTAGAGCGGTCCAATTCTAATCCTAAGTACCGTTCTCCTGCNAGCCTTGCNGCCAAACTAGACATAGTACCTGTTACTTGCGCATATCTTCTTAATCTGCCCCCAATGCTTGAGCGTTCTTCATGGTTCGCCATTATTATAAACCCTCAAGTTGGTCAATCATGGTGGAGATCATATCAAGGCCTTTATTCCAAAATTCAGGCTCAGAGGGGTTAAGTGAAAACGGAATTAACGCTTGATCAAACCTTACNGTACCTCCNCTTCTTAATAGTGTTTTATAATGAATATTAAAATCTGCGTCTGAGCCATCTTGGTATACCTGCCATAGNGCATTNACAAGACAATCACCAAACGCATACGCGTATACATAAAATGGTGAATGCACAAAATGAGGAACATAAGCCCATATTGGCTTAAAACTATCATCAATTCTAATCCCTGGACCAAGTGCTTGTTTTTGCGTTTCAACCCAGAACTTTGAGATCTCATTTGAACTTAACTCGCCTTNCCTTCGATGAGTGTGCACTAAGTACTCAAAATTATGAAAAGCCACCTGACGGACGACCGTATTTAACATATCCTCGATTTTATCCGCTAACATAAGGCGTTTAGATTGCTCTGAAGTTTCTGCATCTAAGATTGTGTGAAAGGTGAGCATTTCTGAAAATACAGACGCAGTTTCTGCGAGGGTTAACGGTGTTGATGACATCAACTCACCTTGTTCTGCGGCAAGAAGCTGATGCACTCCGTGCCCCATTTCATGAGCTAAAGTCATNACATCACGAGAGTAACCCTCAAAATTCATTAGTATGNAGGGATGAACTGTTGTTACCGAAGGGTGTGAAAAGGCACCTGATGCTTTTCCAGTTCTTATTTCTGCATCTATCCATGAGTTATCAAAAAATTGTTTTGCAAGCTCTCCCATCTCTGCATCAAACCCATCAAAGGACGATTGCACGATTTCGCATGCTTCTTGCCAACTAAATTTTTTTCCCTCATTTCCTGCTATAGGGGCGTTTCTATCCCACCACGGCATAGTTTCACCTCCGAGCCAGCCAGCTTTTAATTTGTAATATCGATGGGATAACTCTGGCATTCTATTAGTGACTGATTCAACAAGTGTGTCTACTGTATGGTCATCAACATCATTCGCAAGGTTTCTTGAAGAAATCACNCCNTTATACCCTCTCCAACGCTCNTCCGTATCTTTTTGCTTTGAAATGGTGTTTGTAATAAGGGTAAATAAACGCAAATTATCATTTAAAACTTTAGATAGAGACGCAGCAGCTGTTGCTCTGACATTGGGATCTGCTTTTGATAGTTTATTTAGTATTTCAGTCTCAGTAAGCTGTTCACCTAAAAATTCAAATCTCAGCTCAGAGAAGGTTTCATCAAATAGTCTTACCCAAGCCTGCCTATTAGTGGGTGANTGTTCTACTAATAATTTCTCNAGCCTTGGTTCAAGATTGTATTTCGAAGCTAACCTCAAGAGCCTTAGCCATGGCTGGTAATGTGCAAAAGCCTCCTCTTTAAGCATCTGAAGATACTGNACCTCAGAAATAGATGCTAATTCAAGCTCAATAAAAACGAGATTTGATTGAACGGCATTTATAGCCTCTCTCATATTCTGGGAATGCTGAGCAAATTCAGGGTTGCTTGTNTCTGCTGCAAANCACAAATCTGCATGTGACGATATTTTACCCANTAAGATGATAATCTGCTCATAACATNCTATNACATTACTAGCCTCATTAGCTGACAAACTGGCTATTTTACCCTCATATTTCTGCTGTAATTCAAGAGCTTCATCGGAACATTTTTGCAAATCAGCCCTAATTTTTTCCGACTCTATAGACTCATAAAAATCGGTTAATGACCAAACGGGTAATTTATCTGACATTATAAATTTATCCTTTTACATAATTATTCGAAATCAAGCAAAACAGCTAATACAGCTTGTAATCATGTAAGACTAATAAAGCAAAAATATATCTACATATAAAAAGAGTTGTCCACATTTTAACTTGCTAATGCTTATTAAAAGCGACCATAATTAACATACAAACCTCAGTAAATACATAGAAGCATATGCCCCAGATTCAAGGACTAGGACCAAAAGAAAACACTCTTTATGAGATGTTTTTTAATCGTGCAAAGCAACAACCTGATAGCGCGTTTATTTGGACCAAAAAAGAAAATGAGTGGAAGAGTCACAGCTGGGGGCAAATTGCCAATCAGGTGAAAATCATAGCAAGCGCTCTTGCACAACGCGGTATAACTGTAGGTGCCAGAGTAGCAATTTTATCAGAAAACAGACTCGAATGGATAATAACCGACCTAGCAATTATGTCTATAGGAGCAATCTCTGTTCCATTATTTACAACCTATACCCAAACTGACATCACCTATCTTTTGTCTCATTCAGGCGCGAGAGCTATCATCTGCTCCAATTCAGAACTTACGGCTATTGCCGAAACAGCAGCTCAAGATTCACCAGACTGTTATTTAATGGTTATAATGGANCAAAGTAAATTACTTCACCACTCACATAATCTGGCAATTGTAANCTGGGAAGACCTAATTAAGGAGGGTAAAAGGGCAAGTTCTAATACAATTATTTCATCCTTGCNGATGAGTGTAGACGATGTTTGTTGTATTATTTACACCTCAGATGGCGATGAAAAACCAAAAGGCGCTATGCTTACACATCGCTCAATAATGGCCGTTTTGGCAGGGGCGGAGGGTCTTTTAGCAGACCTAACATCTAGTAAAGAAGTGTTTTTATCCATGCTGCCTTTTAGCCATGCATATGAACATTCGGTTGGCTTATTCTTTCCAATACATATTCGTGCCGAAATATATTTACTGCAAAAACCAGAAACCCTAAGTTCGGCAATAATAGAGACTAAACCAACAATTATGACAGCTGTTCCAAGATTATACGAAATTCTGCATGACAGGATTAATGCTTCTTACCAACATAAAGGTATTATAAATCTAAAAATGCTTAATAGGGCCGTTTATCTTGGGCAAAAAAGCTTGCAGAGAATACCCCTTACGCTACTTGAACGAATTGAAAATAGCTATTTAAACCTGACGGTGCGACGTCACATTAATGCGCGGCTTGGGGGCCGCTTGAAGGCATTTGTTTCAGGTGGAGCGGCGCTAGACCCTAACATTGGATATTTTTTTCTAGCTTTAAACATACCCATCTTGCAAGGATATGGACAGACTGAGGCCTCTCCTGTAATCACTGCGAATCCACCAAAAAAAATTAAAATAGAAACAGTCGGGAAATTACTTGTTGGAGTAGAAGCAAAACTTACTAAACAAGGAGAAATTTGTGTTCGAGGAGACCTTTTAATGAAGGGGTATTGGAACGACCCAATTGCCACTAAAAAAAAATTGCGTGATGGTTGGCTGATGACAGGTGATATTGGTGTGATCCACCCAGATGGGTATATTAGTTTAACAGGAAGAAAAAAAGATATCATTATTAATTCAGGTGGCGATAATATCTCACCTGTGAAAATAGAGACTGTTTTAGAGGCACACCCTGATATCGGCCAAGCTATGGCTTTTGGTAACCAACACGCTTATATAACGGCAGTTATTACCCCGAGTCAGACTCTAATAAGAAAACTAAATGAAGATCAGAATAAGTTATCNAGTATTATTTCAGAAGCAGTAACAACAGCAAATGCAAGGCTAAGTAGCCTAGAGAAAGTGAGGGGTTTTGTTTTAAGTGATGAGCCTTTTTCAGTTAGAAATGACTGCATGACCGCCTCAGGTATTATTAAACGCCAGCAAATTAATAAATTATATCAGGAACGGCTAGAACAATTGTATCAACGAAAACGTTCTCTATAAATCCAATCCCTGAACTCATAAATGGCTCTATTATTTTAAACATTTAAAAGCAGATATTCCCTTTCCCATGGAGAGATGACTTTTAAAAATGCCTCAGCTTCAGCACGTTTAACTTCGTTAAACACAGATATAAAGTCAAGTCCGAGCACTGCTTTAAGTTTTTTAGCTTTATCTAAACTATCAAGAGCCATATCAAGATTTCGAGGTAATGTGTGCAAATTATCTGACTCTTTTACCATTGGCTTCGCAGGCTCTATCTTTTCTTCAATACCAAGAAGAATACAAGCAAATGTTAAGGCAATCGATAAATATGGGTTTGTATCTGCACCAGGAATTCTATTCTCGATGCGCCTACTGCGATAATCACCAGCAGGAACCCTCAGTCCCACAGTTCGATTATCAACTCCCCATGCAACATTTGCAGGTGCATCATAAGTCGTAATAAATCTTCTATAACTATTTACATAGGGTGCCATTAGTGCCATCCCTCCAGCAAGATAGCGCTGCAATCCTCCAAGAGCATGCCGAAACGTTTCTGTATCTTCACCACTCGAATTAGAAAACATATTTTGACCATTTTTTAAGTCACAAATGGAACAATGCAGATGCATTGATGAGCCTGGTTGGTATTGCATAGGTTTTGCCATAAAGGTTGCATGAATATGATGATTTAGTGCTGTCTGTCTCACAGTTCTTTTAAAAATCAATGCTTGATCTGCCAGCGTTAATGCCTCTCCATGATTGAAATTAATCTCCATTTGAGCTGCGCCACCCTCATGAACAAGTGTATCAATATCAAGCCCCATAGTTTCACAATGGTCGTAAACATCTTCGAAAAAAGGATCGAAATCATTGACTGCATCAATACCATAAGCTTGTTTTCCTGTTTCCGCTCTTCCAGACCTGCCAGGTGGTGTTTTTAGTGGGTGATCGGGATCTGAACTTTGTGACACAAGGAAAAACTCAAGCTCTGGTGCGACTATTGCAGACAACCCTCTATCATTGAGTGCGCGAATAACGCGCTTTAAAACAGCGCGTGGGGCGACCGTGACTTCAGTATTATCTAAGTAAAAAGCATCATGGATGATCTGAGCAGTTGGTTCTGAATACCATGGCACTAAATAAGCAGCATTTTCATCAGGTTTTAGAACTACATCACCTACCGCAGCATTCAATACAACTGAGTCATGATAATCACCTGTTACAGTCTGTCCAAACACGTATTCTGGAAGACGAAGACCGCTTCCTCTTAGAACTTTATTATATTTGTCTGCTGGTAGAATCTTACCTCTCGGAATACCAGCTATATCTGGAACTAAACATTCAACTTCTGTAATACTGCGATCCGACAGCCATTTATTTAGTTTTTGGGTCATAATTTAGGTGCTCACTCTTCGAGTTCTGTATATGTGTCATCTAATGCCTGATTTAATTTTTCAATTGTTATATCAATATCTTCTGTTTTAAAGCTTAATGGCGGCGATAAAATCATCCCATCACGCACAGCACGTACCATCAAGCCACTATTAATAGCGTGGTCTCGGCACCTCATACCTATCTCGCCAATAGGATCAAATAAAACAGGTCCAGACTTATGCTTTACAAGTTCTACACATGCAAGTAATCCAAAACTGCGTGTTTCTCCTACCAAGGGATGGCTATNTAGCCTTTTAATTTCTTTTGCGAGATAAGGAGCGGTAATGTCCCGGACATGANGAATTAACCCCTCTTCCTCAATCAGTTTAATATTAGCAAGCGCGACAGCAGCAGAAACAGGGTGTCCTGAATAGGTAAATCCATGAAAAAATTCTCCACCTTCATCAATTAGGTAATTAGCAATTTTATCGCTTACCATAACAGCAGACATTGGCATATAACCTGAAGTAAGACCCTTTGCCAAAGTTATTAGATCAGGTTTTAAATCCATTGTTTGACTTGCAAACCAATTTCCAGTTCGACCAAATCCAGTGATTACCTCATCTACAATAAATAAAATATCAAATTTAGCACAGATATTCTGAATATGATCAAAATAGCCCTTTGGAGGGATAATAACTCCTCCAGCACCTTGCACTGGTTCCGCAATAAAAGCTGCAATTTTATCTGCACCAACTTCACGAATTTTTTCTTCTAAATGGTGCGCAGAGCTCTCAGCAAACTGTGCCTCTGACTGATTTCCTTGGTATAAAAAACCATAAGGGGGCCTTATATGCTCAAAATCTGCTTCACTAGCAGATTGCTCGTGCATTGCTTTCATCCCACCCATACTAGCTGCCATGATAGTAGAGCCATGATAGCCATAATCACGTCCAATAATTACCCTTTTTTCAGGATGGCCTTTTAAATTCCAATAATGTCGTACAAGACGGATGATAGTATCATTTGCTTCTGACCCAGAATTTGCATAAATTACATGATTTAAATGTTTAGGGGAAATCGAAGCAAGTTTTGCTGAAAGCCTNGCTACTGGCTCATTGCTAGTCTTGAAAAAACTGTTATAATACGGTAATTTTTTCATTTGTTCGGTTGCAGCATTTACTAGCTCTTCTCTGCCATAACCAACATTTACACACCATAAGCCAGCCATTGCATCTAAAATGGCATTTCCATTATTATCGAATATAACATGGCCTTGCGCATGAGTTATAATACGTGTGCCTTCCTTTTTTAGAGTTTTAAAATCGGAAAATGGTGGNAAATGATGTTGTTCTTCAAAACGCTGAATATCTTCTTGATTTGACACAAAGCACCATCCCTTCCCATACTTGTTATTTTACTGCCGATAAAGTCATGATAACGGCTTTTTATAAAATACTTTTTTTTATTAACACTCACTTTTAATATGTAATTTAAGTATATACTATCTAATGAAATGCTTTAAAAGAAATTTGAAACCTAACAATGCTAAAAGTTTATCCAAAATGTCAATTAGCCATATTTCTAAATCAATTTATCAGCTAGATATTTCGCCTCCANAGTTCCNTGGCCAGCTAAATNAANATATAAGATGTAGTGTGGCAATTATAGGCGGTGGACTTACTGGAATTTCAACAGCTTTATCTCTTTGTGAGAAAGGGTATGATGTATGCCTATTTGAAGCAGGAAATATCGGTGATGGCGGCTCAGGTCGAAATGGAGGCCAAATTTGTCAAGGATGGTCATCAAGTTTTGANAAACTCTCAAAATATATAGATCCTGAATTTAAAGAAGATATGTGGCAAGCAGGNCTTGAGGGCCCTATTCTTATAAAAGATAGAATAAAAAAATATAAAATAGATTGTGATGTTCATTGGGGATATGTACACACTGCAATACACAAAGGTCATATGCGAGAATTAGAGGCCTATCAAAAGAGTTTTGAAGCACATGGATATAGTAATCTTCTTGCTTTAAATAATAAATCCTCTTTGTTTAATTATATTTGTTCTGATGCCTATATAGGAGGTTTGTACGATGCCGGAAGTGGGCATCTTCACCCTCTCAAATATCTAATTGGCCTATCAAAAGCAGCGTCGATTGCTGGTGCTAAGATTTATACTAACAGCTCAATTTCCTCGATACAGACTGAAAATAACAAGAATAAATTAATCACAAAACAAGGTCATAGCGTTATGGCAGAACAACTCGTTATATGCGGCAACGCTTATCTTGGTGCTGTTTCTCCAATGAATATGCGTGGAAGAATAGCACCAGTTACTTCATCAGTAATGGCAACTGAACCTCTTAACAATGTAGAAATAAAAAGAGCGATTCCTTCTAGAGCTGCGATTGCAGATGGAAATACAGCATTAAATTATTTTCGAATTGATAAGCAAAATAGAATGATTTTTGGCGGGCGCGCAAGCTATTTAAACACAGATCCAATAAATGTTGAGAAAGATTTAAAAAAAAGGATGAGAGCCGTGTTTCCAGATTTGATACATAAGAAAATTCAGCAGGCTTGGTCCGGAAGAATAGGAATTACTGTTAATCGTCTACCACATTTTGGTAGAATTTCAGATAGTGCGATTTACGTACAAGGATATTCGGGACACGGAGTTGCGTTTTCTGGTGTTGCAGGAAATATACTAAGTGACGCAGTCAGTGGAAAAAAAGAGAGATTCAATCAGCTTACTAAAATCCTGCATCTTCCATTTCCTGGAGGTCCATTGCGGACGCCTGTTTTAGCACTTGGCATGGGATGGTATAAAATGAGAGATTATTTTCATATTTAACTCTTTTGAAGTGCTTTTACACAAATCCAGTCATGCAAAATTGTCGCAGCAACGATTGAAGTGACTTCTGCATGATCAAATGGAGGGCTTACCTCTACAATATCAAATCCTATCATGTTTAATGGCTCAAGACTGCGAATAATTGATAGTGCCTGCCAACTTGCTATTCCACCGGAAACAGGAGTTCCTGTGCCAGGGGCAAAAGCAGGGTCTAATACATCTATATCAAAACTCAGATAAACCTTCCTACCTTTCAGATGATTTAGTATTAACTCAACAACAGCGGGCAACCCAATTTCATGAATTTGAGGTGAAGTAATTTGTTTTATTCCAACATCAAAATCATTATGAGTTCTTATCCCTACCTGAATTGAATTTTCAACATCTATAAGCCCTTCCTCTATCGCACGAAGAATCATAGTACCGTGATCAAGCTCTCCGAATGACTTCCATGTATCACAATGCGCATCAAATTGAAGTAATGATATGGGCCCATATATTTCCGCGTGAGCCTTTAATAGAGGATAAGTTACAAAATGGTCACCGCCAATAGAAAGCAAGGATGCCCCAGAGCTAATGATTGATATTGCTTGTTTATAAATATCTGAGATAATTGTCTCTGGTTTATGAGGGTTAAGCAAAAAATCACCAGAATCTATAACTTTCAAAATAGAAAAAGGATCAAAACCAAAAGGGAATGACNGCAATTCTGCTAGTTGAACGGAGGCTGCTCTTACGGCTCTTGGCCCTAATCTACACCCAGGACGAAATGTGGTTGCGTTATCAAACGGTATACCAGCAACGACGATATCTGCTTCATGAAATGCAACTGAATAAGGACGCCTCAATAGACTCATTGCACCAGAATATGTTGGTTCAAAAAATCGCTTATCTAAATCAGAATTGCGCCAAGACTGGTCAGGTAATAGTTCAGGTATTGAATTGTTTTTCTTATCATTAACCATAAATTTCTCCTGATTATACTATCTTTATTTCCTGCTTTTTAGTGGCAATAAACATTTCTCTCAACGTAGGGGGTATCAGTTTTCGAATTTTTTCTGATTTCTCAAATAGAGATATAGCCGTGCGAAGATCGCGCGGCAACCTCTTTAAATTGGCCTCGTAACCATTCCCCAAAACTGGAGCTGGTGGCTCCAACATCTCCTCTAACCCGTTCAATATAGCCGATACCAAAATTGCAAAAAGAAAATATGGATTGCTGTCAGCTCCTGGCACTCTCAACTCTAATCTTTTTGCATTATTGGGAGAGTTTGGAATCCGCACAGCCAAGGTTCGATTATCGTACCCCCATCCAATATTTACAGGTGCATGACTATTTTCCTGCAACCGATCATAAGAGTTCGGAAGTGGTGCCAAAATAGCCGCTGCAGGCTCTAATAAATCTAACACAGAAGCTATGGCTGAATTAAAAACGGCCTTATTTTTTGAAAATAAATTTTCTGACTGTTTGTCTCCCATTGAAATGTGGCAATGCAATCCATTGCCTGACAGGTATTTCTCCGGTTTTGCCCTAAAAGAGACAGACATCCCCTTCGCTACCGCAAATGCAGTCAAACTATGTCTTAAAATAAGGATAGCATCTGCTAAATGACATAGATCCGAACANGGTGCTAATACAATTTCAATCTGTCCTATTCCTGCTTCNGATAGGATAGATTCAATCTNAATNTCNAGTTGGTCTANAATTNTATTAANATCTTGCAAAAAGTAATCTATTGAATCCAANGCTGATAAAGAAAGNAATTGAGGCTTNGAAAAAATAGGNGCTNANTCAANATCNGAGAAAANGNAAAATTCTAGCTCTATACCAAACCTAAAAATTAANTTTTTCTCNTTCGCCTTATTTAATACAGATTTTANAAANGCCCTNGGGCAACCCTCAAATGGCTGACCATTGTTAAGAGTAAAACTTAACGGCATTAACAAAACAGGTTTGGGCAAATGATTTAAGAACACAAACGGTGCACCCTGACTAATAGCTGTTCCATCTTTATCCCCGGTTTCGAAAACAAATCTGCTATTNGCTATATCCTCNCCATTAATATCAATATTTTGGGCCGATAGGGGAATTTGTATCCCCTTATCTATAATTTTTTGATAATCCGACGGGGGCAATCTTTTGCCGCGCATTATGCCATTTATATCAAAAATACCCGCCTGAATATGGTCAATTTCAGACATAATTGATTTAGCATTTTTGGGATCATTTTTTATCATTAAACTTCGCTTAACTCATTTATTTGGCAAACTTTATTAAATTATATAAAATTGGATATCATTTTTGCCTATACTTGCTATATGCAACTTTTGAAAAAAATTATAGTCTAATACTAATTACCCCTGCAAATTTGAGTACATAATTTAGTGGTTAAAACATATAATTCACATTCATAATATCCTGTTTTAAAAATTTCTGTTGATTATTTTTTTAAT
>FUFK010054669.1_pt1 | contig 14786 bp, 5 predicted proteins | sample 1021851 | NCBI WGS metagenome assembly FUFK01 (sample SAMEA51879418, study PRJEB19060) | metagenome | reverse complement strand
TAATACTTTTAAATTCTGCAGGTGGACAGAATAATGATTTTTCAAGAATTAGGCAAGATATTTCTGACGATACTTTTAAAATTGAAAATAAGGCTAGTGGTTCTTATGAATCACTTTTTGAGGGCACAGGTAATGCAGGAGTAAAATTATATTTCTCTGGTGATGAAAAATTTGAGACTACTACTAAAGGTATCCAAGTTGGAACAGGTGTAACGATTGAGACGAATGGTCAGGCAACATACACTGGAATAGTTACTGCACAAAAATTTGTCGGTGATGGTTCAGGATTGACTGGTATTACTGCATCAGGTACTGGTATAGTAGTTAAGGATGATAATTCTACAGTTGGAACTGCGGGTACAATAAACTTTGGAGATGGTTTAGATGTATCTTCAATTTCTGCTGGTATTGTAACTGTTACAGCAAATGCGACTGCAGATAAAATTTCTGAACTCAACTCTAAAGTTGAGGTTGTAGATACTGGTTCTGGAAGTTATGTAACAGTTGATATAGATGGCACTGAAGCAATGAGAGTTTCAGCTGGTCGTGCCACCGTTGATTACATGAGAATTGGTTCCAACTGGGATATGGCAAGTACTTCTGGTACAGGTATAGCCGTTGGGAATAGTGGTAATTTTGATTATATTGCAAGTAGTGGTTCTAGTGGACTTGACTTACAAAATAATACCTCCGTTTCCATAGGACAAAATGGATTTCCTAATTATGATTATGCTAGATTTACAAACAGTGGAGGACAATTTAAAACTGGTGGCACTGAAAGATTTAGTTATGAAGCATCAGGTATATTGGTAGGTCAAAAAAATGTTTCAGTTGGTGCCACAATTGGAGTTGATGGTAATGCAACTTTCTCTGGTATTGTAACTGCAACATCATTCAGAGGTGATGGTTCACAATTAACAGGTATTTCAGGAAGTGGTGGGGTTACTGTTCAGGATGAGGGTTCGACTTTATCAACACAAGCATCCACACTTAACTTTGTTGGATCTGGTGTAGTTGCATCTGGAACTGGTGCAACCAAGACAATAACAATTAATACTGGTAGCGGTGGTCTTAATAATATTGTTGAGGATACCTCACCGCAACTAGGTGGCCAACTTGACAGTAATGGAAGTCATATAAAACTATTAAATTCCAACAAACTTATATTAGGTACTAACTCAACATATGAAATATATAACGATAGTTCTAATTTAATAATTGATCAAAATACTGATGGTCTAGTTACATATATTAGAGGAAAACAAAATGGTACTATTCAATTTGATGCTAGTGATACAGGAAACCAAGTAGCAGCAAAGTTTAAATTTAGTAATGATTCTACTCCTGTATCTTCAGCAGAATTATATTATGGAGGCAATAAGAAATTTGAAACTAGCAGTTCGGGAGCAACTGTAACGGGAACTCTAAGTGCTACTACCTTTAGTGGTTCAGGTGCATCACTTACAAGTATACCCGCTGGACAATTGACGGGAACTGTTGCCGATGCAAGAATATCAACACTTACTGCCTCTAAATTATCTGGTGCTTTACCTGCTATCAGTGGTGCAAGTCTTACTAATTTACCAGCACCAACTCCAACAACTTCTGATATTCAGGTAGTTTATGAAATAACAAACCAATCATCTTTTTCATACTTCCGTTTTGCTGGTAATGGAGTTGATAGTTCAGCAAATAATCCAGACATATATTTAACTAGAGGACAGAAATACCGTTTCATTAATAATTCAGGTGGTTCACATCCATTCCAAATACAAACCACTGGTGGTTCTGCATATACAACAGGTGTTACCTACACTCCAGAACACTCATCAGGAAGTAACAGTGCATCATCAGGAAATATAGATTTTGCAGTAAGATGGGACGCTCCATCACAATTAAAATATGTGTGTACATCACACGGTGCTATGGTTGGAAACATCTATATTGATGGTGGAGATGCAGGAAGAAGAACAACCGCAAACGCAACAACTTCATCTATTGCTAATAATGCAGCTGGTAATATTACAATCGTTGCAGCAAAAACATACGCATTGTTAAAAATACAAACATCAGCAGCTGCATGGGTAACTTTATACACTGACTCGACGAGTAGAAGTAATGACTCAAGTAGAAATGAAACAACAGATCCAACACCTGGTTCTGGTGTGATCGCAGAGGTAATCACAACTGGTGCTTCTACACAAATTATGACACCAGGAATAATTGGTTGGAATAATGATGGAACAGTATCTTCTAATGTTTATGCTAAAGTTGTTAATAAGAGTGGAAGCACTGGGGCAATTACAGTTACTCTTCACTACCTAGAGATGGAGATTTAATGAAAGAATATATTGTCACATTAAAAAGAAAGGATGATCTTGAAGATTTTTATGCAGAGATGTCTTCAAATGGATTTAAGTTATCCAAAAAACGTCCAATAAGTCGTAATACGCATTATTATATGACTGCTGAACAAGCAGAGGAATTGAAGAAAGATACTAGAATAGTGGATGTTGAGGAAGTAACTGATAGAATGACTGAGATTTCTAGAGCAATATACAATAATACATCATACACTAAGAGTGGTGATTTTTCTAAAAATAATAGTTACTTCACTGGATTATCATATGTTCAAACAGGATCATCTGCTTCAGGTGGAATACCTGCTAATTCTATAAAAGTAACACTTACGAATCACGATTATGCGGTGAATGATAAAATATTTTGGTCAAAATCAGATTATTCAGTTTATTATGATCAGGTGTCTATTGCTTCAATAGTAGATGCAAATAATTTTATTTTTGCAATACCTGGTTCACCCCCAAATACATCAGCATCTGGAACCTGTGAAGTTTTAAGATACAATAGCAGTACAGATCTTCAATGGGGACATGTTCACTGTGCTGGAACTTCATCTCAAAGAGCAAAGGGAAGTTTTGGAAAAAGATCGGCAGGAGCAACATATGAAAATGTTAATGCAAGTGTTGACATTCACAATGATGGTAAACATGTAGACGTAGTTATTGTTGATGCTCCGATGGCATATGATAGTGAGGAGTGGAAAAGTCCTTCAACAAATAATTCACGTTTTGTTCAATATCAGTGGTTTAATGAATTAAACAGTATTGTAAGTAGCATTGATGATGACTCTCAAACTCTACCCACAGGAACTATAACATATAGACAAAATTCAGCAGAGGCGAAATATCACGGTCAACATGTTGGAAGCACAGTTGCAGGTAAATATTATGGTTGGGCGAGAGAAGCAAATGTATACAATATGGCGATTACTTCTGCTTATGCTTCAGGACAAAGATTTAGTGGTTTATATGTTCATGATTACTTAAGAGCATTTCATTTAAATAAAGCAGTAAACTCTACAACTGGTCGTCGTAATCCTACAATTACAAATCATAGTTATGGATCAGCATATTATATGCAAGCTGATGGAGGGAATTTTGAATTTGCTGATTTAGTTTCAGTTACTTGGAGAGGCACAACTTANAATTCAGGAAATCCTAATTCTTCAGGATGGACACAAAGTGGAGTTGAAACAGACTTTGGGATAACTTTTGGATTGGAATATTACCCTGCTTATAGTGCTGCGGTTGCTGCAGATGTTCAAGATGCAATAGACGATGGTGTGGTGTTTGTTGGTGCTGCTGGAAATGATAATTTATTACTCGCAGAACACAATGATGCTGATTGGAATAATTCTTTAGTTTACCAATATGATGCAAGCCAACAATATTCACTTTATTTTTGTAGGGGTGGTGCACCTAACACACCTGATGTACCTGTAATTAATGTTGGTGCATTAAATAATACTCGTAATTTTACGAGGGCGACATTTACACAATATGGACCAGGTATTACAGTTTTCGCACCAGGCGTTCAAATATTAGGTGCATATGGAAACACTGGTTTAGCGGATACGAAAACTGGATATGGATCAGGAAACTATTATAATTCAATATCTGGAACAAGTATGGCATCTCCTCAAGTTTGTGGTGTGCTTGCAACTCTTGCGACTGCAAAAAGCAGATTTTCGCAGTCAGATGCAATAGGTTATATACAAAGACATAGTGAACTAAATGATATGACTTTTGATACGGGAAATGGAACTCATGGTGATGATACATGTCAGAAAGGCAGTCCTAACAAATACCTACTATCCAAAAATCCAAGACCAACAAGTGGTATGATTGAAGATGTAAAAGGTGAAAGAAAAACAAGTGGTATGACTTTTCCTCGTAGACCAACTTTGAACTACGTGGCATAAATATTTCTATGATAGATAAATAACTAAAAAAGATATGGCATTAGATAGATTGACAAAAATAGATGGTGGAGGTATCAGCACGACTTCGGATTATCGTGTTGGTATAATTACTGCATCTAAATTTGTTGGTCCATTTGATGGCACTGGTGGTAATTTTTCAGGTGTAATCACTGCAACAGATGGTGTTTTTTCGGGTAATGTCACCATTGGTGGAACATTAACATATGAAGACGTAACAAATATAGATTCAGTTGGACTGGTCACAGCGAGAGATGGAATATTCGTACCTGATGATAAATCAATTAGAGTTGGAGGTACTTTTGCTAATCCTGATTTTAAAATACATTCATCATCTACGTATGATCAGGCTGTCATAGATTATAATCGTTCAGGAACTGGTAGAGCATTAAGAATTAGAGCTACAAATCTTCAAATTGAAAATTGGAATGGTCTTACTCCTACCGCAAAATTTATTGGTGGAGTTGGAGTTGGTCACGTTGAATTGAACTATGCGGGAAATAAGAAATTTGAGACTACTGCTAAAGGTATCCAAGTTGGAACTGGTGTAACGATTGAGACGAATGGTCAGGCAACATACACTGGAATTGTTACTGCAAATACATTAAGACTACCTGATGCTACGAGTGGAAGTCTTGGAAGAGTGCAACTTGGAAATGGTTTGCACTTTACTATGTATCATGACGGAACAAATAGTTTCTTAGTTAATAATAATGGGTATTTGTCTATTCAATCACAAGTTGGTGTTGGGGGAATATTCATTGCAAGGAATGCGGAAGTTAATCTTTATTATGGTGGTTCTGTTCGATTGCAAACCAGTTCTGCTGGAATTACAGTTAATAGAGATTTAGATGTAGATGGTCATACAAACTTAGACAATGTAAGTATCGCTGGTGTAACCACGATTGCTGATGATAAAAAGTTATATCTTGGTAATGATCAAGATCTTGAATTATATTATCAAACATCTGGAACTCCTGGTGCTTATGTACAAACTGGTAGTGCAAGTGGTAATTTAACAATAAGAAATTCTGATGCTGGTCAATATGTTTATATTCATGGTGATCATATTCATTTAAGAAGTACAACTGGTAATGAGGCATATCTACAAGCACAGCGTAATGGAGCTGTAAAATTATGGTATGATAGTAGCACTTACAGCACTGCCAAACTTACAACAACTGCAACTGGTGTCACTATTGATGGAACTGCTGTTGTAGGTGGGTTAGATATTTCAGGAGATATAGATGTAGATGGACATACAAACTTAGATAATGTAAGCATCGCTGGTGTAACCACAATTACTAGTGCTGCACCTGAATTCCATTTTACTGATACAAATGCTAATTCAGATTACAGTATTGTTGTCAATGGTGGTCAATTTAGAATAAGAGATGAAACAAATAGTGCAAATAGATTAGCTGTTAATAGTGATGGTCATGTTGATATATATGGTCGATTAGATGCTGTTGGTGGTTTTGTAGCCTCATCAAACTCTGCAATAGAGGGAAATTTAGAATTAATAAGCACTTATCCAAGTCTTACTTGGACAGACACAAACCATGATAGTGATTTCAGAATTACAAATGATGATGGACAATTAATAGTATATGATATTTCTCGTGGTGCTCATGTATTAGACTTTAAATCTAATGGTGATTTACATTTTCGTCATGATAAAAATTTAATTATTGGTGAAGGTAGTGATTTAAAAATATTTCACGACAGTAGTGCAAATAATAATGTAATAGAGGGTCATTTAAATTCATTAAATTTAAGAAATTATAATGTAAATTGCACTGATATAGTTTTATCAGCAAGAAGAAATATTCTTTTACAAACTAATCTGAATGAAACAGCAATACAGTGTATTGTTAACGGAGCTACAGAAATATTTCACGATGGCGGTGCGACACCTAAACTAAGAACAACTGCAACAGGTATTCAAGTATTAGGAGAAGTCGCAACAGAACAGGACTATCCAAATATTCGACCCGTATTAGATTTTAATTTTGCAGCAACTAAAAAATTAAGACCAGAAATGACATTTACTAGAGATGGAGAGGCATCATTTCATGATGGTGTTGGTAGTGTTAAATTTGTCTCCACCAATGAACCAAGATTTGAACATGATATTGTAACAGGAGAATGTAAGGGATTAATGTTTGAACAAGCAGGAACAAATTACTCATGGTATAGTCGCAGATTTGATGTGGTTGCTACTAGTAGTTGGGTTAAAGTAGGTAGTGCTTCAATCACTGCTAATACACATACTGCACCTGATGGAACATCCTCTGGTATTTACATGGCAGATAAAATCAGTGGTGCAGATGGAACCACATTTAATGGAAATGTCCTCAGACAACAAATTACTGCTGGTGCTGGTGTAAAACATACATTTTCAATTTATATTAAACTTATAACTTCAACACAGGCAACAATTTATGTAAGAGATGGTGCAACAGGAAGCACTGCTACTGCAAATGCAATACCAAACACAAGAAATTGGCAGAGAGTTGTAGTAACAAGCAATAATGCTTTGACAAATGGAACTACTCATTCTTTTTATGTTGGTAACACAAACGGAGACATTGCTGTCTGGGGTGCTCAAATTGAAAGAAGTGATTATGTTACCTCTTATATCAAGACAGAGGGTGGTGCGAATGGTACTCGCAACACAGATAAAGGTGTTCATTTAGATGGAGAAGATGTTACTGATGTATTCAATCAAGGTGAAGGAACTCTTATCGCAGAAGCCATACTGACTCAATCACTATCAAATAATCCAATAGTTGGTTTTTATGAAGACTTTGGTTCTCATAATCGATTAGAATTAAGAGGAGATGCTAGTGCAGTTGGAACTGCAAGACTTGAAGCGGTTGTTGGTGGTTCTTCGGTTACATCACTGACAACTAATTTAGGTCATTCTGGTGTCAATAATGTTAGTAAGTACGCATATGCATTCCAAGAAAACAATTATGCTGGTTGTGTGAATGGAGGTTCAGTTACAACTGATACATCTAGCACATTCCCTCACGGAACTGGAATTGATTCAATGATGATTGGTGAAGCAGTTTATAATGTTGATGCTGCTGTGATAGTTAAGAGAATTATGTACTATGCAGATAGACTTCCAAACTCTCAATTAGTCACTCTGACCTCATAATAAATACCACAGGAGATATATAACAAATGCCTAATTTAGTCGGAATCGGAAATAGTCAAGTACCAACAAATGCAATGTTGGGTGGATTGGCATACCAAGATTCTGTTGGTGAAATTGATATTGAAAAAATTAAAGGAAAAATAAATGATCATGGTTATGCTGCAAATGATATATTTGTATATGATACTCGCAAGGACTCTGATGGTGGTGCATGGAGACATCGAACACAACATACATCTTGGTATAATGAAGGAGTAAGTCAAGGGAGAGGAGCAAGAAAAGAATTTCCTGTGATCGCAGTGCTTGCTACTTACAATAATGGATTAAGAATACATGATGGTGATGACCCCAATCTACCCATGTGGATGGAGGCTTGGCAATATCAGAATGATAGTGGAGCTTTTGCTAATACCAGGTGGTGGGGTGGAAGTGGTAACGCTGATAAAGTTGTTGCAATGAATGGAATGATTGTTATGAGTTTAAATTTAGGAACAAGAAATCTTCATTTTATCAACGACAGAATGAGTATGTCTTATTCTCCAGCAAGTGGTTCTTACACTCAACCTGGAGGAGTAGCGAATAGAAATGATGCACAGACTACATCAGGTTGGGATAGGTCAGATCAGTATTATACACACCTTCGTCAACATACTGTAAATGATGTGGCAATCACCGTGTTACCAAATTCAATGATTGATATCAGCACTGGAATTCCTAATCCTACAATAGCTTTTGCTCATGATAGTGGTGTAACTGTTCGGAAGAGTGATTTTAGTGTTGTTGATATTTACAGAACGAATGATGATGATGTTCACTTTGTAGAATTTGATGGTGACAGAGTAATTATGGCTATGGAGTTGGGTGCAGTTTATGTTGCAACTATTCCTGATGCCGATCAATCTGGAAACCCTAATTCTGCTTGGACTGTATATGGTACTTATAGTGCCAACACAAGTGGGACAGATTGGCCATATGTTTTGGGATATGGATCTCCTGATGCTTTAGCAGTTATGAAAAATCATACTTTTGCTGTTTCTGGACATGTTAATCAAGAAAGGTTTAAAGGTCTTTCTATTACATCTGAAAATCTGAATTCTCCAAGTAATGGAATGTGTGCTTGGATAAAAAAAGATTCCAATACAGGATGGATGCACGGAAATGTTAAACGTGCTCTGTTATCAAGCACTGATAGTACAGATTTAGATCGAACTAATTTAATGATTGGTGAACATGGTAATTATGGTTCTTTTGATATTTCTCCTAATCCTGCGATTGGATGGTCATTACAAGGAGCAGGTTCTTTTTCAATTAGTGGTGGTAAATTAAATAGTGATGGAACTTCTGGTGATAGTTTTGCACAACGTGCTGAAACCCCTGCTATTATTACAACAGGTGATACTTATACGGTAAAATTTACAGTTTCAAATTATGCATCAGGAAGTATTCGTGTAAGAGTTGGTAATAGTTCATATGGACCTGCAGTCACTGCCAATGGTACATATTATCATGAATTACGAGCAGGTANNACTCCAACAGAAACACTTTTATTATATGGAAGTGCATTTAATGGAAAGGTTGATGATATAGAACTTTATATACAGGATCAAGATCGTAGTCGAAATAGCACTGGAATGACTGTAGTTGGAACAGTTCCAAGAAGTCCTGTTGCAGATGGTGCAGAGTTGATGGCATATGGACCTTTTGATAATGGTTATTTAATTCAAGCATATGATAGTGCTTTAGATTACGGAACAGGTGATTTTTATTATATGATTTGGATAAATCTATCTGGTCATACACCACTTCAAGGAATATGGTCAAGGCAAGATCAAGGTCAAGGTTCTGGAAATCGAATACAATTCCAAACAGTTGGTAATGGTGATGGTAAACTTGCATTATATTCTGGCCAAAATCAGGGTGATCTTGGTAATAATTCAAAATGTGGAATAGGTGTATGGCATCATATTACGATGGTTCGTCGAAGTGGAACCATGTATTGGTATAAGGATGGAGTGCAATTTTCCTCATATTCTGATACTACAAATTACACTAATAGTGGTGCTCTCTTAAGACTTGGTGGATTAAATTTGGGTAGTTCAGGTCAAGAATACACGACTAATCATTATGATATGACACAAGGAAAACTTGCATTATTCAGAACAGGTAGCACTGCACCAAGTGTAGAACAACTTAAAAAAATATATTATGATGAAAAACAACTCTTCCAAAAAAATGCAAAATGTTCTTTATATGGAACGTCAAACCAAGTAACAGCAGTTGCATATGATGATACGAATGATATACTACACGCTGGAACATCATCAGGTCGCAGTGAATTCGTTGGATTAAACAGAATAAATAATACAACTACGGCAGTGACAACTGCGATTTCAGCGTCTGATGGATTTGTAGCGGAGCAATAGTATGACAGTCAGAGTTACTAAACCAGAATTTAATTTAAGAGAAAAGTTATCAGAACTTGATTATAGTCGAGTGCCTTATGATAAGATGCCAGCAGGATCAATAATTCAAGTAAAGAGTTTAGAATATGACACAATCTTCTCAAGTTCTCACAGTGGTACTCAATATGTTGATGTAACAGATTTTAATTTAGACTTTTCACCAAGATTTAATACTAGTAAAGTTTTAATTACAGCAGCAGTTGCTGGCGGTTTGAACGATAATGTTGGTTATAATTTTAGATTTCGAGTAGTGAAAACTCCATCTGGTATTCCTGGACAAACAGATCAGGCAATAGGTATTCCCCCCACTGGTGCTTATGCAATGACTGGTGGTTATAATTTATATGATTCTGGTCCTTCTATTCCTTACATATTTGGAATGAATAAAACTTTTATGGATAGTCCTACAACAACAGATAAAATAAATTATAGAATNGCAATATCTTTTGTTTCAATTGAAAATGCGAAAGAAAATTTAAAAAATGAAGAAAAGCATTTAACATTTGAGGAGTATCAAAGAGAAACTTCTAAAGAATGGGACAAATATCTTTCTGCCATAAAAATTAAATCAAAAAATGAAGACAGAATAAAACAATTTTACACCCATTTTTATCATTCATTAATTCATCCAAATATTGTAAGTGATGTTAACGGTGAGTATATGGGTGCTGATTTTAAAGTTCATAAAACAAAAGAAAATCGTGAGCAATATAGCTCTTTCAGTGTGTGGGACACTTACAGAACTCAAGGTCAATTAATTGCTATGTTATTTCCTAAAAAAAGCAGTGATATGATGCAATCACTTGTAGATTTTGCTGAACAAGCCGGAGGCTATGGAAGGTGGATATTGGCAAATATTGAAACAGGAATTATGCAAGGGGATCCTACTCCAATTTTAATATCCAATTCATATGCATTTGGTGGGGATGACTTTGATTTGGAAACCGCTTATAGTTATATGAAAAAGGGCGCACTGATACCAAGGCTATATTCTCAAAAACAAGAGATTCGTCCTTATTTNGAGGAGTANATTAATAATGGTCATACATTTGCGTCCATGTCTCTTGAGTATGCATCATCTGATTTTGCAATTGCTCAATTCGCATTAAATGCAGTAGCAAATNAAGAGGATTACAAGTATTTTAAAAATAGATCTCAAAATTGGAAAAACAATTATAATGCAAAAACGAAGTGGTTGAATTCTAAATTTCCAAATGGGGTCTGGAAAGATAAAACACATGACTGGCGAGAGGGTACTTACAAAAATTATTTTTGGATGGTTCCGCATAATTTAAATAAACTAATTGATACCATTGGAGGACCAAGTTTTGCAGAGAAAAGACTTGATTCTTTATTTATTAAACTTGATGCTGAATATGAAGAAGATTGGTTTGCAGCTGGAAATGAACCAGATTTTCAGGTACCGTGGATTTATAACTGGGTNGANAAACCTNANAANACCTCAAAAACAATTGAAAGAATNTTAAATGAAATGTACAGTAGTGAAGAANATGGACTTCCAGGAAATGACGATTTAGGTACTATGGGAGCNTGGTATGTTTTTGCATCTGTNGGACTNTATCCNCTNATTCCNGGAGTTGGNGGNTTTTCGATAAATATNCCTCAATTTAATTCTATTGATATTAGTCTTCCAAATGATAAAATTTTAAAAATCAGAAAAAATAAATCAAAAAATTATTTCATAAATTCATTGAAATTTGTCGGAATTGAACAAAATTCAACATGGATTTCGTGGGATAAAATTAAGAATGGNGGAGTTTTANATTNTAGTATTTCAGAAAATAATTCATCTAACNTAAATTTNATCAAACCACCTAGTTACAACTAAAAATGAAGAAAATGAAGAAAATTATCTACATAATATTTGCAATTATTTTTATCTCATGTGCAGCATTTTTCAAAAGTGATGAGAAACTAATCAACTATGTTGATCCATTTATTGGATCCGGAGGGCATGGACATGTATTTGTTGGGGCAAACGTTCCATTTGGTGGAGTGCAAGTTGGACCAACAAATTTTAATAAAGGTTGGGATTGGTCATCATCATATCACCATACTGACAGTATTGTTAAAGGTTTTTGTCATATAAATGTTAGTGGAACTGGTATGTCAGATCTTGGAGAATTAACGATAATGCCAGCAACAGGAAAATTAAAAACTGGTGCAGGAACACAGGAAAATCATATGGCCGGTTATTCATCACTGTATAGAAAAAATAAAGAATTTGCCACGGCAGGATACTATAAGGTTCATTTAGAAAGATATGATATTGATGTTGAATTAACAGCAACTGAAAGAGTAGGTCTTCATAATTATATTTTTCCTGACGCTGAAAAGTCTAGGATAATTATAGACCTAGGAGAAGGTAGTGCAGATAGGCCAACTGAAACCTATATTAAAAAAGTTAATGATACGCTTTTTGAAGGTCATAGATTTTCAACAGGATGGGCAAGAGATCAAAGAGAATATTTTAGTCTTATAATTTCTAAACCTGTTTCCGATTTTATTATTTATGACAGACATAAAAAATTTAAAGGCATTGAAAGAAAAGGGGATTACGTAAAAGGGTTTTTAGAATTTTCCACAGAAAAAGATGAGAAAATTATGGTTAAAATGGGTATTTCTACTGTAAGCTCAAAAAATGCTTTAGAAAATATGATGATTGAATTACCGCATTGGGATTTTGACAGAGTTAAGAAAAATGCTGAGCAGAAATGGGAAAATGAATTGGCTAAAATTAAAATTAAAACCAAAGATAAAAAGAAGAAAAGGGTATTCTATACAGCAATGTATCACACTATGATTGCCCCAAATCTTTATCACGATTTGAACGGTGAATACAGAGGTACAGACAAGGTTGTATATAAGGATTCATCGTTTACAAATTACACATTATTTTCACTTTGGGACACATACAGAGCTGCTCATCCGCTTTATACCATAACACATCCTGAAAGGGTTAGTGATTTTATTAATTCAATGATTAAAATTTATGAACACCAAGGTAAACTTCCAGTATGGCACCTTCGTGGTAATGAAACAAATACGATGCCTGGTTATAGCGGAATTCCTGTTGTAATTGATGCAGCGTTAAAAGGATTTGATAATATAGATTTAGAAAAAGTTTTTGAAGCAGCTAAAGTTAGTGCTACCGGAGATTTTGAGCCTGGAGTTAAAGATTTGATGGAAAGAGGGTATATTCCTGCTGACTTTATGGTTGAGTCGGTAGCAAGTAGTATGGAATATGCCATTGGTGACTGGGGAATTGCACAATTAGCTAAAAAGCTGGGAAAGGAGGAAGATTATGAATATTTTATAAATCGATCCAAAGCCTACAAACAATATTTTGACCCAGAAACTAGATTCATGAGGGGTAAGCTTTCTGACGGTTCTTGGAGAACCCCATTTGACCCTATTTCAGCTGAGCATCGAGTAAATGATTATTGTGAGGGTAATGCCTGGCAATATCTTTGGCTCGTTCCTCAAGATCCGGAAGGCTTAATTGAATTATTAGGTGGAGATGAAGAGTTCAATAAAAAATTAGATGAGTTATTTAGTATGTCTTCCAAATTAGGAGAGGAAGCTTCAATGGATATAACAGGATTAATTGGTCAGTACGCTCATGGGAATGAACCAAGTCACCACACTACTTATATGTATGCATATTCCGGTGAACATTATAAAATTGCTGATAAAGTTAGATATATAAATAATGAATTATATACTGATAAACCCGATGGACTTTCTGGTAATGAGGATTGTGGGCAAATGTCTGCTTGGTATATATTATCTTCAATGGGATTCTATCCAGTAAATCCATCAAACGGAGCATATGTTTTTGGTTCGCCTCTTTTTGATGAAGTAGTTTTAGATATTCCTGGACAGAAGCAATTTAAAATTTCTGCTAAAAACAATAGTGATAAGAATATTTACATTCAATCTGTTTCACTAAATGGAAAGGAACATAAATATTCCTATATTACTCATAAAGAAATTTTAAAGGGTGGTGAACTTGAATTTACAATGGGGCCAAAACCAAATAAAGATTTTGGTAAAGAAAAAAAATATAGGCCTGAATCTATAGTCTATTAAAATGATAAAAAATCTGATATTATATTGTCTAACTTTTCTTTTTTGTGGTTTTATTTTTACGCAAACAAATGAAGACTATGTAAAATATGTGAATCCTCTAATTGGAACTGACACCTCTTTTGAGCTTTCAAATGGAAATACCTATCCAGCTATCGCCAGACCATGGGGTATGAATTTTTGGACACCACAAACTGGTAAAATGGGAGATGGATGGGCATATACTTATAAGTCTGATAAACTTGTTGGTTTCAAACAAACCCATCAACCAAGTCCATGGATTAATGATTATGGTGCTTTTTCNTTAATGCCNTCGGTTGGAAAATTATCAGTATTGGAAAGTGAGAGAAAATTAAAATTCAGTCATGACAACGAGATAGTTGAGCCTCACTACTACTCCGTTATTCTTGACGAGATAAATACCAAAGTTGAATTTACAGTAACTGACAGGTCATCATTTTTTAAATTCAATTTTCCAAAATCAGAAAATTCAAATATCATAATTGATGCATTTTTTAAAAATTCTGAAATAAAAGTGATCCCAAATGAAAATAAAATTATTGGAATTGCAAAAAATAATTCTGGTGGAGTTCCAGAAAATTTTGCTAATTATTTTGTAATTGAATTCAATCGTCCTTTTAAAAAATCAGGAGTTTGGGATGGAAGAGGAAATATTATTTCAAAAAATAAATTAAGCGGAAAACACGTCGGTGCATATGTATCTTTTGATACTACCGATAATGGATTG
>FUFK010066704.1_pt1 | contig 14790 bp, 18 predicted proteins | sample 1021851 | NCBI WGS metagenome assembly FUFK01 (sample SAMEA51879418, study PRJEB19060) | metagenome | reverse complement strand
TCATCATTTAANNTCGGTATGANCTACCTTGTATCTGTCCTCCATCTGCTATAGGCGTGTTATGTGGAAAACCTAACTCAAGTATATCAGCGTGTTTAGATATTTTATTTAATATTTTAAGAGAATTATACTTAGTGTTATCACCAGCAACTGTATAAGTAATTAAAGCTGGTCTTTTTTCTTTTTTACAATTATTAAACACTAATGCTATTTTAGATGTCATCTTATATATGACCCTAACTTTTGTTTAATAATGTCCTTATCTTTGAGACTATCACCGCAAGAATTTACAATAATAACTTCGGAAGATTTCAATTTAGGAGCTAATTTAATTGCTTCAGCAAAAGCGTGAGAAGGTTCAAGTGAAGGCGAAATATTTTCAAGTTTCGAAACTAGTTGGTAAGCTTTAAGTGCTTCCTCATCACTAGCAGATGTGTATTTTGCTCTTTTTGAGTCTTTAAGAAAACAGTGTAGAGGAGAAATTCCAGGGTAATCGAGACCTGCAGATATTGACTCGGTTGAACCTATTTGACCTTCTTTGTTTTGTATGACGTATTGCGCTGCTCCATGAAGGATACCAATTTTAGAACCGTTAGTTAATGGAGCTGCGTGGAGTTTGCTATTTCTCGGACCACCAGCCTCAACCCCAATGAACTGAGCTTGAGTATCTATAAACTCATTCCAGAATCCTGCTGCTGAACTTCCACCACCTACGCAATTAATTAATTTTAATTTATCTGGTATCTTTCCAAATTCTTCTTTTATTTGTTTAATTAATTCTCTTGAAATTTGAGCAGTGCTCCAAGCACAAATCTTAACAAATATATTTGGACCGACTGTTGAACCAACACACATATGTGTAGTATCACAATTTGAAACCCAGTACCTCATACATTCGCTAACAGCGTCTACTAACGTTTGACTTCCAGTAAATACTGGAACTATTTCTGCTCCATTTTTTTTTATGGCTTCAACATTTGGTCTTTGTCTTTTTATATCTTTCGCTCCCATGAAAATTTTACATTTAAGNCCAAATTTTTTAGCTGCCATAGAAAGCATTTTACCTGCATAACCCGCACCAGTATCACCAACTATATATTTTTTACCTGCCTTTTTGGCTATAAGACAATGAACAGTAGCATTATAAATCTTGTGAGCGCCACCATTAGCTTCTGATACAACTTTTGCATAAATTTGGGCTCCGCCAAGATGATAAGTTAAATTTTCTAATTTTATAAATGGTGTAGGAACACCTATATAATTTTTAAAGTAATTATCTCTCTCATTAAGAAATTTTTTATCATTTCTCAGTTTTGCAAATAATTTTGTTAAATCATCAATAGGTTTTTTAAGAGTTTCAGGTATAAAATTTCCACCAAATTTTCCACCGTACATAAAATTTTTATCATGTTGATCGATCAGAGGTATGTTTTTTTTAATTTTTAAGTTCATTTATTTTATTTATAAAATTTTTAATTTTAAGATGATCTTTGTAACCTAATTGACTCTCTAAACTAGATGATAAATCAAAAAAATTAACCCCAAATTTGCTTATATTTTCTACATTATCCTCAGAGATTGAACCCGCCAACGCATATTTATCTCCTTTTGGGATTTCGCCAAGAAGATCTTTTGGAAATTCTAAAGATTTTTCCATTCCTGGCGTATCAAATAAAATTATATCGGCGTTATTAAATTCTTTAAATTTTCCAATGTCTTGTTTATTTTTAATTTTAAGAGTTTTGATGACTTTAAATCCCATATTCTTAATTTCTGTCACTCTTTCTTTTGTTTCTGATCCATGAAGTTGAATAAAATCGAAATTTCCTCTAAGATTTCTTTCAATAAATTCATCATTTGGATTTACAGTCACTGCAACAAAATAAGTGTTTTTTTTATTATACCTTGAAAATAATTTGATGTCAGAGAGAGGTATGTTGCGAGGTGACCTTTCATAAAAAACAAAACCCAAATAATTTACTTTAAGATCGATACATAATTGAATATCTCTGGTTGGATTTAAACCACAAATTTTTATTTTCATTATCTGAGTTCTTTAACAAGATTTTGAATATTCTTTTTAATATTACCACGAGTGATTGCTCTTCCAATAACTAGCCAGTCAGATTTTACTTTTTTAGCTTCCATGGAACGTTTTTGGTCGTAATTTCGTTTACTTAATTGCACACCAGGTGTAATGATTTCCTTTTTAAAAATCTTTCTAACAGCATTTACCTCATAAGGGCTACAAACTAGAGCATCTAATGCTGCTTTTTTTGCAAGTCTCGCCTGATGAGACACCAAATGTTTAACAGACTTATTATACCCAATTAATTTTAGATCTTTGTTATTTAATGAGGTTAAAGTCGTAACACCTACAATTTTTGTTAAACCTGATACTTTTTTTACAGCTTTTAAAGCTGTCAATCCAGAAGAAATATGGACTGTGAGATAGTTAATTTTTAAATCTTTTAAAGCTTTTACAGTTGATAACATCGTATTTACAGTGTCATTCAATTTTAAATCAATAAAAACAATTTTATTTTTTAAAGCTGATATAAAATGTCTTCCATTTTTAGAATTCATAAATTCTAATCCAAATTTATAGCCAATTTTTATTTTATTTGTTTTTGATAAATTGATAATTTTTTTTACTTTTTGAATATTTGTTGTGTCACAAGCTATAAATATTTTAGATTTTTTCATTCGTTAATTATCTTATTTAATCTTTTTGATGCCTTAAATCTTATCTTAACACGTTCTGGTTTATATATTAATTCATTTGTTGAAGGATTACGTGCATTAAAATTCTCATTCAATTTTTTAAGATACCATCGCCCGAGTCCCCTAATTTCCACTGCTTTTCCTTTTTTTAAAGCACTTTCAATACTTTTAGAGAATATATCTAGTATAGATTCTAATTCAGATTTATTGAGTTTTGGGTTTTTAGTTTTAAGCTGTTTTATTAGCCTTGCACGAGACAATTATTTATCTTTTTTCCCTTTTTTTCCGATCGCTTTTTCAAAAATACCTTTAAGTGTAGCTCCTGATTTTGTAGCACCTTCACCAAACTTTGCTATTAATGATTTTTCTTCATCTAGTTGAGCTGATTTAGGACTTAACTTCACACGTCTATTTTGAATATCTAATTCTATTATTTTTGCATCTAGCGCGTTGTCTTTACTAAAAACCTCTGGTCTTTGGTCTGCAGCATCTTTCGCTAGGTCGGTTTTTTTAATTGTAACTATCAATTTTTTTTCTTTGTCTATAGACACTTTAACACCGGTTCTAAGCACTTCATGAACTCTTGTAGTTATTACATCCCCAATTTTTTTCTTATTATCAGAAAACCATTCTAAAGGGTCTTTTTCTAAAGCTCTTTTTGAAAATCTAATTTTGTCATCTTTTATTTCTAGTATTTTTACATTTATAATCTCGTCTTTTTTGAATTTTTTAAGATCTTCAATATTTTCTTGGTATGAAATTTCTTTATAATGAAGCATTCCTGATAATTTATAATCTATTAATTCTCCAAAAATTGCCTTATCAGTAATATTATTAATTTTAATTTTTACCTCTTCTCCCAATTTATTTTTAATTTTATCCCATGGATTTTCCAGCGTAGCTTTATAGGATAGGGAAATTCTTTTTGTCTCTTTATCGATGCTAACAATTTTAAACTTTATTTTTTGTGAAACAGATAGAACTTTATTTGGTTTAATATTTCTATTTGTCCAATCAAGTTCAGAGTTATGTATTAAACCTTCAATTCCTTCTTCAATTTTAACAAAACATCCATAGTCCATTAATTTTGTTACAATACCTTCATAAATCTCCCCTACTTTGTATTTTTTCTCTAAACTATCATATGGATTCTCTGTAAGAGCTTTAACAGAAGCAGAAACTCTATTGGTTTTTGGATCTATTTTAGTAATTTTTACTTTTAATTTTTCTCCAATAGAAACAAGATCAGAAGGTTTTTTAACTCTACCGTAACTTAGATCAGAAACGTGCAGAAGAGCGTCGATACCATTTATATCTAAAAATATTCCCCAGTCCGTCGTGGCTTTTACAGTTGCGTTATCAATGACATCTCCTTCTTTTATATTTTTTATTGCTTCAGCAATAACAGCATTTTTACTTTTTTCTAAAACAGCTCTTCTAGATACACATACATTTCCTCTATTTTTATCAATTCTAGTTGCAATTACTTTGACCGGTGTATTCATCAAGTGATCAACTTTTTTCAAAGGTCTCACATCAATTTGTGAAGAAGGCATAAAACAAGGTAAATTTTCCACCGTTGCGATAAAACCACCTTTCACTTTCCCTGTAATGTAAGCTGTAAATTCTTTTTGTGTTTCAAAATTTTTTTCCATTTTTTTCCAAGCTTTCATTTTCCTTGCCTTATCTCTAGAAATAACTATTTCACCCTTAAAACTTTCAATTCTTTCAAGATAAACGTCGATTTGCGAACCAACTTTAAGATTAGTTAATTCATTATCATTTTTAAACTCTTCAACTGGAATCATTCCCTCCATTTTTGCTTTGCAATCAACAACTATAAAATTTTTAGTTATTTCTGTGACTGTAGCTTTAATAATCTCGTTTTCTTTAAGTTTTCTGTCTGCGAAGTCTTTATCTAGGAGGTTTTGAAATTCTTTATGTAACTTTTCGTTATTTTTTTGTTCTAGTTCTATTGCCATATTTATTTTTTAAAACTCTTTCTACGTGGACCGACATTTTGGCTAACATTGCTGATTTGCCTAATTTTCCGGTGTCGATTTCTATCGAATCCCGGTGCCGAAGTAAAGGGGAGTTCTTTCTTTTTATATCTGAAATATTTCTTATTCTTAGGGCTTTTTTTACATCTCTTAGATTAATTTTCTGATTTCGTGTTCTAAGTTCTTTAAATCTTCTTATAGCAGCAGTTCTCAAACTGCATTTAAAAAAAAATTTTAAATCAGAATTTGGTAAGATCTTTGTTGAAATATCTCTTCCCTCTATACAACAATTTTTATTATTTTTTGAAAAAGAGATTTGAAATTTTTTTAAAATAAGTCTTACTTTATTTATTTTAGCAATAATTGAAGTATGTTCAGAAATTTCAGGCGTGTGTAAGTTTATTTTTTCTAATTTTTTGTAGTCAAGGTTTTTAAATTTTTTTTTTAAAAAAACTATATTATTTTTAGGTTTGTATTTTAAGATTAAAAAACTTGCATATCGATATAACAACCCTGATGATAAAAATTTTAATCTATATTTTTTTGATATCAATTTTCCACCAGTAGATTTACCGGTAGCAGCACCACCATCGCAAGAGATTTGAATAGTTTTATCTCTGAATTTCAAAATTTGCTCCTATTATTTTCATTATTTTAAGAAAGGATGGGGAAGATGAATTAACTGTTTCAAAATTTTTTATCTTTGTTTTTGCGCCAGTTAGTATAGCCAACACAAAAGATGCCATACAAATTCTATGATCTCCTAAATTTGGAACAAAAATTTTTTTTTTACTTGCATCTATTAAACCTTGACCAAAAATTTTAAGGTTGTTTTTGTCACTTTTAGTTTTAATACCTATTTGCATTAAAATTTTTTGCATCTCTTTTATTCTATCACTTTCTTTATTTTTAAGATCAGAAATTCCTTTAAAAATTGAAGTACCTTTAGTTAAGGCTGCAATTACGAAAAGAATTGGATATTCATCTGTTGAGTTTACATAGTATTCACTTGAAGCTCGGATAGGTTTAATTTTGGAGCTCTTAATAAATATATCACCTCTTAATTCATTATTTTTTTTATTTAGATTTGAAAATTTTATTTTTGCATTAACTTTTTTTAGTAATAAATAAAAACCTGTTCTTGTAGGATTAAGACCAACATCTTTGATTTTTATTTCTGAATTCCTGTTCAATATTGTTAATGCAGCAAAAAAAGCAGAGGAGGATACATCTCCAGGTATATTTATATTAATAGGATTTAAAAAATTTTTGCCAAATATTGTAATAGTTTTTTTACCAGTATCTTTAATTTTTAAAGATTGTGAATTTTCTTTAAGTAAATTTTCGGTGTGATCACGACTTCTTTTTTCCTCTAATATGAAAGTGTTTCCATAACTATTAAGTCCGGCTAAAATCACAGCTGATTTTAATTGGGCTGAAACACCCGACTTATATTTTATTCCTATTGGTATCGGAGAAGATATCAATTTAAATGGGAGATTAATTTTATTTTTTGGCAAAAAAGTTGCTCCAAACTCCGACATAAGTTTTATTAATTTAGACATGTTTCTTTTACTTAGAGAATGATCGCCTTTAATTCTAATGTTTATTCCGGGTGTTGATGAAAGTATTCCAATAAGCAGCCTAGCAAGAGTTCCAGAGTTTCCAAAATCCAAAATATTTTTTTTAGCTCTTAAAGAGCCTAGTCCTTTTCCGTAAATTTTGTATTGTTGAAATTTTGTTTTAGTAATTCTTACGCCAAGTGCTCTACAAGAAGAAATAGTACTTTTAACATCATCAGATTCTAAAACGTTTTTTGCAACAGATACTCCTTGACATATTGATCCAATTAAAAAACTTCTTATCGATAATGATTTATCCGAGTCAACCCGTATCGCTTTTTTAAATGGTTTAATTTTTTTATTTAAAATTACTGTATAACTTTTATTTGGCATTATTAAAAACCAAAGCCTGTACCAAAGTATCTTTTTATTGCCTCAGCATTTTTTAATAAGTCTTTTTTTGTTCCTTCTGCAATAATTGATCCATCTGAAATACAATAATTTCGGTCAGATAGATCAAATAAAGTAGAAAAATTATGATCGGTTAGAATACAGCCTACATTCATTGACTGTATCTTTAAAATGTATTTTTGCATTTCTTGAACCACTATTGGATCTACCATCGAGAAAATTTCATCAATTAAAATAATTTTAGGTTTATTAATCATTATTCTTGCCAATTGTAATCTTTTTGCTTCTCCTCCAGACAGAACAGATGCATTTAAAGATCTTAAATGTTGCAAATTAAATTCATCAAGAAGTCTTTCTGTTTCTTCTTTTTGTTTTTGTGGATCTTGAATATGCAGTTGACATAATCCGTAAATATTATCGTAAGTTGACATATCAAAAAGAGATCTAGTTTGAGGAAGATAACCTAATCCCTCTTTTGCTCTCAAGTGGATTGGTATTTGAGAAATAGATTTTTTGTTAATTAAAATATCACCACTATCTGCATTTTCAGCTCCAATAGCTATATTGAACAAAGTGCTTTTGCCTGCTCCATTAGGACCAAATAAAGACACAAGTTCACCAGGATATACTTTCAATGAAATTTTTTTTAATATTGATCTTCCATTAAAAGATTTGCTTACATCTCGTACTTCAAATATAGGTCTATCTTTTTTAAATTTAAGTATTCTAAAATTTTTTTTCATTGTAATTCAAATTAGCATTAACTTTTTTATCTTGAAAAGATTTTATATCTAATGTTTGATTTTTTAAATCAAAAAAAAGCTTATCTGCAAATATTTCACCTCTAACATCTTTAACTACTACATTATTAGAAATACTTAGAAAATTTTTTGAATTTGAATATTCTGCCTCATCAGCTATGAGTGTACTGTTTTCGTAAAAAGCTTTAACAGAATTTTCAAATTTCATATCTAATGTTTTATTATTGTATATCCCTTTGTCTGATTGAATTTTTAAAATTGTATCATCTTTGAAATAAAAAAAAGCATTCACTTCTTTCATAATCACAATTTCCATTTGTGCTTTATTGTTTCGTGCTTCTTTAGATCTTATAACATATCTATTTCCAGATAAATCAATACCGTTATAAGCAATATCATAAAAGATATCGCCCTCATCATTGTTTCGGGCTAAATTTTTTTTGATTTCTTTTTGAGTTTCTTTTGAAATTATATTCTCGTTATAATTTTGTCTTTTAATTGAATATGTGAAAAAAATAATTAATAAACCTAATATCAGTAGTCCAATTTGTATTAGTCTAAGTCTTTTTTTTCGGTCCATTATTTGATCTCAGTCCCTAAAAGAAAATGAATATGAATAATTCCTTTTAGGATCTTATTTTGTTTCTTTTTATCTTTATCAGAGACTACAAGCAAACTTGTTATTTTTTTTTCAGACATAAATCCCAAAGCTTTTGATGCAGACATATTTTCATTTATAACAAAAGGGTAGTTTCTTGTAATCTTATTAATATTTCTCTCTCTATTTGGTTTATTTAAATTTCTTCTTAAATCTCCATCAGTTATTAAGCCCTTAATAAATTTATTTTTTGTAATTACAACTATTCCAAGTTTTTTTTGATTCATTATCTTTAGTGCCTGCTGAAAATTTTTTCTATAATCAATTACCGGCATCCTTTTTCCAGTTACCATTATATCTTTTGCAAGCCTTAGGGTGGCTCCGAGATTACCACCTTTGTGGAACAGATAAAAATTTTCTTTTGTAAATTTTTTCTTTTCCATAATTGTAGTAGCCAAGCAATCACACAACATCATCGCGAAAGAGGTAGAAGTTGTAGGAACAATATTATTAGGATCTGACTCTTTTAATTTTGGATAAAGAATTTTAATATCACTTGCTTTTAGAAGCATACTATTTGAATTTGATGCTATTCCTATGATTTTAACTCTAAACCTATTTGCAAATTTTATTAAATTAATAAGTTCAGAAGTATTTCCAGAATTAGAAATGATTACAAGAATATCTTTTTTTTGAATTTGACCCGCGTCACCGTGAGAAACACCTGTGGGATCAATAAAAAAACTTGGGATTCCAACACTTGAAAAGGTAGCAGCAGCTTTTTTACATACAAAAGAGTTTTTGCCGACACCAGAAAAAATAATTTTGCCTTTACAATTCATTATTAAATCAACGGCATCAACAAAAGATTTATTAAAAACCTTTTTTATTTTTTTTAATTCACTTATTTGGATATTGGCAGCTTTATTAGCAATTTTTATATAATCTCTTTTATTCATTAATGTTCAAAAATATCAAATTTAAATCCATTTTGATCAAGTTCAACTCTGGTATCCAGGAAGTTTAAACATTTATTAAAAATATCTATTCGTTTTTCACGCACAAGCATTTTTTCAAGTTCGTTTTTTATTTTATGCAAATAAATTACATCTTTAGCTGCATACTCTAATTGTTTATCTGAAAGCTCGCTAATATCTTTATTCCAATCACTGCTGCCTTGTCTTTTGTCTAAAGACTTATTACAAAATTCTTGTACAAGATTTTTTAATCCATGGCTATCTGTGTAAGTTCTAACGATTTTAGATGCAATTTTAGTATCAAAGATATTTTTAATTTTACATTTTAAAAAAAATTCTAAAGCATTTTTATCAAATCTTAAAAAATGACCAATTTTNAAAATATCTTTATTTTCTAAAATTTTNACTAAATTTGGTGCTTTAAAGTTCTCTTTATTAGGTTGAATAATAAAAACATTTTCTTTTTCATCACAAATTTGAATTAAACTTAATTTATCTCTCTCTGGAATTTGAAGTCCCGTAGCCTCTGTGTCTATAGCAACGCTTTTTTTAAACGAATTCGCTACTTCTGAATTTATGTCCCCTTTAAACTTAGTAATTTTCATATATAAATGTTCTAAATACCATGAAAAATCAAATTTGCACAATTTTAGGTGGTGGGGGATTTATAGGACGATATCTTGTTCGAAATTTGACCAAGAAAAACTATAGATGCATTATTACAACAAGAAAAGCCTTCCAAAAAGGTTATTTAAAAACACAAGCTACACCAGGTGCCATAGAACTAATCGATTGGAACCCTAAAAACTTTTCAACATTAAAAGATGCTATTAAAAATTCAGATATAGTAATTAATTTAATCGGTATCTTATATGAAACTCGAAAACAAAAATTTTACAATATCCACGCTGCTATACCAGAAGCTGTAGCTAAAATTTGTTCAGAGTCAGATGTAAAAAAATTTATTCATGTATCTGCAATAGGAGCTAATGAAAATTCAAAGTCACTTTATCAAAAATCAAAATANCAAGGNGAAGTAAANGCATTAAATAATTTTAAAAATACNGTGATTATTAAGACCAAGCGTTGTTTGTGGAACCGANGATAACTTTACGAATCTTTTTTCAAAATTAAGTATTCTTCCTGTCATTCCAATTGTTGGAATAAATTATAAATTTCAACCTATTTTAGTAGATGACGTTGCTGATGCTATCGTCCAAGCTATTGAACTTAAAGGCAATGAAGGAAAAATTTATGAAATTGGTGGACCGAAAGTAATTAGTTTCGGTGACATGGTTAAATCAATCTTAAAGACAATAAATAAAAAAAGATTTGTTGTACCGATGCCAATGCCGATCGCAAAGATTCAAAGTGCTATTACTGACCTTTTACCTTTTCCTCCGATTTTAACGAAAGATCAGTGTCAGATTTTATCAGAGGCTGACAATGTAGTTTCAAATAATCATTTAACTTTAAAAGATTTAGATATTGAACCGTCAGATGTAGAAGNGGAAATGANGAAATGGNTATGGAGATATAAAGATGGNGGTCAGTTTGCAAAANCTTAAATGAAAAGTATGACTTTANTATCAGGGTATATATATCTTGCTTTAGCGATTATCACAGGAATTGCCTCAAATGGTTTTTTAAAAACAACTGAGGGATTTTCAAAAATAAGCCCAACAATTTTTTGTGTTACAAGTATTGTGGTTTGTTTATTTTGCATTTCAAAAGCAATGACAATAATTCCAGTTGGGTTTACTTACGCAACTTATGGCGCTTTAACTATAACTGCAGTAACTNTNTTTGGTATATTTAAATATAATCAAACTCCAAATATNTANGGGACTATNGGNTTAGTNNTAATTATNNCNGGNGTNATACTTTTAAANCTTTTTGGNAAAGTAAAATAAAACCCTAGGTAGAATCTAAATTTAATTAGCGACTCCTCTTTANATATNTTTTGTGCTAGCTTTTTTCTTTTTAAAGAAAACGGGGGACATTAAAAATGAAAACAATAAAAGCAATAATTGCTTCGTTGGCACTTTTCGCAATGTTTGCGGGAACATCTGCCCAAGCAAAAGTAGAAATACAATGGTGGCATGCTTTTGGTGGAAGACTTGGTGAATTACTTGATGAACAAGTAAACAAGTTTAATGCATCACAAGACAAATACACTGTAGTTCATACTAGAAAAGGTAATTACTCAGAAACTCTTAACGCTGGTATCGCTGCATTCAGAGCTGGACAACATCCAAATATCCTTATGGTATTTGAAGTTGGAACAGCAAGTTTAATGGCAGCAAAAGGAGCTTACGTTCCTATGTACCAACTTATGAAAGATGCTGGTCAAAGATTTAATCCTAAGGGATTTGTTTCTGCTGTATCTGGTTATTACACNACAACAGATGGCAAAATGTTATCTATGCCGTACAACTCTTCAACTCCAGTTCTTTGGGTNAATAAAGANTTGATGAAAAAAGCAGGTTTAGATCCNGAGATGGACTTNAGTACTTGGAAAAGAGTTGGAAANGCACTTGATGCTGCAAAAGCAAAAGGTATTGATATGCCTTTCTGTACTTGTTGGCACNNNTGGGTNCATNTNGAAAACTTTTCAGCGTACCACAACATACCNTTTGCAACTAAATCAAATGGATTTGCTGGTTTAGATACTGAGTTAGCNTTCAATAGCCCAGTACACATCAAGCACATTCAAACTTTAGGTAAATGGGCNCAAGAAGGTAAATTTAAGTACATGGGTAGAAGAAATGAAGCCGGTAAAAATTTTAGAGCTGGTGAATGTATGTTAATGACAGAGTCTTCTGCTGGTTATGCTGGTATCAAAAAAGAAGCTAAATTCGAATTTGCTATCAGACACTTACCTTACTATGGAGCAACAGAAGCACCTCAAAACACAATTATTGGTGGTTCATCTCTATGGGCATTATCTGGAAAATCTAAAGAAGAGAACAAAGCTACGGCAGCATTTTTAGCTTTCTTATCAAGAACTGATATTCAAGCTAAGTGGCACCAAGATACGGGTTATTTAGGTGTTACCACTGCAGCTGCTAAAGCAACTAAAAAATCAGGGTTCTACAAATCAAATCCTGGAACTGATTTAGCAGGAATACAGATGATGAGAAATAAAGTTACTCAAAACTCTAAAGGCTTACGTCTTGGATCTTTTGATCAAATAAGAGGNATTATCGATGAAGAGATGGAAGGAGTTTACAGCGGTAANAAAACTGCTCAAGTAGCTTTAGANAGCGCTGTAAGAAGAGGTAACGTTCTTTTAAGAAGATTTGAAAGAGCAAATAAATAAATCAATTTAATTTACTAGGGGCGAAAGCCCCTAGTATACATTCTTAAGATCAAATGGAAAAAAGAGTTTTTTTTAAAGGCTGGTGGTTACCAGCACTACTAGTTGCACCTCAACTACTGATTTCTTTTGTNTTCTTTTTTTANCCNTCAGGACAAGCCATTTGGAATTCTTTATTTTTACCAGATCCNTTTGGATTAAAGACAGAATTTGTAGGTTTAGATAATTTTAGATTTTTATTATCCGANCCTTATTATTTAGCAAGTTTTAAAACGACAGTTATTTTTTCAACNGCAGTATCCGTTTCNTCNATGGCTTTGGGTTTATATTTAGCTGCGTTAGCCGATCGATTAATTAAAGGAGCTGGCGTTTATCAAACATTATTAATTTGGCCTTATGCTATCGCACCAGCGATTGCAGGAGTGTTATGGTTGTTTATGTTCAATGGAAACATTGGNTTAGCTTCTTATTATCTTAAAGCTTTAGGTTATGAATGGAACCATACTTTAAAAGGTGATCAAGCAATGTTTCTAGTTATCTTAGCCTCATCATGGGGAAGAATAAGCTATAACTTTTTGTTTTTTTTAGCAGGACTACAAGCTATTCCAAAATCGATTATTGAAGCAGCTGCAATAGATGGTGCTAGTTTTTGGAAGCGATTTGGAACGATTGTAATACCTCTACTTTCACCGATTACATTCTTTTTATTAGTCGTAAATATTGTTTACGCTTTCTTTGATACTTTTGGAGTAATTCACACCATTACTTCTGGAGGACCTGAACAGTCGACNACNATTCTTGTTTATAAAGTATTCTCAGACGGTTTCGTGAGCCAAGACCTTGGATCAAGTGCAGCGCAGTCTGTAATTCTTTTAGTNTTAGTTGGAATTTTAACTGTCATTCAATTTAAATATATAGAGAGAAAGGTTCATTACTAATGGTTGAGAAAAAGAAATCAGGCTATTGGTTAACTCACCTTGGTTTAATTCTTGGGGTATTATTTATATTCTTTCCGGTTTGGCTAACTTTTGTTGCATCCACTGTAACACAAGATGCAATTATTTACCCTCCATTACCAATGTTACCAGGNACAGAATTCTTTGAAAATTATGCAAATGCNTTATTTAGAGGTTCACCAGAAGGATACGGAGCCAAAGTTCCCGTGATAAAAATGATGATGAACTCTGCAATCATGGCAATTGGAATTACAGTCGGAAAAATAATTATTTCATTATTATCAGCTTTTGCATTTGTTTATTTTAGATTTCCNTTNAGAAATTTATGTTTNTGGTTAATNTTTATTACTNTGATGCTNCCAGTAGAAGTAAGAATAGTTCCAACTTATGAAGTNGTTGCAAANTTAAATTTATTAAATTCTTANACAGGATTAATCTTCCCGTTAATTGCATCAGCTACGGCNACTTTCTTATTTAGACAATTTTTTATGACTATACCTGATGAAATGGTTGAAGCTGCCAGAATGGATGGCTGTAGTCCAATGCGTTTCTTTTTTGATATATTAGTTCCAATTAGCAAAACTAACATTGCGGCTTTATTTGTAATTTTATTTATTTTTGGTTGGAACCAATATTTATGGCCACTATTAATGACGACAGATCCTGACATGAGAACTATTGTAATGGCGATAGACTCAATGATACCTACAGGCGATGACTATGCACACTGGCCAACGGTTATGGCAACAGCAATGTTAGCTATGGTTCCACCAGTCATAGTAGTAATTAGTATGCAAAAGTTTTTTGTTAAAGGGTTATTGGAAAGCGATAAATAATGTCTCAAATTAGTTTACAAAATTTAAAGAAATCTTTTGGGAAAACTCAGGTTATCCATGATCTAAGTATTGATGTAAAAGATGGTGAACTGATTGTAATAGTTGGGCCCTCTGGATGTGGTAAATCAACATTATTGAGAATGGTTGCGGGGTTAGAAGATGCTAATGAAGGAAATATTTTAATTGATAATAAAAAAGTAAATGAGCTTGANCCNATGGAGCGAAATATTGCAATGGTATTTCAAAATTACGCTCTTTANCCTCACATGACTGTATTTGGTAACATGGCTTATGGTTTAAAAATTGCAAAAGTGCCGAAAGAAGAAATTGAATCAAGNGTTCAAAAAGCAGCTGAAATTTTAGAGCTTGGAGAATTATTAGAGAGAAAACCTAATCAATTATCNGGAGGACAAAGACAAAGAGTTGCAATGGGAAGAGCCATTGTTAGAAACCCCGTGGCTTTTTTATTTGATGAACCCTTATCAAACCTTGATGCAAAATTAAGAGTTCAAATGAGATTAGAGATTAAAAAACTTCAAACTCAATTAAAAACTACCTCACTTTATGTAACGCACGATCAAGTTGAAGCGATGACTTTAGCTGATCGTATGATTGTAATGAACGAAGGTAATGTAGAACATATTGG
>FUFK010043581.1_pt1 | contig 14792 bp, 28 predicted proteins | sample 1021851 | NCBI WGS metagenome assembly FUFK01 (sample SAMEA51879418, study PRJEB19060) | metagenome | reverse complement strand
CATTGCAATACTTCTACAAAATGCATTTACTCTTTTACCATCTTTACCTTGTATCTGTCTATTAATTTCTTCTGTAGCAAATCCTCTTTTTTCTTCACCACCTGCATATAGTCCACTTAAAGGTCCTTCTGACCCAGCAGGTAATCTAAATGAAGCATAAAATCTTCCTGTTCTTGCTAATCCTTCTCCTTGCATTATATATTGTAACATTTGATTAATCAAAGCTGCCTTTGTAGATAGTAAATTAGGATTATCAGGTTGTTGCCCACCTTCTATATCTCGAAATCTTGGGTCTAGTAAAATGTTATCTAATGACCTGTCTCTCCTTAAACCAAGTCTAACATCTGAACCAAATATTTTTACTCCGCCTCTAAATATTGCCATTTTTATCCTCTACTTTGTCCGTAAACATAACTTGCACTTCTCTTTTTAAACTGTTGTACNGGTAGATATACTGCTGTAGGAGCGTCTTGTAAATCTACTCTCATAAAACCTGACCTTACTTGTCTGTACAAATATCTTTTTATTGTTGATTTTACTCTTGCAAGACCACCTACTCTTTGATAACTTACATCTAATCTTGTTGTACTATCAAATTTACTATTAGTAGCAAATCTTTGCAATTGATTTAATAATCTAAATCTAATTACTGGCGATAGATAATGAAAGTTCATACCTAAAAACCCACCTCTAAATCCTTCTAATGGCAATACAAGAGGAAAGGTATCATAATAAGGTAATGTTTCTTTAAACTTTGGGTCATAGAAAAACAGATTTAATCTGCCTAAAGAAGGTCTTTGATTAATCTTACCTTGATTATATAACTTTCTAGCAGTTACAGTATCAGCAATACTTGCTACTGCATTTCTATACCATGTAGATGATTTTCTAGTATCACCTGCTTTATCACTAATCTTGTCAAATATACTTGCCATGGTACTATTTATACTAAAAAGGGCATACCTATTACTAGATATGCCCTAAAGTTTACGATAGCGGAGAGAGATACCTCTTATTCTTCTGCTAATTTACTAAAATAATCTAGTGTATCATCACTATCACTAGCAGAAGCCGTAGAGGCGCTATCTTTACTTTGAACCGTAGCAGTAGATGTGGATGGGAGGTCTACATTTTCTACTGTGTCGGTAGACTTGGTACCTGTAATTACTCGATTCAGTTTCTCTTTGAGTTCCTCATACGATTTAAAATTACTGGCATCCAAGAATGGTTTTAGAGGATATTGTTTCTCCCATATCGCCTTGATACTGTCATCATTATCAGCGATAGCAGAAACACCCTCAAATTCAGATTTATCATAATTCCAGAAACCATCAACCTTTCTAATTTTCAGTTTGAAGTTTGCACCTTTCCAGAAATCAAATGGGTTTATAGGTGTTTCATCATCAAACTCNGGTTGCATTGCCTCTGTTATCTTATCAAATATTTTTTTACCAAACTTGAACAGTTTTACTTGTCCTTCATTTTCAGGATGTGCTGGGTCTGATACAATAAGCACATTTGAATAGTAAGATAATTTTCTCTTACGATTTCTAGCAATGCCTTTATCTGATTCAACACCTGTATTCCATAGTCTAGTATTTTCTTCACTAACAGGGTCTTTATGACCTAGTGTAGTTAAAGAGTTTTCAATGTACCAACCACCTGGTCCTTGAAATGCATGAGACCATAATCTAACCCATGGCATATCTTCACCTGATGTTGCTGGCAAGAATCTTAATACTGCATACCCATTACCTGTTTTATCAAGTTCTGGTTTCCACAGTCTNTCATCTTGGTATTTGTTTTGTTTTTTTGAATCCTCAGGATTGAGGTTTTCTTCTAGTGCCTTAGTTAGTTTGTCAAAACCACTAGATGATGTTTTTAATGATTCAAAGTCCATATTATCCTCCGTATTATTGTATTGTTCGTATTTTCGTATTGTAGCAATGCTACATAACTATTTATAACAGTTTGATGACCATTATATAACATTTATTTAAGTTTGTCAAGCATGGTTGAGTATGTGATATATTCAACATTTTTATTATTTACCCATGTATCTACTACACAATTTATAGGGTCGCTAGTACCCACAGGTTTTTCATTTACTTTATAAAACTGTATNTGTTTATATTCAGTAAACAAAGCACCCCATTGTATTTTCCANTTNTCTGATGGTGTTTTACCNTTNTNTNNTGNAACATAATGGTCTGTNCCNTTGTATATATTATTTACTAGGTGATTATAACTTTCTAAATCATGACCTATTAAATAAACCTCTTTTAAATCTTTTATTTGTTCTACTGCGATTCTACCACTAGTAGCACCGGCTGCCCACCCTAAATCTTTCTTATAGTTTTCTATCAAGTCTGTTATGTTGTTTGAGTAATCTGGTTGATTAATCCAACTGACATTGATTGATGAATGATTAATCTGTTGTTGTATTATTTCTTTTGTTTTACCATGTGCCTTGCCACTCTTAATAATGTTNGCAAGACCTGATAAGTTAGAACCATGAAATACAAATTCTTCAGCATTTGTTCTTTCGTTTTCAATATGTTTATCATAATAATCTTTTATTTCATCTCTTGTTATTTTATCTACTGCACCNTATATCATCATTTCATAATGCATAGCAGGAACTTTTGTCCAGTCTCTAAACCATGCCTCATTCTTTTGACAATAACCACTATTGTATATCTCATGACATATGCCATGGTCTACTGCAACAAGCACATCAGGTGTAAAGTCTCGATACAAAGCATTACAACCATATATCTTACCATGAGGTCTTAANTGTTCTAAATCAAAACCCTTTCTACTTTCACCATTGCCTATGCAAAATGCTTTACTCACTTTTTATACCTGTCACCTTACTGTCTTTAAATCTTAATTTTAATTCTTTTTTTGCTTCTTCTACTGTTAAACTTTTCAATGCATAGACAAATGTTTTTTTGCCATCAATTGTTAAGTTATATTTTTTGTATATGCTTTCTTCTGTCATGCTTCAATGTATACCTCATAAATGTTTAAATACCAATCTGTAAAAAAATGATAGTGTAAAATACCTATCAACATTATTGTTGAACCTACAATATTAACCACTATCAATGACCAATCATTCCATAATATACCTACTATCAACCAACCTGTAATACCTACAAATTGAAAATACATATTATATGGATATAGATTCATGGCTGTTGTAACTGCACCGAATATCAATACGATACTTGCAAACCATTTTATATACCAATCTAATCCCATAGATATTTTTTCATGTACCATTTTTGAAACTCCGGGTCTTTTTGAAATTCTTCATGCAATTCACTTGCCTCTACTTGCCCACTTCTGATACAGTCAGCAAGNAATTGCCACTTTTCTTCTTTTGTATAGACCACTTCTTTGCCATCTATGTCTGTAATAATTCTATCTTCTGTCATAACATACCTACTACTGTTGCAAATATTAATACTGTTAAAAGTATAATGTTAAATACATCTAAATCCATTATGCAAATACCTCTCTTAATATTATTTTTGTTTCTGTTTGATTAAATCTTAAAAACGGTTTAAACTTTTGTGCTTTTTTATAAAAATCAGGCCATACTATTTTATCTTTTATTTTTTTATCCCAATCTTTTAAAAAATCTAAATGATAATCCATAACTAATAATGTCTCAATAGATATCTTCTTACCTATAGCAAGTTTTAAAAGTCTAGGATGTTGACCATCATCTACTCTAAAAACACTTTGATGAGAAGCTATTTTTGCAATCTCATTTATCTCTTGTTTTAACCAATAATTAAAACCCTCTTTACGCTTTTTATATTGCAAATATGTATCATGACTATCTCGTTCTANTAGACTACCNGACCATGCCTTGTTTTTCTTTACAAAATTTGCAATCATAAAATCATCAATCTCATCTTGATTATACTTTACACTTAGTTTATGAAACATGTACCTGTCGTTTCTTTTTGTAAATGTTTCTAACTTTGTATGCACCATGCCACTATGTTCTGTATAATCATACTTGTCTGTGGTAAAATGTAGTTTATACGCTAGATACTTTCTGTAAACTGCAAAACCATCATATGTCATAAAGGTAGTTTTCCTCCTTTCTCAATCAAATTAAGACCTTGTGCNTCTATTGTAATTTTTTCTTTTANACTTTTAGAAATGTATCTGCCTACTTCTGCTGGGTCAATNNTATTTTCATCACAATAATGCAAGATGGCATCCATGTAAGACATGTCGCCATTNTTTCTTTTGATTTCTTCAATCTTTAAACTAAATTGTTTAGCNTTCATAATATAAAAATCTTGGGGTGTATTTCTGTGTGCCGAGCATACACCAAGCTCCGGCACTTCTTAAAGTGGTAGAGTGCCTAAACTATTTAACCTCTTGTAATTGTGGATTAACTGTGTCATAAAAAGTCCTTATTGCATTTTGCAATTCTTCTTCATAATCTTTCGGTTCTTTCACAAATGCTTTCATTGAACCATCTTCNGCAGCCATCAAGACTACTATTTGTTCTATTGGTTCATTAAATGTTTCGTTGTACATAATTGAATATGCTGTACATTGTAGGAAATAGTTTTCTACCCACTCCTCGATTCTTTCTTTATTTGCTGTTTTAAAATCAATAACAGATAATTTACCATTGTATTCTGCAACACAATCTACTTGACCTGCAAGTGTCAAGTTTTTACTATACATAATTTCTTCTACTAATCTAATGTTATTAATTTGGTCTAGATAGGGTTTCATTAATTTAAATAACCCTAATGGTAACACATCACGAATGGATGGTGTCTCGTTCTTCATATATTGTTCTACTAATGTGTGTAGAGATTTACCTCTGTTTGCACATCTTCGCATTTCCCAATTGGCAACATCTTCACCAATTGACTTACGCCATTTTTTAAGTCCTTCAGATTTTCTCATGCTCAATACTGAAGTAACAGACGGATAGTTTACACCGTCTATATCATAAAATCTGTAATCACCGACTTTCTTACCTTTTGTTTTAGGTAATACTGTCTTATCAATATCTGTATGTATAAATTTCATATTTAATTCTCTATTATTTAATCTACCTATTATATAACAACCAGCAAAGAATGTCAATGCTGGTTGCTACTATTTAGTTATTTAGGATATACTGAAGGTGCCTTTACAGATGATTTTGTAAACTCTGGATAAGCATCCAGACCACATTCAGATACATCAACTCCTACTTCCTCATCATCATCAGATACTCTTACACCCCATGTTAGATGTATTGCATACCAAAATAATGAACTGACTACGAAAGTCCATAAGAATATTACAACTATTCCGTATAACTGTGCTGATAGTGTTCCTGTAGTAAATACTACTGCAAGTAATCCCCATATACCTGCTGTTCCGTGTGCTGATATAGCACCAACAGGGTCATCTAACTTCAGTTTATCTAAAGCGATAATTGAGAATACTACTAATATACCACCAACTGCACCTATTATTGTTGCAAGTCCTGGTGTTGGTGCTAGAGGTTCTGCTGTTATTGAAACTAGACCTGCAATTGCACCATTAAGTGCCATTGTTAAGTCTGATTTACCGAACAATACTTTAGATACAATCAATGCACCCATAACGCCCCCAGCGGCTGCCAAGTTTGTGTTTACAAATATTTTCGATACTGCATTTGCCTCTGCAACATTTGATACTATTAATTCTGACCCACCATTGAATCCGAACCAACCTAACCATAGTATAAATGTGCCTAGTGTTGCAAGTGGTAAGTTTGCACCAGGCATAGCGTTTACTTTGCCGTCTACATATTTACCTTTTCTTGAACCTAGTACAATAACACCGGCAAGAGCCGCTGTCGCACCACATAAGTGAACTACACCTGAACCAGCAAAATCTAAAAATCCTGCCTCATCTAGGAATCCACCACCCCATTTCCAATAACCTTGAATAGGGTAAATGAAACTGGTCATTACTACACAAAATAGCAAGAACGGCCAAAGTTTCATTCGTTCTGCAACTGCACCTGATATAATCGAACATGCTGTTGCTACAAATACAACTTGAAAGAANTGGTCTGCCATGTATGAATAATATACATCGCCACCACTAGCAAGNACTGCNTCTGTTGTATTATCTTCACCTAGAAANAATAATAATTCACCTGAGTACATTATATTATATCCTATAATCATATAACATAAACATGCTATTGAGTATAGTGCTATATTTTTTGTAAGGATTTCTGTTGTGTTTTTAGCTCTGACAAGACCAGATTCAAGCATTGTGAACCCAGCGGCCATCCACATAACAAAAGCACCCATTACAAGAAAATATAGCGTGTCTAGAGCATACGATAACTCTACTACTGTATTTTCCATCATTTACCTCTTGTTTTTTAAGGTGAGCAATCTCACCATTGTTAATTATAGTCAGCAACCTGACTGTCTTATCATAATATAGTTTTCAAATCTTTTAACTTCTCGTTAATTTTAGCACTTTATCAATTTGTGCTTTTATAATAGGTGCCCTATTAGGCCAGTATATATAATCTTCTTCACTTTTTGCTAGATTATATAAGAAAGGCAATATCACTTTTTCTAATTCTTTAAATCTTGCCTTTGTTTGTTCATCTGTTATTTCTTTTGTAACAGTATCTTTTTCAGCAACTATCTGCATGACTTCGTTCATCATACTTTTTATAGATGATACATCAGACTTAACTTTTGCTAATTCTAAGTTAGTCTCTTTGTTCTCACCTACTACCACCTTTTCTTCTACTGGTTTTTGATTGACTGGTGTAAAACCATAATCTTGGTCTAAATCAAAACCTCGCATATAATCAGGTATATCTGCCATTACTTCTTCCTCTTGTTCATGTGTTTTTCAACAACTTGTTTGGTCTTTATATCTTTGATAGACTTGTTGCCATGTCTCTCTGCAAGTGCTGACCTAGGATGTGCTTCTGCGATTCTGGATAGATTTTCTTTCCATCCAGAATCACCTTTAATTCTTCCGACACCTGCAACTATATTTATACCTGTATGCACCTGTTCAACATCAGGATTATCTTTTAAATATTGTTCTTTCTCAGATATCTTTAAAAAGACATCTTCAACAACACCTGTAGTTTTATTGTGAAAGGTATAAGTAGGCATTAATTCATGCTCTCTAATGCTTTAGTAAATCTATTTGCATGAGACCTTTCTGCCTTTGCAAGAGTTTCAAACCAATCTGCAATTTCATCAAAACCTTCATCACGAGCAGTCTTTGCCATGCCTGGATACATGTCTGTATATTCATGTGTCTCACCAGCGATAGCAGCTTTTAGATTCATTTTTNAATCACCGATAGGTTCACCTGTTGCTGGGTCACCACATTCTTTTTCAAGATATTCTAAATGACCATGTGCATGTCCTGTTTCACCTTCTGCTGTTGAACGGAATACTTGTGCTATATCATTTTGACCTTCTACATCTGCCTTAGCGGCGAAATATAGATATCTACGATTCGCTTGTGATTCACCAGCGAAAGCGTCTTTTAGATTTTGTTCAGTTTTACTTCCTTTAAGTGCCATAATTTTCTCCTAATGTAAAATAATATGCCAGAATAATACTACGGCAGATACAAAAAGAAATGCCTTAACATAATCTGGTAAATCATCACATACTTTTTTAAATATTTCGTACATGACTATCCTCCTAAAGCTTCAGCATACCAGTCTGGCATTTTTGATGGTGCCTTCCAGGTAGCGAATCTTTGTTTTTTCATTATATAATAATTGCGATAACTTTGTATCTACATCACCATCTACCTTACATTCATCTGGCATAGCAGGTGTAGGTAAAGTAGGTTTTTTATTTAAGGCGATATTTACAGGTGGGTTTCTAAGAACACNACCTAACTTAGTAACTGCTAAGTGGTCTACACCCTTATATCTTTTCTTAAATTCTTCGTTAAGTGCCATCATATGTCTGTATAACCAGTTATAATTAAAAGCACTTTGCATTAACCATACAGTAGAAGGATGTTTTAACCACCCTGCCTTGTATAGTAAATTCTCTTTAACTTCATCATCTAGACGCCATCTTTTAATCTTACGACCATTCTTTGTTAAGTCTGTATATTCTGTGCCATCTAGAACTCTATGTGCTGTGCATAGTAATTGTGCTGATTCTAGTATCATCTTGACAACATGTTTATCACATGCCATTTCGGCAGATACTTCAGGACTTTCGTGTAATGCAAATATATTCATAATAAACCTCCACTATAAGACACCATTATATGGTATTTTTAGCGATATGTCAAGCTTTTTATACATTGTTTTTATACTTATCATTCGGGTCTTCTCGCCATGTATGTATCTGACTTAACTTCAATTTAATCTCATCTGGTGATAATGTAGCTTTTTCCTCATCTGTTAAGGATTCCATAAACTGTTCATATTCCCTTTCTTTCTTCCATATCTTTTTTTGTTTTGCAAGTATTTCAGCAACTGTCTCGTTAGCGTCTCCTTCAACAGTTTCAGGTTCTAGTCTCATTCTTCTTTCTTTGAGTGATATGTTTGCTGATATCAACATGAGAACTGCAACAGGGTCAAATACAAATATTAATATAATAATTATGATTCGTACTGCCTTATCAAAATGATTTTCTGCTTCATCACCATAAATAAATTCTGCAACATATTTGATAGGCCCTAAATCTGCCTCTAGTTTTAATTGTTCTGTTCTTATACCTGCCTTTTTATCTGATAATTCATTTATTTTATTTAAACTTTCTTCTATTGTTTTTTCTAATAATAATCTTTCTTCTCTTTGATTATTTCTTTCTGCAATTGCCCTNTGTGAACTACTAGAAAAGAAACTAGTTTCTTCTGACTGATTTATAATTAATTCATCCATCTTTTCTAATTGTAACTGTGAACGATTAATTACATTCTGTCTTTGTTCTATTTGTTCATCTAAAATCTGTACTTGTAATTTATTATTACTTTCAGGTACTACTTGGTCTAAATGTGCCTTTGATAAAAACCCAAATATACCTACTGAAGTTATAAAAATTAAAATAACAACAGCACTTGTTAAGTAATACTTGATTGACTTTGGTAATAATGGACTATGCCAATTATTATACAACCAACTTGCCATAACAAGTTTTGCAACTTCTAATGCCCCACCCATAGCGATAATCGCTGAAGTGGCACCTGCAAATAAAGCTGCCAACCCTATGATACTATAACCTGCGGCTATAATAGATAGAGATATACCTGATATCAATGTTAGATAAGTTAAAAACATCTAACTATTTATAATCGTTCTATGTCTCTTATTATCTCAATAACTCTATCAGCGTAATCTGGTGTTTCACTATATCTATCCATAGTCTGTATTGCAACTTTAGGATTTATAGGTTTATCATTCATTAAAGCATAGTTTCTATACTTTCTAAATTTATAATATGCCTCATGTGTGTTCAATAAACGGTAGTATTCTTTTACTGAATCACATTTATTTAAAAATACTCTATACATGACATCTTCATTTTCTTTTGCATGTCTATGAGGTACTTTGTTTGAAAATGCTTTTATACCAAATAAATTGTTTGAATCTTTTGCCAAGTCTGATTCACCCCAGCCAGTTTCTAATACTGACTGTGCAACTATCATATTTCTAGGTATATGATTATTTCTTGTTATTGTTGATTCTATCTTNTCTATNCATTGATGTAGACTATCTACATATTGTTCTTGATTTGTATATTGAAAACTAGGGTCTGGAAAATCTCTTAATACATAATGATTAGGATTAAATGTGCCGATATAGTATATGACTAAAGTATAAAAGGCACCTGCAACTATTTGAAAAAATATATTAATTATTTTATTTACAAGGTTCATGTCTTTCACCACCTTTCATATTATATGTTTTTTCTCTTAGTATATCAAAATTAACAACTAAACTTCTTCTCATTCCATTACCATTAAAAGGATAAACTACATGTTGCATGTCGTAAGGAAAAATATAAAAATCACCTACTTTAGGTTCTATTACATGTGTAGGATTACTCCAAGAGCCACCGCAATTTCCTATTAATTGTGTTCTGCCATTTAATTTTTTTCCTGTATCTGTTACCTCTTTTCCGAAATCAGGAACTTTTAGATATAATATAGAAGAAAATCCTATATCTTCTACACCACTATGTGTATGAACTCCTTGATATTCATTTTCATATTGGTCATTTATCCATGCACTTTGATAATGTATATTTTTAATTTCATATGAAAAATCTTGAGGACTATTAAAGACTGTATGAAATATACTATCTTTAATTTCTAAATCTGTATCAACCTCCTCTATATAATCTGTGAAGTGATATTCATTTTTAATCTTACCAACTAAATAATCTTGTGCATTAGTTTTATCATCTAGGGTTTCACACTTTGCATTTATTCTATCAACAAGACCTTGTGATACTTGAAACTTAAATGCTATTTGCCCAAAAAAATATTGTTCAGGTTCATTTAACATAGGCAATGTAATTATAACCACCTACATTATCAGGTAGTTTTCTAGATACAAAAATTAAATCATCTGATAATTTTGCCATTTGTTTTTGTAATTTTTTTCTTTGTGTGTCTGTTAAATTATCTTCTAAATCTTGACCCCAATTGCCAGTATAATATGTTATACCTGGTGAGTGTTCTTCATTTTCTTTTAAATATTTTTTAAGATACTTTGGTGTTTCTAATAATTGTTTTTTTAAATGTTGGTCTATATCCACTATGTCATCTCCTTAACTTCTTGAACTACACATTTAGGTATTATTGTAGAATTACCACATTCATCAATACTACCATCCTCTTTAAAATTAAAATCACTAACTAATCTAATGACTTCATCCTCATCACTAATTAAGAAACCTGTACTTAGACATCTAGGTAAAGATTCTTCTTTTACATCTTCAATACTTCGCCATGCACTATCAGATGTTATATCAATCCAATATACATGAACAAATTTATATGGTATCTTTTTAATCTTACTCATCAAACTCTCCTGATAATTTTATTACTACAAGACCTATTACAAATATTATAAATGTTATAGTAGGTAACCAATCTCTAAGAAATAAAAATACCCAATCATCATATATGTTATGCATTATATACTCCTTAAAAGATTATAAGCAATCCAATATATTAAGGTACAATAAAGTCCAATGTAAAGTATAGTAGTTATACCACCAAAAATCATTACAAGTTTATCTATCATTCCACCACTCCAATATAAAGGGTTCCATTAAGTTAAATAGTGCAAAATCGTTTGTTGTAAATGTTGTTATTGCGACAACAACTATAGGTATAAAAACCGTAGCAAAAATTATCTCTAGTGTAGATTTTAACAAGTTAGGTTTTGGCCACCCATTTGGTCCTTCATTACTCACAATCTGGTTCCTCTTCTGTTTGTTCTCCACCTGTTTCTGTTGTTACTTCACCTTCAATCACTTCACCTGTCTCGTTATTTTTTATACTAACTTTTACAGAATGTGGTGTTTCAGTTATTGAAACAACAGGTGTATGTGCTTCTCCGTTCACAAAAAATCTTACTATTGTTGTCTCAGCATAAGTAGGATAAGACCCTAACAATAATAATATCATAATTAAATTTCTCATTAATGTATACTCCTCTCATATTCTTTTTCCATGTCTTCTTCATATCGTTCAATAATGCTGTTATATTCAGCAATTAATGTATCAATATAATCCAACAGGTCCGTTTTTACTTTTTGATTTGTAGTGTCAAGTAATTCAACACTTGCCTTTATCAAAAGTAATTCATCTATCATTTTCAAATAATCATTCATCATTAATCATCTCCTTAACTTGTTCTAAATTTTTATATGCAAGAAGATTTTCTGACATACTATTAATAGAATCTTTTATTAAACCTCTATATTCTTGTTTTAAATGAAAGACTGTTGATAGTGGCATGACTTCTACATCTATAAAGAAAGCAGCCGTATCTTCATCTACTGTTAGTGTTCTTTCATGTTCTATTCTAAAATATAACTCATCTAAAGATTTAAAAGATGGTTTTTTATGTCTAGGGTGATTACTTAAACTTTTTAAAGGTGATATTCCCCATACATGTCTGTGAAATGATTTGCCACTTGTCATAGAACGCCATATACCATCACTTGCCCTTAATAACATTTCATTATCTGCAACAGGTTGATGAACTTCTTCTAGTGTCTTACCTTGCACCGTTCTAGGATTCCATGAACTTGCCATTGCAACAAAAGCCGCCTCAACTTTACCTTTGTGCATGATGATAACATCATCAGGTATTTCTAAACCCATTTCTACAATGTCTGTATAAGGTTCTGAAAAAGAACCATCTTGAAAAGGTTCGTTCATTGCCTCAGAAGTTTTTTTAACTAACTTCTTTTCTACAGCAAGGTCTGATTCAAATGACATATCGCCAAGTAAAGTATTATACTCGTTAAGTCTTTCTTCAAATGCCTCTTGAAGATAGTCTTTAAACTTTACAGAATCAATAGGTGTAAACCTAGGACTTGTCGTATATGGTGTTTGAACTATTTCTTTTATATTCATAATAATGTTGTCCATTATACAGGACTTTCAATTCAATGTCAAGCACTTTTTTATTCTGGTCTAACAAAGTCATCATTCCAACCAAATGCCTCTTTTACTGCACCTGGAGTTAGTCCTTTGTAGACATTATGTAATCTTTTATCTTTTACATTACACAATAACTCTGCCTCATCTTTGTGAAGACCTTCTAGAACTTGAATGAATAAGGTTTCTTTTCTTGTTTTAGATAATGTATTATCACCACCTACAATAAAATGCCACAACTTATTAGATTCACTTTCTAATACTGTATGTTCTGTGCCAGCTGGGGCGTCATTCTCCATGTAAGGAGGTTTGCCTTCTGGTAAATCCCATTGTAGTTTAGGGTCAAATGCACCTTTTAAGATTCTTCTTAAACCAGGTGTATCATTTTCTTTTAAGATTTGTACCTTTTTAGATTTTACTTTTGCATTGTTTACTTTAGTAAATACTTCACTAAACAATGGTTTGCCTGTGCCACCTGCAGCCATACTTTTCATTGCTTCAGGCGGAATCAGATTTGGGTTTCTTTCTGCCATAATATTTTCCTCATGTCATTATTAATCATCTTTAAAAATTATGTATAAAACTAATAGTAAAACGGTTACTGCTAAACCATAGTTTATCACACATAGAGCCGGTTCTAAATCCTTTACCAACATTTCTTTTTACTCCTTTAAAAGTCATTTATATTACTCATTAAATTTTTAAGTTTATGGTCTATAAAATATTGTAATAGTTTAGAACTATCAGGTATTTGATATGACCTGTAAGTATTTATAATGTTTTCCTGTATCACTATAGGAATCTCATCTAAATCAATCAACTTCTTATTTCGTTGATAATTTAATCTCGTTATACTACCTAGTGGTATGTTATCTAATTCTGCCCACTCTTGTAATCTTTTCTTGTGTATAGGTTGTTGTTTTTCACCTGTTACAAATACATTATCATCACTTAATATATTAGGTATACCATCTGAACGGTCACCTTTTATAATCTGTTCATGTAGATATTTTTTAGGGTCCTCATCTTTTACAAACTTTTTTTGTATAGGACTATACTGATTTACCTCATCATATTTATGTAATTGTATAAAATCTTTATCACCTGATACTATCATTACCTTTTCTTTATTGTTATGTGCTTCTCTACATAGTATCGCAATGATATCATCTGCCTCTGCATTATCTACTGAAAGTACCATGTAAGGAAAGTTTTCTGCAATCTCATGTTTAACAACTGTGATAATATCAAAAAGGTCATCCCATTTGTCTGAAGTTTCTTGTGTCTCTAATCTAACTTGTTTTCTTTGATACTTATAATTAGGAAAATATTCTCTACGCCAAGGTTCTGCCGAATCAGCACATAATATTTGTGTGCCATATTCTTCTTTAAACTTTAGATTATAACCCCTAATACTATTTAAGACCATATGTCTAAACATGTCAATATTAGGTGGCTTTTGACCTCTTGTCTGTGCCATATAATTAGATATGAGAACTTGGTTTAAATCAACTAAAATCATTTATCATCATCCTCGGGTGGGATAGGTATTTCAAAATCAGGTTCAAAATGTATTTCTTTTTCACCTTCTTGTCCTGGCATATCTTTTTGTTCTAAAACTCTGCTGTAATTTATAACAGGTTGAACTTCACCTTTTTCATTATATTGTATATCAATAATCTTGTCAATCAATACTGTTGCAAGATGTTCTCTTTTAAAATCTCTGTAAATTAAACCTCTTACTAATTCTGTAATCATTGCAAGGTCACCATAAAATTCTTTTTTGTTTATATCAATTCCTATATCTACAAGTCTTCTAATTAAATCAATTGCAACTTCATCAATTGTTGATTCAATCATTTCAACTTCTTCTTTTTGCATTAACAATTCATCATTTAACTTGTCAATTTTATCTTTAGTAGGTAGTTTTGTGCCTGGAAAAGGTATTACATTGTCTTTATCTTTGCTCAACTTTTTCTCCTCTAAAATTAACTAGACCTTTATCATCAAAATATTCAACTAACTGATGATAACCACCTATCAATTCGCCATCAATTTTTATTTGTGGCATGGTTTTAACTTTTTTACCTATGTCTTCTAACATATCATCTACTGATTTAAAATCTTCAAA
>FUFK010753079.1_pt1 | contig 14796 bp, 8 predicted proteins | sample 1021851 | NCBI WGS metagenome assembly FUFK01 (sample SAMEA51879418, study PRJEB19060) | metagenome | reverse complement strand
CCTACACCTACACCTACACCTACATCTGGGCTTTGTATTGCAATTAATGTTGGAGTCTCTACCGGTCTATATAATGGTTGTTGTGTACCACCAGACAGCAGTGGTATTAAATATTTCAACGCAAACACTGTAGCTTCAGCAACTAGATTATATACTGGTCTAGGATGTGCATCACTTGCAAGCGGAACAGTTTATGTAAGTGAAGATGGTTCTACTTATTATGAATTTTTCAACGGAGTTAAAACTGCTGGCCCAACTTCATGTCCATCATGTCCGTAAGAACAATAGAGTTTATTAAAAATGTCAATAATCATTTAAATGGAAATGTAATTATTTTGGGTGGATGGTCTAAATATTTTAACGGTTACAATTCTAATTATGATAAACATTGGGTTGATATAAGCATTACTCCTGATGCAATAGATGCAGTATCTAAATTAGGTACTAAGCTTGAAATCACAGGAGGTCATTCATGGGGAGATTATATTAATGATCAATTTACAGTAATGTGTGGAGTAAAACCAAATAGAAATTTTTTAGATGTATTTGTTGCAGATAAATTAGAAGGTTATAAAATAATTGATGGTTTGAAAATATTAACTCCTCAAGCTTCTATTGATTGGCATCAAAAAGCTTATGAACAATTAGGTCACCCTTGGTTGCTTGATAAAATAACAAAACTCAAAACACTATACGGTATTTGATATTTTTTTAATTAATTAATAATTAATAACTTTAATTAAATTTAATCAAATTAATCATGTCGGAAAATAGTATATTCATCCAAATTGCAGCGTACCGTGACCCAGAATTAGTACCTACATTAGATTCATTATTTGCCAACGCAGAATTTCCTGACAATCTAACGGTATGTATTGCTTGGCAACATTCAATAGAAGATGAATGGGATGATTTAGGTAAATACAAAAAAGACCAAAGAGTTAAAATATTAGATATACCTTACAATGAAACACTAGGTGCGTGTTGGGCACGTAACTTAATACAACAAGAATATAATAATGAAAAATATACATTACAACTTGATAGCCATCATAGGTTTGTAAAAGATTGGGATACTAAGTTGATTACTATGTATGAAAATCTGCAAGAATTAGGACATAAAAAACCATTACTTACTACTTACGCTACAGCATACGATCCAAATAATTTTGACATTAATAATAACGCTGAGGTTTGGGGAATGAAATTTGATAGATTTACGCCTGAAGGTGTAGTCTTTTTCCTTCCTTATACAATTGAAGATACAAGTAAACCACTACCAGCGAGGTTTTATTCAGCACACTTTGCTTTTACAACAGGTAAACACGNNGAAGAGGTTCAGCATGATCCTTCTTTTTATTTTCANGGTGANGAAATNANTCTTGCNGTTAGGTCTTTTACTCANGGTTATGATTTATTTCATCCAAANGAAATAATTGCTTATCACGANTACACAAGAACAGGTAGAACAAAACATTGGGACGACGATTCNACTTGGGTNGAAAAAAACACACATACACATAGTAGGGTAAGACAGNTATTAGGAGTAGATGGTGAAGTTTGTACTCCTTGTAATGAGAAACATTTTGGTGTTTATGGTCTTGGTAAAGAAAGAACATTAGAGGATTACGAAGAATATAGTGGAATTAGGTTTAAAGATAGGGCTATTAGACAATCATGTTTAAATAATCACATTCCTACACTAGGTAAAAAAGATGAACTGTATTATCCTAAATTTAGTCACATATTAAATTTACATGGAAATCAATTTCAATATAATGATTATACATTTTGTGCTATAATATTTGAAGATGAAAAGAAAAAAGAATTGTATAGAAAAGATATAACCAATCTAAATCATTTAATTAAAAATAAAGATAATTTTAATATACCGGTAGAATCAAATACTAAAAAACCTGCTAATATAGTTGTGTGGGCTTATTCAGAATCNAAAGGGTGGGCTGAACGATTAGACATTGTTATTTAATGTTAATACCTAAAAAAATATTTCAAACATTTAAAACAACCCAATTACCCGAGGGTATGAAACAAGCTCAGCAGACATGGGTTGTAAAAGACTTTGTTTATAACTTTTACGACGATAAACAATGTCTTGAATTTATTAAACAACACTTTACATATAAAGAAGTAAACGCATTTATAGATCTTGTTCCTGGTGCATTCAAAGCTGATTTATTTAGATTGTGTGCTTTGTATATTCATGGAGGAGTTTATTCAGATATTGACACAGTACTGTTGGAAGACCTAGGGAAACTTTTAAATGAAAATGTAAATCTTATAGTTTGTAGAGATGACCCTATGGCTCAAAAATGGCTTTGGAATGGTTTTATAGCTACAACACCAAGACATCCTGCTCTTAAAATTGCCATACAGAAAATTATATCTAACGTTGAAAGTAAAGAGGAAAGGTTTTATCTTGAATACACAGGCCCTGCTATGTTTGGCAAAGCTATAAATCAATATCTTGGAAGAGATGCAGAACAAGATTTTAAGTTAGGTTTAGATAAAACAAGTAATATGTTAGTTGTTCAACATCAGAATGGTCATATAGTTTTTAATAAAAAGAATTACATAAAATGTGAATACCCTACAAAGCAACAAGACAACTTACCCTCTTACTTTTGGGATAATGTTGAGAAACACAGAATATTTAGAGAGATACCTAGAACAATAATTTATACAGCTTTAAATTTGTTTGGTGTTAATGATTACATGATTGATAGTTTTAAAAAGCATAACCCTGATTATGAGTTTTTATTTTTTGACCAAACACAGGTTGATAAATGGTTTGAAAATACAGTATATAATCAATTTTACCGTACACTTTCAAACAAAGGAGAAATAAGTGATTTTTTTAGGTACTGTTATCTTTATGAAAATGGAGGTGTTTATGTAGATACAGATACTTTTTGTAATAAACCTTTAGATGATTGGATAACTTATCAAGATATAATTTTTGGTTTAGAAGGCAACGTTGTTAAAGAAGGTTTTTTTAAAGATAATTTTTTTGGTATAGGTTATGTGGTAGATAACAAAATTCTTTCGGTATGTAACTGGGCAATAGCTTGTAAAAAACATCATCCTCTTATGTTACAAATTATACAGGACATAATGAACAACCCAATTGATAAAGGTGCTATAATAAACACAGGCCCTGGTAGAATTACAAAACACGTTATAGATTATTTTGGAACAACACAAGACTATACAAAAGACGTGTTTAAAAACAATTCAGTATGTCTGTCAATTAATCGTTTTGGGTCTAACCAATCACATAGCAATGCTTTTAAAACATCAAAACCTTTTGAAGTAACAAGAGATGATGTTTATATAACTCACATGTTTGAGGGCACTTGGAGAACAAAAGAAAACAAAGACATAAAAAAGTTAGACACGTTAACAAGACCCTCGGTTACACACAACCTGACAATATTTCCTTATGGAGATGAATATAAAGGTGTATCAAGATATGATGAGAATACTGAAAGAACTTTGTTTATGAAAGAGATTGGTGATTGTAGAAGCTTAAAAGAGTATTTGTTTAATAAAGATTTTGATGTTATCAACTCAAAAGTTTTACCTATAACAGGATACAGTAAAAAAGCAAAGTTTGAAGACTTTAGACATTTTTCATACAAAGGTAAAGATTATTTTTGTGCAGCGTATATAGATAACGAGTTTAATACAAACATGGCTATTTTAGATAATCAATATAATTTTCTGGGAGATGTTATTATAGACGAGTATAACAAAATGAAATTTGGAGTTGGACCAGAAGTTTACTTTGAAAAAAATTGGTTATTTTTTGAAAAGGATAATGAGCTTTACTTTATTTACTCAACAACACCCTCCTTACAAATATACAAATGTGAAGACTGGAATACATTATACTTTAAACTTTATCATAAAGAACATACTGATGATAAACACAATATACCAAGGGGTGAGATGTATTTCTCTAATGTTACGACAGGAGGTTCAGCTTCTCCTATAATGATAGACGATAAGATGGTATATCTTATACATACAAAACTATATAGTGAAAGAAAGTATAATCATTGGCTGGTAATGCTTGACAGTAATTTTGAATTTATAAAGATATCTTCTGTTCCTTTTATAAACAAACATATAGGCTATGGTTTATTTTTTGTTATGACCATGCTTAATACAGGAGATACAGTAACCCTATCTGGCGGATTAGAAGATTTTCAAAACTGGATTTGGAAAATACCTAAATCAAAAATATTNAATTNTTTTAATTGAACAAATCCCGATAAAAGACATTGCATTTAAATTCGTAAATTTGTAACAATATTTAGCGGATGGCTTGTAACATTTATATATTATCTTGTCCTATAGGAGCAGTAGGGGATGAGTGTACGTTTGAAATTGATTGTTGTGATGGACAACTAATAAACTACACCATGCAGCCTGATACTATTGTTGAGGCTTGTGTACTCGAAGAAGGAGTAGTTACTGTAACATCTATATCTGGTTCAGCCTATGATACTACAGACCCATGTTCGTCTGATTGTGGCGATATTCCTATAGTGCCTACCCAAACGCCTACGCCCACACCAACAATTACTCCTACGCCTACACCAAGTCCGACTCCTGGAGCACCTACACCCACTCCTACGCCTACGCTTAGTCCGACACCCACACCAACGCCAATAAGTGTTCAGTGTTTCGAATGGACGTTAGTATGTCCAAGTGGAAGTGCGGGGTGTAGTTATCAGTATATAGACTGTAACGCAGTAACACAAACAGGGACACTTGCCCCTGATCAAGACATAGACGCTTGTGTTTTATTTCCTAACACTCCACAAGTAACTAATGGTACAGCAATAGAAACTGGGGTTGCGTGTACAACACCAACGCCAGGGCCTACACCAACGCCAGGGCCTCCTACTCCCACACCTACACCAACTCCTGCAACAGGATGTTCAGAATGGACTTTATTATGTCCGAGCGGCGCTACAACTTGTAACTATTTTTATACAGATTGTGACAGTGTAGTTCAAAGCGGAACATTGGGCTCTGATCAAGATGTAGATGTTTGTGTAAAAAATGGCACTACTCCAACAGTACAAAATGGAAGCGCTCAAAATCAAAATGTTACCTGTGTTTCAACTACACCAACGCCAACACCTACGCCAACAGTTACTCCTACGCCTACGTCTGGAGTACCAACAGCTACTCCTACAGCTACTCCTACGCCAACACCAACGCCTACAGCGCCTACACCTACAAGTGTTGTCCCACCAATACCTTCTCCCGTAGAAACAGAGTATACTTTAACATATAGTCAAACTTCAAAAGGTTGGCCATCTTTTTATTCATATATACCTGATTATATGCTTGGAATGAATCAATACTTTTATACGTTTAATGGTGGTAATTTGTTTCAACACAATGCTAATGAAAAAAGAAATAATTTTTATGGCGACCAATATAATTCTCAAATTACAACAGTTTTTAATCAAAACCCGTTAGAGAATAAAATATTNAAAACTNTAAATNTAGANTCTGATCAAGCTTGGCAAGCTAATTTAGAAACNGATATACAGCAAAATGGTTTTATAGANAACANTTGGTTTGAAAAGAAAGAAGGAGCTTANTTTGCATTTTTAAGACAAAACGGAGAAGTNCCCGCACTTANNGGTCAGTATGCTATGAGGTCTGCTAATGGTNTAGGAAAATGTACAAGTAATAGCAGTTTAGGAAACACCACAACAATTAATTTTTCAACTAGCCCTCTGGTAAATATAGGTAGCATTGTAAGTGTTGGTGACTATTTATATTTTTCTTTACCTAGCTATACAACGATTAATTTAGCTGGACAAATAACAAATATAAACGTAGATATACCAGCTGGTATAAATCAAATCGTGATTGACACAAGTATTTCTGGGACATCGACAATAACAATTCAAGACCCTTATATACTTTATATTAAAAGTTCAGTTGCAGAATCACATGGATTACTTGGACACTACTGTATATTTACTCTAATAAACGAAAGCTCTCTAGCTACTGAATTATTTGCTGTAGAGTCCGAAGTTATGAAAAGCTATCCGTAAAATTAGTATCTTTGCATAGAATGGAATTTAATATACGTAAGTTAAATCCATCTGATTATGACGATGTATTGGTAGGTTGGTGGAAAGATTGGGATTGGCAAGCGCCACCTAAAGATTTTTTACCTGAGAACGGAGAAGGCGGATTGATGGTTTTCCATGATGAAAAACCTATTTGCGCTGGATTTATGTATGTTACTAATTCAAAAGTAAGTTGGGTGGATTGGATTATATCAGACAAAAAAATTAAAAATAAAAAGTTGAGACACGAGGCAGTTAAATTTTTAGTTAGTACCTTAACAGATATATGTTCAAAAAGCGGTGGTTTTATTTACGCACTGCTACGACACGAAGGTTTAATTAAAACATACGAAGACCTTGGGTATATAAAAGGAGATAGTTACACACACGAAATGATAAAAAAAATATAGTATGGCATTAGGAACTACAGGAGCTTTAATTGCATCAGCAGCTATACAAGCAGGAACATCTGCAGCAGGTTTTGCTCAAGCTGGAAAAGCTAGAAAAGATATGAAACAAGCAGAGGCTGAAGCTGAAGCAGCCATAGCAGAAGCTCGAAATAAATTAGAAGTAAATTATTTAGCAGGTTTAGGTATTGCAAAAGAACCTTATGAATTAGCAAGAGAAAATTTATTACAATCAAGTGCGGCTGCATTACAAGCAGGTATGGAGGGANAAACNAGAGGTGCNGCAGCNACTGCCGGTCAGGTGCTTATGGCGCAGCAAGCTCAGGCTGCACAGCAAAGATCCGCTATGTCACAAGATATGCAAAGACTCCAAGAGTTAGCGGCAAGAGAGGAATCAAGGCTACAAAAAGCAAGAGTTGATTTAGATATAGGAGAGGCTAAAGGAGCGCAGCAAGCAGCAGCGGATTATGAAGCTGCTATGAGAGCGTCTCAACAAGGAGCTATAAGTAATTTAGCTGGAGCTTTAACAACAGGAGTACAAGCTTTTTCTCAAAATCCATTTGATGTATCTGCAGCAGCTGGAACNTCAGGAGCNGCACCAAGCTTAGGNACATTNAGTGGNANNGATTACTCTACATTTGGTCAAGACTTAATTAACTTTCAACCAATCATGCCAAATTTAACTAACGATCCATTCTATCAATTTTTGCAACCAGGTGTAACAGCTCCAAAATTACCTTAATATATTATGGCAACAAAATACGGATATGTAAGTAGAGATAGAGCTGAAAGGCAAATTGATTGGGGTGAAATAGGAAAACAAGTCTCCGATGAAATTGTTAAGATTAATGAAGATAGAAAGGAAAGAAGAGAAGATATACTTCAAAAAAGCACGGATTACGCTAAAATGCTGGTTGAAATGCCTATGGGGTCAAACACAGCATTTAATGAATACCTAGCACAATTCACATCTCAAGCTTCTAAAGCTGCTCTCGAAGATCTAAATGCCTTAAAGCGTGGAGAAATTAGTGAGCAAGAATATTACAACCGTAGAGCAAACTTAAAATCAGGAACAGAGTTAATGATTGCAGGTGCAAATAACTTCAATAAAAACTATGATTTAATTCAAGAAAGAATAGATAAAGGTATTGCGTCAGGAGTTGAAATAAAATACAGACAAAAAATGGCGGAACTGTTAGAGTTTGGAAATAGAGCTCCGTTNATTAATCCTGATACTAGAGAAGTTAATACAGCACGCTTAGCTCCTAGTGGTATAATGGAAACCACGGTAGAAGATATTTCATCCGCTTCTGATATGTTTAGAATATCAAACTTTCAACTTGATAAGTTTGATATGAATGAAACTTTAACGAAAATGAAAAACGAATTAGGGGTACAACAATACACAGATAGTAAAACAGGTAACACTATTAAATATGCTTTCAATGAAGAATTAATGACTNCTNATNAAATTAAANAAGCAAAAAAAGATTTAGTTGCTTCTTANATGAAAAATGACAATGATGTAATTAGCATATTAACTGACTTTGTTCCTGGTTATGATGTCACACTTGACCCATTTGAAGTAGATGATAAAACTATNTTAATAAACAGAGATGGTTCATACCAAATAACAGATGAGCAAAGGCAAGTGGCTGAAAATTACATGATAGATAAGTTAGATCAATCTTTAAGTAGAACTGTAATTCCTGGTATGACAGAAGCAGAAAAACAAAGATTAGAAATAAGCGAGAGGCAAGTATCAGTGGCAGAAAATAGACTTACGCTAGATGAAAATAAATTTGATGAGGTTCAAAAAATGAATCAGGTAACAATAGACAAGTTAGATGATGAGGAAAAGAGCAAATACAAACCATGGAATAATACTATATTTATACCTGCCGGTAAGACTGCTGCTGAAGCAACAGATATAACTAAATATTTAGTTTCAACTTATGGTGATTTAAATGACAGACCATTTAAAAACAACAAAAATAATTGGCAATCAGACTTTATTGAAGATATAGACGCAGCTTTACTAGCTACACTTGAAAATCCTGACGGTGTTATAAATAGATTTGTTACAAGAAAAGATGCAGACGGCAATGATGTAACTGTTTATCAAATACAAGTTCCAGGAGTTATTGATGGTATTGCAAGTTTTGAAATTGGAGAAGACGCTACTAATTTTGTAACTGGAATCAATGCTTTATATTCTTTAATAGTATCGGCCAGCAGAGCTGGTACTAAGATAACACAAGAGCAAATAAACGAAATATTTGGAGGTAATGTTGATCAAGATATGGGCTAATGGAAAGAGAGAGATTACAAAATATATGGAACTTTTTAACATCGAATGGAATGACTAGCACACCATTTGAAGAGTGGGTAGTTAACATTCAAAACAGTGATGCAATTCAAAAAAATATTCATTCTTATTTAATAGAACAAAACGTTGTTGTTAATGATTTTGATACTTGGTCAAACAATTTAGGTTTAAAAAAAAAAGTCGAGTCAGAAATCGTACCAGAACCCGTTCCAGAAGTCGTTATGGATTCACCTATGGAGGCTGGTTTATCGGGATTATCAAAAATACAAACATCACGTAGAGTTCCTACTCAACAACAACTCGAATCACCAGGAGAACAAGAAACTTTTTTATCCAGAACATTTGGTAAAGTTCCTATTTTAGGAGAAATAATAGACACAGTAGAAGACATGGCTACATACGTAGAGCAAGGTCTCGGTCAAGGGTCTACACTTAATGAAGCTTTAGAGGTTATGGCTAAGGGTAGTAGTGCAACTACACAAGATGTGCAAGATTATGTTGAAGCTGTAAAGAAAATGGAAAGCATTCCAGTTACAGATGAAATGAAAGATTTTGCAAAGATATATAATGAAGGAGGTAAAACAGTTGGATCTTTTTTAAAAGGATTATTGTATAATCCATCTGTAGCACCTGGTATTATTCTTCAATCTTTTGCAAATTATGTAAACCCTACTGCAGTTGCAGGTGGATTAGCGGGTGCTGGAACTGGTGCTGCTATTGGTGCGGCTGGTACATTTGGTTTTGGTGCAGCTCCTGGAGCGCTTTATGGAGGACTGCTAGGCATAACAGGTACGCTAGAAAGCGGATTGTCTTTCACAGAGTTTTTAAAAGAAGAAATAGAAAAAAAAGGTTTGGGTTTTGATGATGAAGGTATTGCTGCGGTACTAAATGACGAAGACGCAATAGGTAGAGTTCGTGCAAGAACTGCGGGAAGAGGTGCAGCAATTTCAGTAGTTAATGCTTTTACCGCTGGTATAGCAGGGCAAGTACAAAGAGCAGGTAGAAAACTTACTAGAACAGCAAGAAACTTAGCTAGAGCCGGAGTAGAAGCTACTGGTGGAGGTTTAGGAGAGGTTGCTGGTAGAGCTGTGGCTGGACAAGAAATGGATGTAGCTGAAATAGGTTTTGAAGCAATTGGAGAGGTTGGTTCACCTGAGGCTGTTATTCCTATATTAAATGAAAATTTTAGAAAAGTTTTAGATGACAAACAAAAAGCAGCTGATATTGCTCAATACAAAATTAACGGAGAAGTTGTATCAAAAGAAAATTTACAAGAGATTGCAAGAGGAGCAGACGTTGAGACTTTTCAGAACATAGAAATAGAAGTTATAAATGACCCGGAGGTACAACAAGAAATAACCAAAGCGGAACAGAGGGCTTTAATTGCTTCTAATATTAAAAAAGTAATACCTAATGTATCCGTGCAAGATTTAAATACATTAGTAGACTTACAATTGCAGTTGACTGCACTAGAATCAAATGAAACGCAAGTAGCAAAAGATAAAATACCAGAAGTAAAAAATCAAATAAAAAAAATAGAAGATAATTATGCCATTCAAGAGCCAAGCACAGAGACGATACCTGTATCGGAACAATCCGAAACTAGCCCAACAGTTCGAGAGGGAGACACCCAAGGGGCAGAGATTGCCGGAGAGATTGCATCCGAGCAAATCGAAACGACAACGCAACCAGCCGAAGAGGTCGAAACTCAGGTTGAGACTCAGGAGGGCGAGATAGAAACCTACACACTACCAGAAGATCCGAAAGAAAGAGTAGCGGATTTTGAAATAATAGATAATAGAAATAAAAAAGAAGACTTTGAAATTGATGAAGAAGGAAATGGTAAGTGGATAATTAGAAATATAAAAACAGGTATAATACTACCTTTAAAAAGAAAAGCTGATGCTCAAAATGAATTAGCAAATATAAGAAGAGGTAAAAATATGTTTGACTACGGTGAAGGTGAGCCGGTGCTTCAAGAATTTAGGACGCAAACCGAACAGGTCAGTGCACCTTTAATTAAAATTGAACCAGGAACTCAAACAGAACAAGTTACACAGTTATTAGAAGAAAGGGGCGAGCTAAGTATTAGTGAGGCTGCAAATGAACTAGGAATACTAGAGCCTAATGTTAGAAGAATATTTGGTGTAGGTACTAAAGAAGGAGTATTTGAAAGGGTCGATAAAGGTGTATATACCTTAACACAAGGAGATAAAACCTATGCAGTAATAGAAGCAGATGCAGTTGATGGAGTTAATACGTTAATTCAAAAAAAGAATGAAGGTAAATTCGATGGAGTGGATGCAGTTTATTTAGATCCTCCTTACGAGGTAGTGTCTGGAAATAGAACTATAGCTGATTTCCCATCTATAACTCCTAAAGAATTTGATAACCTTATCAAGAAACTTCCCTCTATTTTGAAGAATGATGATAGCGTTGTTATGCTTCAATATACTCAAGCAAAACAACCTCAAAACATTAAAGAACGAGAAGCATACATAGATTCTTTGAATAAACAAGGATTTAAATTTGCTTTAGGAATTAGTAAAACTAACAAAGCACCTAAAAAAATTGTCTATAAAAAAATGACTCAAGACATGAAAAAGGAACAGTTTTTTGCAGGACGAAATATTAAAGAAGATATTTTTGTTTTAACAAGAACAGGTATGTTACCGGAAAACTTTAATATAAATTTTGCAGAAGAAGGAGGTAATTATGTTTTAAGTTATCCAATGGTAGATACAAGAACAAAAAAGTTTAGAGAGTTTAAAGATGATACAAAAAAATCTGTGCCCGCTATGGAAGATTTAGTAGAGACATTTGTACCTGAAGACGGTATTATACTAGACCCTTATGTTGGTGTTGGAACTACAATCTCAGCAGCAATAACTAAAGGAAGAGAGGCAATAGGCATAGAATTAGACCCCAAGAAAGCAGCGAAAGCAAGGAGAGTTATAGAAAGAAAAACTAAAAAAACTAAACCTACGCAAACTAAACCCGAGCCAAAGAAAACATTACAAAAAGAAGCTCCAAAAAAAGTAAAACAAACTGTACCTGAAAAACCAAAAGAGGCAGCGCCTGAACCAGTTTTAGAAGATGCGGTGCAAAAAGCAGTGAATAATATATCTCCTGGTTTTGATCGTATTACAAAAGCTAAAATTGTAGACAATCTGGATAATTTTGCATCAGAAGCAAAATCTCTTTTGAGAGAAAAAAGCAAACGTAATGTTAAATTAGAAAAACTTAGAAGCACACCTGGCCCTTACTTTGATCAAGCACTGGGTATTAACAACAGCACGGCTGTTTATGATAACACAACAGGAGAATTAGCTCGTGAGTTCAGTGTGTATGAAGGAGTTTTTGAAAAAATAACTGCCAGAGTAAGAGATTCGCAAGATAAAATAGCTTTTTCAGATAAAAGCAAAAGAGCTAAAAAATATGGTATTGAAAGAGCTAGAAATGCTCAGTTAACTGATGCGCTTCTAGTAGGTTTATATATGGATGTAAGACAAGCAGAGTTGAATAAACTTCCAAATGGTGAATTTAGAGACACATCGCCTGACCCAGTGGCAATGTTAAATATTTCTATACAAAATAATCCAGCGCCTGAAGCTAGAACTTTACAAAAGTTTAAAGATAAATATGTAAAAGATGGACAGATAAAATCAGAAGACATCTTAAAAGATATGACGCCCACACAAAAAAGTGTTTTAAAAGATTTAGATAAATTAAACACAGAGCTTGAACCTTTAGTAAAAGAAATATATGAAAGACAAGGTAGAGATTTTGAACCTATTAAAGGATATTTTCATAGATTAGTAATACCTGACAGTAATGATGCGGATAAAGTAGATGTTTTAAAAAATGCAAAAAACTACGGTGACAGGGATTTAAGAGCTGATACCACAATTGAAAGAGTAGAAGGAGTAAAGCCTATAAATTACAATCCTTTTATTTCAGTTTTAAGAGCGTATCAACAAACATTACTAGATTATTATGTATCTCCTGCTGCAGACAAAGCACAAGATATAACAGCTGCTGTTAAAGAAAAATATAAAAACGGAAATGAAGGTCAACAAAAAGCAGCTATTGCACTTGACTTAGCACTTAAAAATAATTTAGAAACTCTATATGTCAATTCATACATGGGTGCTAATAATTTAAATATTCGCAAACAAATTGAAGGGGAAATAAATAAAAATATGTACAGAGCAATGTTATCCTCTGGCCCAAGGTTTGCCGCAGAACTTCTTGGTAATTTTGCAATGTTTGTTACTCAATCTCCTAAAATAGTAAAAGACGCATATTCAAAATATAAAGATTTAACAACTACTAAAAAGAATGCAAATAAATATAAAGATGTTTTAATAAAATTAAAATCAAGTGAAGGTAGAAAAGTAGGTAAAAGAAGATCTGCTACAAACAAAATGATTGATGTAAATGATTATTTAAATTTGGGTCAAACCGAAAAAGCCATGATTGACAATCCTGTGTTTGAAAAAATGGAAATTATTTCTCAATACGGGCCTAAACAATATTATGAAAAAGTAATGAATGTAGCAGACGATTTAATGAGTGGAGCAGATAAAGTTGTAACGAGACCTATGTGGGCAAGTAAATTTGCTAATGAGTTTATAGATAATGTAAAAAAATATAACAATGAAGACATAGATATTACCTTAAAAGATTTTGATGAAATTGCTGATGGCACTTCAAAGTATCTTAAAGGAGAATATAAAAAGGCAAGAGATGAAGCTGTTAGAAAAGCAGATAGAATGGTAGTTTCTTTTGTTACTTCTGGAAACCCGGTCAACGCTATAATTAAGAACAGACCAACAAGAAAAAATGAGGGATTTTTAGGTTTGATGGATTACTACAGAATGGTTAATTCTTATATGGCTAATTTTAATTTAAATGAATACGCACAGGCAAGATTTGCAGTAGGCGCTATGTTAAAAAGTGGTTACATGACAAAAAAAGAAGCAGGCGCAACCCTAGCCGCATTACTTGCTCGTATGTCTTCTTATGTCATTCTATATAGATTGATGGGAGATTGGATGGATGCTTTACTGGGAGCTCCTGAAGAAGAAAAAGAAGATCCATTAGAACAGCAAATAGCAAGACAATTAGTAGGCTCAGTTGCTACGTTATTATTTAGAGGGGGTCTAGGTAATATTCCTTCTCTACCTATAAACTTTGGTATAGAATATTTAAATGAAAAATATTTAGAATCCCTTAGAGACGGTGAGCCTTACGATTCGTATGACAACTCTATAGTGTTTAGCTTAGTTACTTTAGACACACTAGAAAATAAATCACCTGAACAAATATTAATCAGTATAGCTTCAGGAAGATACGGCCCAGCTGTAAAATCATTATTGAGAGCTGCAGATTTAGGTTTGAGAGCAACTGGAGTTACTAGAAAAACAGAAGAGGCTCAGGCTAGAGCCGCCGAAGAATTACTTGACAGAATGTTCTTACAAGAGTTTATTGGACTGCTTGGTTATATGCCTTTCTATAAAGATATACGAAGACAATCTTTAAAGAAAAGATTTAATGAAGGTGCAGGAGGTATGTCCGCTTCTGAGTTAAAAAAACAAAACAGAGCCTTATACGATTTAATTTACGGGGATTAATTTATTATATACCATAATAAAAAGTATAACAACACTGTGTTGATTATAAATACTACAGCAAAATTTAATTTAGGATTTTTCATAATTCCATTAAACAATTAATAGCCGTGTGTCCACCTAGAACTACACCGCATCCGATAGCTTGTTTTTTAAAATGCTTTGCGTAAGCTGCTGCGTATGAGCTGGTATCTATACCACATCCCACCTGCATACCAAAGATTCTAAAGTTTCTTCCTACCATCCACTCACAATAAGACTGTGTATGGATATGACCTTGTACGGTTGACATCATATCATTCTTT
>FUFK010514879.1_pt1 | contig 14798 bp, 14 predicted proteins | sample 1021851 | NCBI WGS metagenome assembly FUFK01 (sample SAMEA51879418, study PRJEB19060) | metagenome | reverse complement strand
GTCGACCGGGATGCATTCGATCCCAAAGCTTTCCATCACCGTCGTGGGATCATCGGGAACAGGGGGAGAAGACTGGGAGATGAGGGGCGGCATGGTGACTCTTCCTTGCTTGCGAGGATGTGCCGGCTCTAGTTGATGCGCTGTTGTGTCCATGGCTCACGAACAATCGTGCCTTTCAGCACGCGTCGGCCAAAGGCATGCTCGACGACTGTTGCGGCATCGCGGTTCATGAACACCACACGCGTGCCTTCCGGCAGCAGTGGTTCGATCGCACTGATCATCGCGCCGCATTTCGCGGCCATGGCGATCACCTCCGCAACGGTCGCGTTGACGTTCACGGCGCGGGACATGGCCTGCGTTCTCCTTGAACTACTTTCAGGTCAGGCATCACAATGCCGGTTGGGAACAGCGAAAGCACGGGCCGGTGGCGAACCTGTGCAACCGGGGGGATTCTAAGGTGTGTATGCGGAGGAAGGTGCATGCGCAGCTCCACAGAAAGAGCGGGAGCGCGCGTATCTCTCAGTCGTCTCCGTGCCCAGAAAGAAGCGGAGCGATGACAATTATATGGGTGCGTGGCGCATGCATTACCAGTGGACCTCATCCAATAGCTGCTGCCGTCGCGCAACCGGGTCGTTATTCACCGGGCGGCATCGCCGGGTCTATTCGAGAGCGACAGATATGGGGGGACATGATATGTTCATCATATCGTGCACCCTTCCCCGAGCAGGCACGGCTGAGAGTATTGCGCTCCCGCTCGTCGGAGCAAGGCAATGGACATCAACTACTTATTGCGACGGGAGCAGGAGTCTCTCGCGAGAGCCGAATTGTCGCCCTCTCCGGGCGCGCGAGCGGCCCATCGTGCTTTCGCGCTCGCTTATGGCAAGCTTCTCGCGGCGAGCAGCTATCCCCATAACCGTTTCCAAACTGACTCTGAAAGATCGCATCTAAGAGGTGTTCGAAAGCGCCTCCATGACGCGGTGGCGGGATGGGAAAATGAAGGCGGTAGCGTCAAGAATGGATTTTGAATAGTTCAAGGAACTATCTTTGACATCATTTCAGTGGCCTGACTTTTATTCATATAACTATGAACTTTTTATGGGTCTCTTTCGTTTTTGTCCTGACCTAATCTAAAGGTCAGGAGCAATAATCATGAAAAATATGTACCTGATGGCCGCGATCGTGGCCGTCGTCGCTCCCTCCGTTCCCTTGCTGGCCCAGCCCAATCAAGCCCGCGAACAGCGCCGGGACGTTCGAGAGGCTGATCGGGAGTATCGTGAAGATCTGCGCGATGCCGACAATCCACGCGAGGTTCGCAGAGCCCAGCGCGAGCACGCGCGCAGCATCGCCAACGCCAATCGCAATGCACGTCAGGCCAATCGCAGCTGGCGCGGCTACGCCAATTATGACTGGGACCGCCGCGAACCCGGAAGGGATCGCTATGACGCCGAACGCTATTATCGTAGCGGCAACTACTACCAGACCCGTACGCTTGCCGCGAATGATCGCGTCTATCGGGGCCAGAACGGACGCTATTATTGCCGTCGTTCGGACGGGACGACCGGGCTGATCATCGGCGCTGCCGCCGGCGGATTGGTCGGCAACACCATCGGCCGCGGCGACAGTCAAGTTCTGGCAACCCTGATCGGTGCTGCCGGAGGTGGCCTCGCCGGCCGGGCGATCGAGCGGGGTAACGTTCGCTGCAAATAAGTCGCCATGCATCTCGCAAGGAGGGCGACGGGTTTTCCCGCCGCCTTCTCTGGCTGGTCATAGAGACAGTGCCGCACTGCCACTGCACGCACTCAAGCGCAGGAATTACATATCGAGCTGCACATCTTCCTGACATACATTCTATCGGGCGTGATCGCTCTGCTCGTTGGCGTTTGCGTGTGGACGCTATTGCATGCCGCCTACCGACGACGGATTGCGCGTCAGAAGTGAAAGCCTGCTTGAGCCGGCACGCGCATTACCCGTCGCGGTGCGATGCAGGAGTGAGCGGGCTGCAAGATAACATTGGCGAAGGGCTGGCGGCCTCCTTCAGATTTCACCTCCCGAACCCGGGCATAGCGCTGCAAATACGCGTCAGCCATTCGGGCGACGCTAAAGCGCTGGACGACCGTCTCGCGTACCTGCGCGCGGTCGAGCGTTTCGACCCGGTCAATCGCCGCGACAGCTTCCTCAACGCTATCGACCAGAAAGCCGTTGACCCCAGGCTCGATGAGCTCCGGCATCGATCCGCGGCGCATTGCGATGACCGGTGTAGCGCACGCCATCGCCTCGACAACCGACAAGCCGAACGGCTCTTCGAAATTGGTGAGGTGAAGGAGTGCCCGCGCGACGCCTTCGTTTCCCGGCAAGCATGGTCGAGGCCGTGGTCTTGTCCAGCGTCGACACCAAAAACGCTCAGGGGCGTTTACCCGGAGGATACACAAGCGGTCGCCGCTCCCCGCCCATGTTCAGGGCGACCAGCAACCGATCGCCATTCAGGCTTCGCTCGTAGGAGAGAATCTCGTCTTGTGCACCGACAGCCCGCATTCGGCCAACCGCGAGCGCCGCGTGTTGTCGGAGCAGTGCGAGCAGCCGGCGATAGAGCGACAGCATCGGCTCCGGGTCACCTGATTGCGCGGTGACGTTCTGGGTTTGCCAATCCGGGTTGAGGGGAAGCCAGGGATCTACGTCACTGAGACCGGCGTGCGGGGAAGCACCCCACGGCGTCGGCGTCCGTGAGCGGTCCCGTCCGATGCCGAGCCCCGGCTGGCGCAAGTCCTGGGGATCCCGAACCCGTTCAGGCCGGATCGGAACTTCTCCGATGCCGAGCTCATCGCCCTGATAGAGCGTCGGCGTGCCGCGCAACGTGGACAGAAGCATCGCCGCGACGCGGGCCTTTGCCTCGCCGGTGCGTGCAGCGATACGCGGCGCATCATGGCTGCCGAGCGCCCAGTTGGGCCATCCGAAATCTGAAAGCGATGCTTCGTGAGCTCGAATGAGCTGGGCGAGAACCCCGGCATCCCACGCATTCTCGATCAGCTGGAAATTGAAGGGGAGATGCACTCGCGGACATCCGGCGTGCCGATCATTGGGCAGGAAGATCTCGCCGATCAGAACAGGATCGCCGTAGCTGTCGAAGAGTTCGCTAAACGCAGCAGAAATGTCGTGCGCTTCCGGCTGGTCGGTCGAGTGAAGCTGGATGACGCGATCCCGCTCGGTCCGGCCGAGAGTCCAATCCGGGTTGAGCGGTTATCCTCGAACCCCTCGGATTTCACGATCTGCCAAAGCACATCGATGCGAAAACCATCGATCCCGCGCTCCATCCAGAAGCGCAACACATCCATCATCGTGCGCCTTAGCTCGGGATGACGCCAGTTGAGGTCTGGCTGTTCCTTGAGGAAGGCGTGTAGATAATATTGGCCGGACGCGTCGTCCCATTCCCAGGAAGGGCCGCCAAAGTCGCTAATCCAGTTGTTCGGCGGGCCACCGTCAGGTGCGGCATCGCGCCAGATGTATCAGTCGCGCTTCGGGTCCTCACGGCTGCGCCGGCTCTCGACAAACCAAGGGTGCTGGTCCGAGCTGCGATTGGGAACGAAATCGAGGATGAGTTTCAGCTTGCGGCGGTGAACAGCTTCGATCAGCCGATCAAAGACCTCGATATCGCCAAAGATGGGATCGATCCCGCAATAGTCGGCGACGTCGTAACCCAAATCCTTCATCGGCGAAGGTAAGACCGGTGAAATCCATACTGCGTCACGCCAAGCGTGACAAGGTAACCAAGGCGCCGTTCAATCCCCGCGATATCCCCGATTCCGTTTCCATTCGTGTCCCGAAACGATCGCGGATAGATTTGATATATGACACCACGCTCCCACCACGGCTGCACATCTTTCATGCGCGCTGCCTACTCCCATACTTGCGATAGACCTCAAGCGATGCAGATGCCGGAGTGTTCCGTCTTCCGAGAAATTGCGTCCTCATCACCGAACTGGTTCAATTCGCAAGTTAGCCGAACGTCTGGTTGTGCGGCGTCGCCATCTCGAAGCCGCCAGTCTGTTCCCGGCCCACTCTCGGACATTCACACGACGGTTAGACGCATCTCGCAAGCTGCCTTGGTGAGATCGCGCAAGACCGCCACACGCTCAAGCAGCCAGGCCAGTTCTTCTCGCGTAATTTTGTAGTGTGGCGAGTATCGCGCATCGACATAGGCGCGCCGAAGCAGCTCGAAGCTGCGCTGGCTGAAGCGACTGTCGCGGGGCCAGGCGGTGATCAAGCTCCCGTCCAGCTCCTCGCATAAGTTGCGCAGGAAATTGAGCTTGTGCGATTTCGGGCTGTAGAGCCGCTGGACCAGCAAGAAGCAGTGATAGAAGCGCTCGGCGGCTTGATGGAGATTGAATGCCGCCTCGTTTAGCGAGCCCTCGTTTGCATAGAATTGCGAACCACGAAGAAACGCCTCTGCACTCGGGAACCACTTGTCGAAATAGCCCTGCGCCTCGGCCCGCGCGGCTTCGGCTGACAAAGGCTCGGACGCCGTGAACGGATGATCGGGCGCCTCGTAGAGCACGATCCCATCGCGCACGATATCGGTGAAGAAGTACCGACCGTGCTTGAGCTGCTTGTTCACGTCGGTGAGGCTGTGAACGATGAAGCTCGCCTGGGTCGCGAGCCGTTTGGTTACGACATAGTCGCGCACCAGATGTTCCTCCGCCGTCGTCCAATATTCCGAGACGTCAGCGAGCTCGTCGTGATTGACGACGACAAGCAGATCATAGTCGGAGAATCGCAACGATCCTGACCATCGCGCTTGGAGAGCTGAACGACGAGCTTGGCGATGACATCGAGTTTCTTGAAGCGGGCACGTTGATCGGTGGGTTCACCCGGGTGACCAAGGATCTCAAGGAGCATGTCGCGAAGCGAGACCTCTTTGCCGAGAACTGGCTCAAGGAGAATAGCCCGAAGGTCGATGGCGCACGTCACGCGCCCAAGCGCAAATGGCGCCTCAAACCCTGATCTGGATCAAAGGCAGCGCAGGCGTGCGATTCCGGGGGCGGAAAAGCGATTCAAAATGTGGGACATAGTCTGAGGACGCCACTGCCGCGAATTGCCCACCGCCGCCGCCCTCACCTATTTTGTCAATTGCCCGACTTTGCGCAAACTCCCATCCGCAATGCGCTGATAATGTTCGGCCAGCATCAGATGTGACCTACGTGCGCCCGGATCGCTCGCCGCCTGAGCCATCGCCCGTTCCTGTTCCGCACGAGCCGCATAATATTCCGCATCTCGCCGGGGCATTTCTCTCCTCCATCGCGACATCCCTGTGGGGCGAATTTTTGGGATTTGCCTGCTAGTCTTCAAGGGGCTGCTTGTCTTTCCGCGCTCATGGTTTGATGAGATGGCATGGCATCTGACAAGAAATCCATCGGACAGGTGGCGCGGGCGACGCAGATGAGTGTCATCGTCGATGCGGACGATTATTTCCGCTTCGCGCATGCAGCGATGCTCAAGGCGTGCAAGCGGATCATTCTGGTCGGCTGGGACTTCGACGCACGGATCGCGCTAGTCCCCGATCGCGAAGCGCAGGCAAGCGAAGCCCCGCCAGCGATCGGCGATTTCATCTACTGGCTGGTCCAAAACCGGCCCGAACTCGAAATCTATCTGCTGCGCTGGGACCTGGGCGCGATCAAATCGCTGTTCCGCGGCAAGACCGCGCTCACGCTGGCCAAGTGGATGATGCATCCGCGCATTACCGTGAAGCTCGATGGCCAGCACCCGCCGGGCGCCTCGCACCACCAGAAGATCATCGTCATCGACGACTGCTTCGCCTTCTGCGGAGGGATCGACATGACGGGGGATCGCTGGGACACTCGTGATCATGAGGATGACCAGCCTGCGCGGGTACGTCCCAACGGCTCGCCTTACCCGCCCTGGCATGACGCGACCACGGCCCTTCAAGGTCCCGCGGCCGCCGCGCTCGGCAGGCTGGTGCGCGATCGCTGGAAGCGCGCCGGTGGAACGCCGCTGAGTGCAGTACGGCCTCGGCATGATTGCTGGCCGGACACCCTGCCCGTGCAGTTCACCGATGTCGATGTCACGATCGCGCGCACCGCGCCCAAGATGGACGGCCAGCGCGCGGTGCTGGAAGTCGAGCAACTCTATCTCGAGCAGATCGCGCGCGCCAAACGCTTCATCTATGCCGAAAGCCAGTATTTCGCCTCGCGGCGCATCGCCGAGGCGATAGCGCGGCGTCTCGACGAAGCAGCCGGCCCCGAGATCGTCATCGTCAATCCGCAAAGTGCGCAGGGATGGCTTGAACCGCTCGCCATGGACACGGCGCGGGCACGGCTGATCGCGGCGCTGCGCCAGCGGGACCGATATGATCGGCTGCGGGTGTATCACCCGGTCACGCGCAATCGCGCGCCCATCTATGTCCATGCCAAGATCCTGATCGTTGACGACGAGATCCTGCGCGTCGGCTCATCCAACATGAACAACCGCTCGATGCGCCTCGATACCGAATGCGACGTCACCATCGATGGCGCAGCTGGACAGAATGAAGATTGTGCAGACAAGATCGCGGCGATCCGCCACGATCTTCTCGCCGAGCACCTTGGCGTCCCGCCCGGGAGGGTCGCCGCTACTCTTACCAGGACCGGCTCGCTGATCGCGACGATCGAAGACCTGCGCTTCACCGGCCGCAAGAACGCGCACGACCGCAGACGCACGCTGGTGCCCTATGAGATCCCCGACCTGACGCAAGTCGAAGCCTGGCTTGCCGACAACGAGGTCCTCGATCCCGAACAGCCCGACGATGTCTTCGAGCTGTTCAACAAGGCCGGGCTTTTCTCGCAACTGCGTCCGGGCAGCTAGTGCGGCAAATGCTGATTCAGCATCGGCATGAGCCGCTATCACCTGACCGATTTCGAGTGGCACGTGATCGAGCCGCTTTTGCCCAATAAGCCGCTCGGCGCGCATCGCGCGTCGATGATCGAAGCGTGCTGAATGGCATCTTTTGGGTGCTGCGCTCCGGTGCGTCATGGCGCGATCTGCCCGAGCGCTATGGCCCGCGCACCACCTGCTACAATCGCTTTGTCCGGTGGCGCAGAGCGGGCGTTCGGGACAGGCTGATGGATGCCATCACCGCGACATATGATGGCGATATCCCGATGATCGACAGCACTTCCATCCGGGCGTACCAACAGGCTGCGACGGGAAAAGGGGGGTGAGATCATTGTCTCGGTCGCTCCCGGGGGTGGCCTCACGACCAAAATCCGTGCGGTTGTCGATGCGCAAGGCCTCCCGATCCGGCTCTGCCTGGCCGCTGCACAGGTACATGACGGGCAGCTGCCGACGAACTGCTCGACCATCTCGGGCCGCATATGATTGTCCTTGCCGACAACGCCTATGATGCCACCCGCATCCCCACGCTGATCGAGGAGCAGGGTGTCAAGGCCAACATCCCGGCCAAATCCAATAGGAAATGGAAGCCGTGCTTCAGGGAAACGGCTCTACCGCGAGCGCAACCTCATCGAGCGCTTCTTCTCCAAGCTGAAGCACTTCCGCCGCGTCGCCACCCGATACGACAAGCACGCCGAAAACTTCCTCGCCATGGTCCAACTCGCATCAATGCGCCTATGGCTCCACACCTATAAGTCTACGTCCTAATCCATGTTAATCATTTTGAATCAGTTGGTTAGGAACTCGCTTATCAGCCGCTGCGTTTGAGTTCGAACCTGGTCCGACCGGGCGAGGCGTCACTGAAAGGAATCCAGCATGTCTGACGACAGAAGCAATCAAGGAACGGGCGTCGGGGGCCAGGAGCAGCAGGACCAGGGGCCCCCTCAGGAGGGTCCGGGCAACGACCAGCGCCAGCGCGATGAAGGCGGGTTCGATGAAGGACAAGACGGCGAGCAGAGCGGGCTCGACGAGGAAGATCAGGGCAATATGCTGAACCGCGAGCAGAACGAGCGTCGTCAGGACGATATGCCCTCGGGCAAATAGTAGCGCTGGCTGCGAGAGAAGGCGGTCGCTCCGGTGGGGCGGCCGTTTTCATACATCAGGCCAGTAGCGACGGCCTTCGCCAAGTCGGGCAAAAGCGGCCTACTCTACCCTCGCGCAAACTGCAGCGCTCCGGCGACTCTCGTCTATCAAGCCAAGAAACTTTCCTAGGTTAGGCTATTTTAAAAATAAATAGTGGCACCAAAAACAACCAACCCGCGTTGTTTAATCCATGACGATACAGATATCAGTTAGCGAACAAAGCAATCTTAATATAGATCAACTCTTCGATTTCATCAGATCTGAAGACTTTCCTTGTGTCGGCGCAAAGTCCGCACTTGCTACCGGAATGCTTCGCGTTATCGAAGCGAGAGACATTACCAGCGGCTGGAACGATCTGCAGATTCATGGCGAGCTCTTCAAATGGGCTCACGCCTATCGTTCCGACCCGTCCGGTCTCAGAAGTCTCGCAGTGGTCTTCGACAGCCCCGCTGATCTAGACGAGGCCGGCTTCGAGCAGGCGCTGTGGCAACGCGTTCAAAGCTTGGCCGACAAGGATGCGTGGAAGGGCCTGCCCTACGATCCACGGGTTTGCCCCGATCCGCAAAATCCCCATTTCTCGCTAAGCTTCGGCGGTGAAGCATTCTTCGTCATCGGCCTTCATCCCAAGGCTTCGCGGCCCGCCCGGTGCTTTTCCAAGCCCACGCTCGTCTTCAACCTCCACGACCAGTTCGAACGCCTGCGGGCCGAGGGCCGCTACGAGCGGATGCGCGAGCGCATCCTCGCCCGCGACGAAGCGCTGGCGGGAAGCCTCAACCCGATGCTCGCGCGCCACGGCCAGGCGAGCGCGGCCGCGCAATATAGCGGCCGCGTCGTCGAGGAGAATTGGCGGTGCCCCTTTCATGATCCGAGAACCAGCCATGCCGACTGAAATCCCGCCGCGCAGCGGCACCGCGTTCATGCTTCGCCGCGGCGAGGTCTTGAGGGTAATCGACCCCATCGGCGGCCAGGTCAGCGACATGGTCGCTTTCATCGCCGACGCCCCAGGTGAAAGCCTCTCCAACGGCCGGACCTTCGACTATGAAGAGACGCTCAGGTTGACCACCGGCAACCGCCTCTGGTCGAACCTGTCCCGGCCGATCGTCGAGATTATCGAAGACAGCGTCGGGACCCATGACTTCCTGCTGACGCCGTGCAGCGAAGCGACCTTCCGCCACTTCTATCCAGGCCGACCCGTTCATCGCGGCTGTCACGGCAATCTCGCCGAAGCACTGGCGCCGCACGCAATCGTACCGGCGGCGATCCCGACCGCGTTCAATATCTTCATGAACGTTCCGATCGGCGCCGACGGTCGGATCAAGGTCGAGCCGCCCAAAAGCAAAGCGGGCGACTTCATCCGGCTGCGCGCGCTCGAGGATCTGATCGTCGGGCTCACCGCCTGCTCGGCCTATGACAGCTGCGGTGGCAGTTTCAAACCCATCCATTATGCGATCGAAGGCGCGAGCGATGCGCAGCGATGAACCGCACGCGCCAGCCCCAGCGCTCCCGGGAAGCTACGTCCTCCCGATCGCTGCTGGAACCTCGCAAGCAAGAACGCTGACCGGCTATCTCGCGCGCATGGCGCGCACTATCGACGAGGTGATCGTGGTCGACGGCTCACCGCCCGATGTCTTCGCGGCCCATGCCCGTGCCTGGAGTGCCATCGTTCGCCATATACCCCCCGCCGGACGCGCCCGGAACGGAAAGGTCGCAGGCGTCATTACCGGCGTCGAGGCCGCGAGCCATGAACGCATCATCCTTGCCGATGACGATGTCCGCTATCGTCGCGTTGAACTTGAGCGCATGCTCGACCTTCTCGGCGATCATGCCGTGATCCGCCCGCAGAATTATTTTCACCCCCTGCCCTGGCATGCCCGGTGGGATACTGGGCGCAGCCTGCTCAACCGGGTAACGGGTGGCGACTGGCCCGGCACCCTTGGGGTAAGGCGTTCGGTGCTGCTTGCTGCCGGAGGCTATAGCAGCGACGTGCTGTTCGAGAATCTCGAGATGGTGCGCACGATCCGCGCCGCAGGCGGAACCGAAACCGTGCCGCTCGATCTCTTCGTCGCCCGCCGTCCGCCAGATGCGCGACATTTCCTCTCACAGCGCGTACGCCAGGCCTATGATGAATGGGCGCGACCCTCACGTCTTGCCGCGCAGCTAACGCTAGCGCCGGCAACACTCATCGGCGGTATGCCGGTGGCCATCGGGATCGTTACCGCCGCCATCCTCGCAGCAGAGGTTGGCCGGCGAATGTCCGATGGGCGGACTCGATTCAAAGGGACTAGTTCGCTTTGGGCTTCGCTTTGGGTGGCGGAGCGCTCCCTCACCGCCTGGATCGCGCTTGGTGAGCGGCTACTCCATGGCGGGGTGCGCTATCGGGACGGTCGCCTGCGGAACGCGGCAACCCCCGAACGCATCCTTCGAACGCGGTTCGTGGTAGTGTCGGCGTCGGCGTCGGCGTCGGCGTCGGTGTCGGCGTCGGCGTCGGCACAAATCTTCCGAAGAAGTGAAGTCTATAAAGTCAAAATTTGCGATAAAAGCTGACAAGATCGGCGTCGGGATCACCATATCCGCAGATAATGCCGCGTAGCATCTGAGCCGCCATCATCGAGAAGGTAATTCCGTTCCCGCCATATCCCATTGCGGCGTAACAGTTCGGCATACCGGGAACCCGCCCGATTGTCGGCGTGCCCACCGGACTGTCCCCGAAACTGCCGGCCCAGCTGTGCGCAGGGGTCGCATCGACGCCTGGCAACAGGGCGGCAAGCTTTCGCGACAGCGTCGCAGCCTTGTCGGGCAGCTTGGCGTCGCGGAGCACTGCATCGGCTATTTCCTCGTCCTCGCCGCCGCAGATGATTTCGCCGCGCGGGGTGGTCCGGATGTAGAGGTAGGGATCGGCGGCTTCCCAGATCATCGCTGCGGTCGGCCAGATCGCGCGAGGCTGCGGACGGGTCGCGATCGACCAGCTCGAGATGATCCTGTTTCCCTTGCGCGGGATGCCCTTCATCATCTCATAGCCCGTCGCCACGACCAGATATTTAGCGCGGATGCCAGGTCCGTCTTTGGAACGGAGCGTCACACCCGCCTCGGAGGGAGCGACGTTGCAAATATCGACCGGGGCATAGAGCCGTGCACCGCGCGAAATCGCGACGTTCAGATAGCCTGCGGTCAGGCGGCGCGGATCGACCGAATAATTGCCGTAGCCGATGATCGCATGCCGGCCCTTGATGCCATAGCGATCCTCGACCTGTGCGGGTTTGAGCAATTCGATTTCAAATCCGGCCCGGCGCCGCGCCTCGGCTTCGCGCGCAAGCCCCGCCGCATCGAGCACATCGCCATCGAGATAGATCGAACCGCGCGTTGCGCCGTCGACGTCGAGGCCGAGCCTTTCGGTGCGTTCGCGCAGCGCGTCGACCGACTGGCGCGAGCGGCGCCAGATGCGCTCGGCTTTGTCGCGGCCGATCCGTTCGGCCATTTGATGGAGCGGTGTATCGATCTCATATTGCAGCATCGCGGTCGATGCCGCGGTCGACCCGTCGGTGGGGCCGCGGCGATCGACGATCACGACATCGAACCCTGCGTCGGACAGCTGCTCGGCGATCAGCGCGCCCGATACTCCAGCGCCGACCACAGCAATGTCACACGCGACATCGCGGGTCAGCGGTTTTTCCTCGATCGACGGACGACGCCGCGCCGACCAGATCGATTGGCCGGTACGGAGGTCACGATGACGGGTCGCCGATGCGCGGCTCATGAAAACCGGCGATCAGGCAAGATCGCGCACCTTGGCTTCGCGAGCCCAGTGACGCCGCGTCCCAACGTCGGCGAATTTGTCGATCGCAACGATACCGCTGTCCTTTTCGACGCCCGCCTTGTCGAGCAGCAACTGCGTCGCCTCGTCATGCGCGATCGTCTTGCAGTGCCCATAGGCGTCCATGAACCACTGAACCGCGGCGCCCTGTGCAGACAGCAGCTTGGCCTGTTCGTCGCTCAGGATTGAAGCAACGGCGTCGAAAAGCACCGAGGGCGAACCCGCGAGCTGGCCGTCGGCCTTGAGCGTACCGCCCTTGACCTTTATCCCGCCAACTTTCGGCGCAACCAGGAAGGCGGTGCCGCCGGCGCTTTCGATGGCGCCCTTCAGTCTGTCGATCACCGCCTTGTCCGACCCTTCGGCGAACAGGATCGCGACCTTGCGGCCTTCCATCGTGTCGTCGGCATTTTTCTGGATCGACAGCGCATCGGACGGTTTGAGAGCGACCGGCGCGCGCGCGGCTTTTTCCTTCGCGGGCAGGTCGATCGCCAGCCCTGCGGCAACGCGCTTGGCCAGATCCTCGTCGATGTTGCGAAGCTGGCCGACCACGCGGGCGCGAACATGATCGAGCGCAACCTTCGAGAGCTCGAACACCAGCGCCGAGGCGATATGCGCCTGCTCATTTTCGGTCTGCGACAGGTAGAAGAGCCGTGCCTGGCTGAAATGATCGGCGAAGAGTTCGGCACGGATGCGCAGCTTCTGTGCCGGATCGTTCCGTTCGTCGTTGGTCTCGAAGGTCCTGAAACCCGTTTCGGCGCTTGCCCGAGGGCCGCCATTCTCGCCGGCTTCGGCCAAGCTGTTGGGTTCGTAATTGGCGCGCCCGGTCGGGAGGAGCGTCTGCATCATCCCATCACGCTGGAAATTGTGGAACGGGCATTTGGGCGCGTTGATCGGGATCTGGTGGAAATTGGTCGTGCCCAGCCGCGACTTCTGCGTGTCGAGATAGGAAAAGAGCCGGCCCTGCAGCAGCGGGTCGTTGCTAAAATCAATTCCGGGGATGATGTTTGACGGCAGGAAGGCGACCTGTTCGGTCTCGGCAAAGAAATTGTCGACGTTGCGGTTGAGCGTCATGCGGCCGACGATCTCGACCGGGATATCCTCCTCGGGGATCAGCTTCGTCGCGTCGAGTACGTCATAGGGCTGCTTGGCGGCAAAGGCCTCGTCGAACACCTGCACGCCGAGATCCCAGGCGGGGAAGTCGCCCGCGTCGATCGCCTCGAACAAATCGCGGCGGTGGAAATCGGGATCGGCGCCGGCAATCTTCACCGCCTCGTCCCATGTCGTCGACTGGATGCCGAGCACCGGCTTCCAGTGGAATTTGACGAACTTGCCCTCGCCCTTTTCGTTGACGAAGCGGAAGGTGTGGACGCCAAAACCTTCGATCATGCGCAGGCTTCGCGGGATGGTGCGGTCGGACATCGCCCACATGATCATGTGCATCGCCTCGGGCATCAGCCCGATGAAATCCCAGAAGGTGTCGTGCGCGCTCGCCGCCTGCGGATAGCCGCGGTCGGCCTCCATCTTCACGCTGTGGACGAGGTCAGGGAATTTCATCGCGTCCTGGATAAAGAAGACCGGTATATTGTTGCCGACAAGGTCCCAATTGCCGCTATCGGTATAGAGTTTTACGGCGAAGCCGCGCACATCGCGCGGCGTATCGACCGATCCGGCGCCGCCGGCGACTGTCGAGAAGCGGACGAACACGGGGCAAGTCGCCCCCTCCTTTTGCAGAATCGACGCCTTCGTCAGCTCGGGAATCGCTTTGGTGCATTGGAACACGCCGTGCGCGCCCGAACCGCGGGCGTGGACGATCCGCTCGGGAATGCGCTCATGATCGAAGTGGAAGATTTTCTCGCGGAGGACGAAGTCCTCGAGCAGCGTCGGCCCGCGTGTCCCCGCGCGCAGCGAATTCTGGTTGTCTGAAATGCGATGGCCGAAATTGTCGGTCAAATAGGCTGCCTGATCGGCGACCCCACCGACGTCTTGATGGAGTTCATCGCCGTTGCCCTGGCTGTCATCCGGCGTGATCTGGCGCTCTCCCGGCTGATGGTCGCGAAGGGCGTGGTCGGTCGCAGGGGACGGCGCGGGCTTCTTGGCCATGATCGGTTCCTTGGATTTGACGGATTTACATCTTCAACCCCCCGCTCGCCCCTAGGTTTCGCCACGCGCCCGCATTCTTTTCTATTTCTGGTCATGTCCGTTCTGTTCGCGGATCCAGTCGTGGAGCCGCATCGCCGCCATCGCGCCCGGGCCCGTCTTTACGCTGATCTGGTCGAGAGCCTCGATGACGTCGCCCGCAGCATAGACACCGGGATTGGTGATGGCGGCGGCGGTCCTCAATACGGACGCGCCCGAGAGAAGCCTCCATGTCGTAGACCCCCTTCTGACTGCCCAGATTCATCGTCTGATATCTGATCGGGCGGTTGATCCGGAGCTATCGGCCAAGGGCGTCGCGGAACGCCTCGGCATATCGCGCCGCAAGCTTTACTATCTCATGGAACCGAATGGCGGTTTTACAGCCTGTGTCCGCGAGCGCCGTCTGCACCTCGCCCACGCCATGCTGCGGGATCCCACGCAGCATGGAAGAAGCGTTGCAAATATCGCGCAGAGTTGCGGATTCTCGTGGCGGACCATTTTGCGCGGACCTTCCGGTCCCGTTTCGGGGTGACGCCCCGGGAAGCTCGGGCTCTCGCAGGTCAGTACGCGCCGTCGCCGGCTGAGGATCTGATGAAACAGCACATGTGGGAATGGATACAGCAGTTGCGCTGAGCCGCTCCGGGACGTGGATGCTGCTGGGGTGAGTTTTCGGCGACTAAAGTGCATAATCGCCGTTCGATCGCTATCTGAACGAACTACCGCTTTTAGGATCACCAACTGACCGGCGGAATGACCGCTATGAGGGCGCGTAGCGGCCTACGCAGCTAGCGAGGCCATTGCGAAGATTGCCGGCACACGGCAACCTGCT